>UMAL01069689.1_pt1 | contig 28492 bp, 29 predicted proteins | sample 1963691 | NCBI WGS metagenome assembly UMAL01 (sample SAMEA4835914, study PRJEB28245) | human gut metagenome | biome: gut microbiome; material: fecal sample | place: Denmark | collected 2008
CCACCAACACGGGCGACCAGTCAGCGGCCACCAACACGGGCTACCGTTCAGCGGCCACCAACACGGGCAACTATTCAGCGGCCACCAACACGGGCGACCAGTCAGCGGCCACCAACACGGGCAACTATTCAGCGGCCACCGTTGAAGGTAAAAACAGCGTGGCGATAGTTACCGGTTATCAAAGCAAGGCAAAAGCTTCTCTCGGTAGTGCAATTGTTGTAGTTGAGCGAGGCGAATATGACGGAAAATCATACCCCATAAAAGCCATTTGCTCGGCGATTGTGGACGGCAAAAAAATCAAAGCCGACACATACTACACCGTTAAAGACGGCGTTTTCGTAGAAGTAAAATAAAAAGTGCCCACCGGCGAGGAGACGCTCGGAAGGGCACAGAAAATAACACTATAAATAGTATACATGAAAGGAAGAGAAAAGTCAAGTGGAAAGATACACAAGCATATGCCCATTGTGCGGGGAGCGCAATGACGATGAATACAGCTGCTTTAACGTAGTTTGCGAAAGGTGCCGAGACAACCTTTGCGAGGAATTCACAACCGCTCTCGACACGGTGCTTTCAACATATTCATTCAATTCGGACGAGCTCGAGGCGCTTAAGTGCATGATTTTTGACACAAAAGACCTTATCCCCGAAATGGAGGAGGTTTTCGCCGAAGCGGTAAAAGAGCAAAGGGAGCTTGAAGAGGCGGAGAAGGTGTTCGAATGATTGCAGAGCAGTTATACCACTTTATCCCGGACGAAGAGCAAGTAACAACAGGCGTTCTCGGACACCCATGCGAGGAGCTTTATTTTAAGGAGGACACAGAAAATGACATTGTACGAAATAAACAAGGAGATGGACGAGGTTCTGTCGAGGATTATTGACCCGGAAACAGGCGAGATCACCGACATTGAGGCCTTGGCCGAAATTCAACTCAAAAGGGAGGAAAAGCTTGAAGCCATTGCTTTGGTCATCAAAAACAAAACGGCCGAAGCGGCTCTCATCAGAGCGGAGGAGAAAGAGCTTGCCGAGAGACGGCGCAGACACGAAAAGACAGCCGAAAGACTAAAAAAAGTGCTCGAAAACGAGCTTGCGGGACAAGCTTTTGAAACGGCAAAATGCAGCTGTTCTTTCCGCAAGTCAACGGGCGTAATCATCGACACGGCAGCCTTTAACGATTGGGCGAAAAGGCATAAGGAATATGTTATTTCAAAAGACCCTGTCCCCGACCGAACGGCAATCAAAGCGGCGCTTATAGACGGCAAGAAAATCCCCTGCGCAGAGCTCGAGGAACGAATCAACATGACGGTTAAGTAAGGAGTGGAAAATATGAGCAAAGAGGAAAACATGGAGATATACAACGCTCTCCGTTCCGTCCCGGAAAGTGCCAAGAGGAAAATCGCAGCCGGGCGGCTTAAAGGCTTCACCAACATCAACACCATGTGGCGCATCAAGGCTTTGACCGAGCAATTCGGGCCCTGCGGGATTGGGTGGAAAACGGTAGTCACAAAAGAGTGGCTTGAGCAAGGAGCCGACGGCGCAGTAACAGCACATTGCAACCTCAACCTGTACATTCGTGTTGACGGAGAATGGAGCGAGGCAATAGAGGGCTGCGGCGGAGCTGCTTATGTATCGCTTGAACGGAGCGGAAAGTATACATCAGACGAGGCCTTTAAAATGGCTCGGTCGGACGCGCTGTCCTACGCTTGCAAAAACATAGGCGTTGCAGCCGATGTCTATTTTGAAGAGGATGCCGACAATAAATATGCCGAGCGAAATTTTGAAACTCCTCCCACGCAAAATCAAAGACCGGGACAGAAAGCCCCCTCCTCCCCTGCTACCGTTCCCTGCGCCATGTGCGGAAAGCCCCTTGGAGCGGATTTTGCCGCAAAGTCAAAGAACAAATACGGCGTAGCCGTTTGCTCGGGAGAGTGCCTCGCAGGGTGGCAAGTGGCGCAGGGAATGAACAATGGATAAGCTTTCCTTTACGTCGGCCAAATGGCAAACTGACAGCGCCGGTGAATGGCTCATGATCAACGTCAAGGACGGAGAGGCAAAAAAGCTTTGCGAAAAGCTTTTGCAGAACAAAAAATATGACCTCACTGTCAAGCAGCACCGAGAGCATAGGAGCCTTGATGCGAATGCCTACGCATGGGTACTCATAGACAAGCTGTCGGCGGCTCTGCACAAGAAGAAAAGCGAGATTTACAGAAACGCCATAAAAAACATAGGCGGTGTGTCGGAAAGCTTCTGCTTGCCCACAAAAGCCGCTGAACGGCTTGCCGAAAGTTGGGACGACGGAAGTCATCTTGGTCGACAGGCAATTATGGATGACGCTTTGTTTGAAGGCTGCTCAAATCTTACGCTTTTTTTCGGTTCGTCGGAATATGACACAGCGCAGATGAGCGCGCTTATCGACAGCATAATTGAAGATTGCAAGGCGGTGGGGATTGAGACCCTGCCGCCCGAGAAACTGGCACTTTTGAAAGAAGAATGGAGGTAATGACATGACGGAAAAGGCACAAAGACTCCTTAAGTTTGTGGGAGTTGGTGAAAAAAACGCCGTTTCGGCAAAGAAGATACAAGCGGCACTCGGCTTTTCTCCCCGAATTACACGGCTGCTTAAAGCCGAGACGAGAGAGGGCGCAGACCCTTATAAAATGATAATCTCATCAAACAAAGGCTATTTCGTGGCCGAGAACATCCACGAGCTTGAGCGATACGCAAGCAAAGAGTTTGCGAGGGCGCGGGAAAACCGAGAAAATGCAAGGGCCGCAGTCACGGCAAAACACAAAGTGATTGCAAGCACTCCGAGAGGAGAGGGTTTATAAATGGCAGAGGTCAAATGGATAAAGGTGTGCACCGATATTTTCGATGACGATAAGATACTACTCATCGAAAGCATGCCGAAAGCCGATTCACTGCTTGTAATTTGGTTCAAGCTCCTTTGCATGGCGGGCAAACAAAACAATGACGGTGTGTTCATGCTTAACGAAAAAACGCCGTACACGGACAAAATGCTTGCCACAATCTTTCACAGACCCGTCAACATTGTGAAAAGCGCTCTTGAGGTCTTTGAACAGTTCGGAATGATTGAGGTTGTAAACGGAACATACACAATTCCAAATTGGGAAAAGCATCAGAACCTTGACCGATTGGAACAAGCAAGAGCAAAAACAAAACAGCGGGTTCAAAAGCATAGAGAAAAGCAAAAATCAATATCGGATTTTAACGCTGATGTAACGCAATGTAACGCCGACTGTAACGTTACTTGTAACGCTGATGTAACGCAATGTAACGCCGACAGAATAGAAAGAGAAGAAGAAGGAGAAATATTAACATATCAACTTATCGTTGATATGTTTAACGAAATTTGCGTTTCGTTCCCACATGTAACGGCCATATCGGAAAGGAGAAAGGCGGCAATAAAAGCCCGAATGAAGCAGTACAACGGGGAGCAGTTCAAAAGGCTGTTTGAGATTGCCGAATCATCAGACTTTCTAAAAGGCAAAAACAACAGGGATTGGGTGGCTAATTTCGATTGGCTCATGAAGGACAGTAACTTTGCAAAAGTCCTTGACGGTAACTACGGCGAGTGTTCGCAAAAGAACGAACCGAATAAATCCTACGACCTTAACAAGGTTAAGGAGATGCTGACATGAGCAGCGAAGAAATAATCCGCGCCATTCGGTTGAGACTTCCCATAACGGCGGAGGTCACATCCGGCGGACAGGTGTCAACGGTCAAATGTGACCGCATAACAGCTTATGTGCTGTGGATCGACCGCTATAACGAGCTGAGAAAATCGGTCGATGTTATCGAGAGCAAAACCAAAACCCTTATTCGCACCAATGCTGATAAGGTTGAACTTTTAGAACATACAGGAGGATGTATATGACAGAACAGGACAGAGGAAATTTTGAGACCATTATCGAGACATTCGGCAAAGAGGCGCAAATGGTGGTTGCCATTGAGGAGCTTGCCGAGCTGCAACAGGAGATCACAAAAAAGCTCCGGCACAAGAAAGGAACGGTGTTCGGGCTTGTGGAGGAGATCGCCGACGTGGAAATCATGACCGACCAACTGAAAGTCATGTTCGGCATCGGCGAAAAAGAGCTTGCAACCGAGCGGAATTACAAAATCAACCGTACCCTTGAGAAAATAAGAAAGGCAAAGGAGAAAAAGAGCAAATGAACAGTGTTAATCTTATCGGCAGGCTTACCGAAACCCCCGAAATGCGGCAAACTCAAAGCGGGACGGCGGTTGTTAATTTTACAATCGCTGTGCCCCGTGACTACAAAGACCAAAACGGCGAATATCCCACCGACTTTATTCAGATACAGGCATGGAGGCACACGGCCGAGTTTGTGTGCAAGTATTTTGTCAAGGGTGCCCGAGTGGGCGTTACCGGACAGATACAGACCTCCAAATACAAAGACCGTGACGGCAACAACCGCACATCGGTTTATGTCATCGCAAGCGGGGTGGATTTTGCCGACGCCAAAAAGGACAGCTACGGCGGAGCACCTTCGGCGCCGCAGTACGAAGCACCGCAGGCGGCCGATGCGAGCTATTCGAATTTTAACGAGCCCGCAGACGATGACGATCTGCCGTTTTAAGGAGGCAATATGAGCATACAGCACGAAGCGCGGGAGCAGGAAGCTCTTTTCCGATGGGCGAACTTTGCGGCCGGAACAATGCCCGAGCTTAATCTCCTATACCACATTCCGAACGGCGGCAGCAGGAACAAGGCGGAGGCAGCGAACCTTAAACGGCAGGGAGTTAAAGCGGGTGTGCCCGACCTTTTTCTGCCCGTAGCACGGGGCGGATACCACGGACTTTACATAGAGCTTAAATTCGGAAAAAACAAAACATCGAAAAATCAAGACAAATGGCTGTCGGCATTATCAAAGCAGGGGTACTGTGCTATGGTGTGCTATGGCTGGGTCGAGGCAAAGAAAGCTATTTGCGAATATTTGAAGGGAGAAAAATCATGAAGGCAAGAAGAACGGAGCTAAATAAAGCAAAGCAGTTTGCAATCATTCCCACGGTCGGTATTACTTGGGGGTCGTGTAATTGCAAATTTGCCATTGGTTTTTTGTGGCTGAAATATCAATTTTGCATTAGGTTTTTCAGAAAGGATTTTGAGTAATGAGTAAATATATAAACGCAGAAAGGTGTGAGAATGTGACAAACTATGAGCATATAAAGGCAATGAGCGTTGAGGAAATGGCAGAAAATATTTTGAAAGGCATTTCCTCTGATGTATGTGATTATTGCCCGTATAACTCTTATAGCTGTGAAATGAGCTACAGTTTTTGTGTTTGCAAAACCGAAAGCGAAGAGAAACAAGTTGTTGCCAAATGGCTTAATTCGGAGGCAGAAGAATGAAAGTAGACAAAATTTTGCCGTGCGTCTGTTGCGACCACGAACCGAACAGTGGGGATAGCGTATATTACGGAATGCCTCAATTAAAGGTTTGCGGAGGAAAACCTGACACATTCTTTGAAATATTTTGCCCCGTGTGTGGCAGGGGAGGAATCTTTCAATTTAAGTCGGCATATCTCGCCTTAAAAGACTGGAACAAACTGCAAAAAGAATGTAGAGAATTTAAGGAGGAAAAATGGTGAATGAACTGTTATTCAACCAAAAAGGCACGGGAAAGAGCCATTGAGGATATGGCGCAGGTTATGTATGTGGCTGTGGCAAACGTGCTGACGGACAAGCTCCATTTCGGAAAAGTAAAAGTGCAGCAGACCTTACGGCAGATTGAAAAGGTGTTCGATATGCTTGCGGAGGGGCGTATGTCCCTTGATGATTGCAAGGCGGTTTTATACCAGGAATACGGGGTGACAATCAAATGAAACGACAAAAGCGGGAGCGGCCCTGCAAGTGCTGCCCGAGAAATAAGACCGATTGCAACTACAGCAACTGCCAGAGGTGGAAAGAGTGGTTCGCTGCGGAGTGGAATGATATTAAAGATATGTTTTGCGGAATAAAAAGAGGAGGACAAAAATGAAAAAGAGAAAAATAATTGAGCTTATATCGGGATATGCGATATGCGGTCTTTCCGGGTTCGTGATGTCACAAGGGTTTATTTACATAAGCGCGTTTAAATTCATACTCGGCACGTTGCTTCTTGCCACGGGGCTTTTCTTTGTAGTTAAGGGCGCATATGGCATGAAATAAGGGAGGATATAAAATGATACCTTTTCCGAACAAGAAATACAACATCATTTATGCCGACCCGCCGTGGAGCTATCAAGACAAAAGGTGCAACGGCAATGCCGCCGACCACTACCCCACGATGCGAGTTGAAGATATATGCGGTCTGCCGGTGCAGAATCTGGCTGCGGATAATTGTGTGCTTTTCCTTTGGACAACTTACCCTATGCTCAAAGAGGCATTGAAAGTAATTGAGGCTTGGGGCTTTAAGTATAAAAGTATCGGTTTCCAATGGGTCAAGCAAAACCGCAGCGGGAACGGTTATTTTTTCGGCCTTGGACGGTGGACAAGGGGCAACACAGAGCCTTGTCTCATTGCTGTTAAGGGCAAACCACACAGGGAGAGTAATAGCGTCAGTCAACTTGTTTTTGCGCCTTTAATAGCACATTCTAAAAAGCCGGATGTTACAAGAGACAAAATCATCGAGCTTATGGGAGACCTCCCCCGCATTGAGCTGTTTGCCCGTCAAAAAACACCCGGGTGGGACGTATGGGGAAATGAGGTGGATTTGTGAACATACTTGTTGCTTGCGAGGAAAGCCAAGCAGTCACAATTGAGCTGCGGAGACTCGGGCACACCGCTTACAGCTGTGATATAATCCCCTGCTCCGGCGGACACCCGGAGTGGCATATACAAAGTGATGTGCTCCCGCTGCTTAACGGGTTTGCGAAATTTCAAACCGCCGACGGCGCGGAACACTCCGTTGACGGGCGTTGGGATATGATCATCGCCTTTCCGCCGTGCACCTTTTTAACCGTGACGGGGAATAGGTGGTTCAATATAGAACGGTACGGAGACAAAGCAATTCAGCGATATAAAGACCGTGAAAAGGCCATTAAATTCTTCATGGCGTTCGCAAACGCTGATTGCGATAAAATCGCCATTGAAAACCCTGTCGGAATAATGAGCAGCGAATGGCGGAAGCCCAACCAAATCATTAACCCTTATCAGTTCGGAGACCCTTTTGAAAAGAAAACCTGTCTTTGGTTGAAGGGCTTGCCCGAATTAAATCCCACAAATATTGTGGACGTTCCTCCGCGCAAACGGTACAGCAGCGGAAAGACAATGCCCGCATGGTATGACGAGGCATAGTATTTGCCTAAAGAGGAAAGAGCAAAAATCCGCAGCAAGACATTTCCCGGTGTGGCTGCAGCCATGGCCGAGCAATGGGCAGGAAATGCAGGAGGTTTAAATGGAAAATGAAAGAATGACCCTTAAAGAATTATCCCAGCTTTACCACCTAAAGCGGGAAATCGAGCACGATCGGGAGCGGCTTGCACGGCTCAGAGCACGGAGAGGGGTTGCATCGTCCCCAAAGCTTAACGGTCTCCCCTCCTCTGCCGGCAGCGGTCAAAGTGCGGTTGAAAACCTCGCCCTTGAGATTGCAGACCTCGAGGCCATCGTCGACAGCAAAATCACGCAATGCGTTCATGAGCAGAGCCGTCTTGAGCGGTACATAGCCTCCATTCCCGACAGTAGGACGCGGATGATTATGTCCTTTCGGTTCGTTGACGGGTTTTCATGGGGAAAGGTCGCGTATAAGGTCGGCGGCGGGAACACGGCGAGTAGCGTTAAGATGACCTGTTATCGTTACATAAAAGGCGAAAAAAAATAACCTTGTTACTTTTGTTACTTTTTTTGTTTTAACATGATATTGGCGACAAGAAAAGAACGGCGGAACATTTCACTCGCCGCCGTGCCTGTCGTCTGTCCTCCTCCTTATTTTATATAGCCCCGGCGGTGGCGTTGTAACCGCCCCTTTCTTTGAGTGGGGATTGACGCCGTGGAAAGACACGAGTCCGATTTTCGGAGTAATTAAAAATGTTAGATTGGAAGAAAGTAAAAAATGAATATATTAACGGAAATATAAGCTACGAAAAGCTGGCCGAGAAGCACGGCATTCCTTACTCTACAGTAAAATATCATGCTCACAAAGAGCGGTGGGGTGAGAAAAAACGGGAGCAGGCCCCTAAAATCGAGAAAATGTTAGCTGAAAAAACCGCAGAAAAAATCACCGAACGGGCGGCAAACGATTATGTCAACAGACAAGAGCGGATTTTCAATCTTTCGGATAAGCTTACAGAAAAAATCGAGTTGGCGATAAACCAGCTCGATGTTTTTTTGACACAAGACGGCCAAATGCAGCAGACGGGATATGTGGACACGCAAAAGCTCCGTCAGATTGTTTCCTCACTTAAGGACATAAAAGAGCTGACCACGGAAGAAAATGCGGCCACCGAGATAAAAGTCGACTTTGGCGGCGGTGAAAAGTATGCAAAGTAACAGTAGTGTAATTTCGATTCCATATATAAATGAAAAGCAAAAGCTCTTTTTGGAGTCTGAGAAGAAGTATATAGGATACGGCGGCGCACGAGGCGGCGGAAAGTCGTGGGCGGTTAGAACCAAGTCAAAGCTTCTATGTCTTAATTATGACGGAATAAAGGTGCTTATCGTTCGACGGAGTTATCCGGAGCTTACCGCAAACCACATTGATGTGCTCCGCGTCGAGCTTGCGGGCATTGCAAAATATAATAAGCAAGAGAAAATGTTTACTTTCGGAAACGGCAGTACCATTTCCTTTCGTTACTGCGCAAAGGATAGCGATTTGGACAATTTTCAAGGCTCGGAATATGACTGTATCTTTCTCGACGAGGCGACACAGCTTTCCGAACATCAGTTTGAAGTGCTCCGCGCCTGCCTTCGCGGCGTTAATAACTTTCCAAAACGAATGTATCTGACCTGCAATCCCGGCGGACAGGGTCATGCGTGGGTAAAAAGGCTCTTTATTGACAGACGTTTTAAAGAAACGGAAAACCCCGATGATTATGTCTTTATTCAAGCAAAAGTTAAAGATAATAAGCCCCTTATGGAAAATCAGCCCGATTATGTGCAACAGCTTGAAGGGCTGACGGGAAAGTTAAAAAAAGCCTGGCTTGACGGCGATTGGAATATCTTTGAAGGTCAGTTTTTTGAGGATTTTGTGGATAATCCAAACCACTATGAGGACAGGCAGTATACGAACGTCATTAAGGGCTTTGAACCGCCTGCCGATTGGAAAATATATCGCTCCTATGACTTTGGTTATTCCGACCCCTTCTCATGCGGATGGTGGGCTGTTGATTATGACGGGCGGCTTTATCGCATACTCGAGCTTTACGGCTGTGTTAAAAACGAGCCCGACACGGGAGTTAAATGGACTCCCGAAGAACAATTTGCCGAAATTTCACGGATTGAGCATGAGCATCCATGGCTCAAGGGCAAGGTTATTCACGGGGTGGCCGACCCTTCCATTTGGGACGGCTCAAAAGGCGTATCAACGGCCGATGTTGCCAAGCGATATGGTATATATTTTACTCCCGGAGTTAACGCACGTATTCCCGGTTGGATGCAAATGCATTACCGCTTTGCATTTGACGAAAACGGCTATCCGATGATGTACGTCTTTGACAGCTGCAAACACTTTATACGCACCATTCCGACGCTTATATATTCCGAGACAAAGCCGGAAGACCTTGACACCGAGCTTGAAGACCATATCGCCGACGAAACAAGGTACATGTGTATGGCTCGGCCGATTAAGCCGGTTATCAAAAAACATAAGCAGCCGGTCTTTGATGATCCTCTCGACCTTCAGCCTGACGTGAACAAATATTATCGCAAAATAGAGGTGTTTTAATGTCCTTTTTTGATAGGTTCAAAAAGAATAACAATGAAACTGAAGAAGGCACCGATTTTAACGCAGAAACCGCCGTTGGGGCGGAAAAAGTGGTAAAGCAAATCGGTGTTGAGCAGATACGCGCAGCGAGACAGCGTCTTGAAAAATATCGAAACGGTAAAGCACAGCTTGAAAACCGCATTATTGAAAACGAGCAATGGTGGAGGCTCAGACACAGCCACACGGGCGGTGACAACGACCAAATTTCAAACTCCGCATGGCTCTTTAACTGCATTATTTCAAAGCACGCGGACGCAATGGATGCATATCCCGAATTTAACATACGCCCCCATGAGGAGAACGATAAGCAGGAGGCCACAATTTTGACCTCAATCATGCCTACCCTCCTCGATTGGAATGATTTCGAGGACACCTACTCGGCGGCATGGGACTATAAGCTTAAAAACGGTATAGCCTGTTACGGCGTGTTTTGGGACTCGTCAAAACACAACGGGCTCGGTGATGTTGCAATATCGAAAGTTGACATTTTAAATCTGTTTTGGGAGCCGGGCATTACCGACCTGCAAAACAGCAAAGATATATTTGTGGTCACTCTTGTGGATAATGAGACTCTCACACAACAGTACCCACAGCTTATGGGAAAGCTGTCAAATCCCGCCATAACGGTTAAAGAGTATGCCCACGACGATAGTGTGGACACGACGAACAAGACGGCCGTGGTGGATTGGTATTACAAAACCGTCGTGGACGGAAAAACCGTGCTGCAATATTGCAAATTCGCAAACGATGAAGTGCTTTATGCGACCGAAAACGAAACAGACCCCATTGTTGACGAGGAGGGGAACATCATCGGTGAACCGCTTGCAGAGAAAGGACTCTATGCCGACGGGGAATATCCCTTTGAGCTTGACAGGCTCTTTTGCGAGGAGGGAACCCTTGATGCCTTTGGATATGTTGATGTTTGCAAGAACCCTCAAAGATACATTGATATGATAAATAAGGCCATTGCCGCAAATACTCTCATGGCCTCCACTCCCCGTTTTTTCATAAAGGAAGACGGCCAAATCAACAAAGAGGAGTTTTTGAATTGGAAAAACCCGCTTGTCCATGTGGGCTCGGGCATTACCGACGATGATATAAGGCAGATTACCGTTTCCCCTATCGGCTCCAATGTTCTTAACACCGTCAATATGCGCATTGACGAAATGAAAGAAACTTCGGGAAACCGAGATGTCAACAACGGCGGGAGCGTATCGGGAGTAACTGCCGCGTCGGGCATCGCTGCCTTGCAGGAGCAGGGCGGTAAGCTGTCGAGAGATATGATTAAGGCCTCTTACAGGGTTTATAAAAGGATTATTCAAAAGTGTATCGAGCGCATACGGCAGTTTTACGACGTTCCCCGCACCTTCCGCATTGTCGGAGAGCTCGGAGCCGAGCAATTTGTGTCTTACAGCAATGCAAATTTGGCCGCGCAAAGCTTTGAAATGGGATTTGGTGGTGGAGAGGGCTATCGAGTGCCCGAATTCGATATAGAAGTCACGGCCGAAAAGGCATCGCCTTACACCAAGCTTGCAAACAATGAGCTTATGCTTCAGCTTTATCAGCTCGGAATTCTCAATCCCCAAATGGCCGACCAAGCGCTTGCGCTTCTCGACGTAATGGACTTTACGCACAAAGATTCGCTTATGCAAAAGGTTCAGCAAAACGGCCTTATGTTCCAAAAAATACAGATTTTGCAGCAGCAGCTTTTGAGCCTTGCACAGTTTACGGACAGCGAGCTCGGGACAAGTTACCTCCCCACAATTGCACAGCAATTCGGAATTGAGGAACAGCCTATGCCGTCGGGAGGTTCGGAAAGCATAAATCTTGACAGCAGCAATACCGAAAACACACAGGTTAAAAAGGCGAGACAGAGAGCTAACGATGCCTCAAGTCCCGCATAAGGAGGATATATGATAAAAATTCAATCAAGTGTATTAAAACATACGGTAACTGTGACTGGGCACGCAACTAACGGTAAGGACAACAATCCTCTTGTGTGCGCGGGAATATCCGCGCTTGTATCGGGGCTTGCTCAAAACGTCTGTTTTTGCGAAGACATGGGACAGATTAAGCGAACGGCCGTTATAAAGCTTTCGGAAGGCAGCGCAAAAATAAGCTGCAAGCCGAAAAAAGCACACGAGGGCACAGTCATTCACCTGTTTATGGTCTTTGATATGTGCTTTAGACAAATGCAGGCACAGTTTCCAGATTTAATTGAATTTAACGGAGATGAGTTTTAAGCTCACCTCCGTTTTAATTTGACGCCGTGGAAAGACACGAGATTTTTTGACGCCGTGGAAAGACACGAGAAAGGAGCTTTTTATGCTCGAAAAATTTATTCCTATCGTCCTCAATCTCTTTGACGGTGAGGGCGGCGGCTCCGAAGGCGGAGCCTCAGAGAGCGTATCTGCGCAGACCTCTCCTGCAAACAACGGCACGGCAGGTGCCGATGAACCGTCGAGAGCCGAACAATACAGCAAGTTCAAAGCCGACTTCAAAGACATCTTTGACGCTGAGGTCAAAGGTATCTTAAGCGATCGTCTTAAAAAATCAAAGGAAACGGAGAAACAGCTCAAAGCCTTTTCCTCCGTCGGTCAGCGCCTTTCCGAAAAATACGGAGTGGACGCAAACGACCCGAACGCCATTTTAAAAGCCCTTGATGAAGACGACAGCTTTTATGAAGAAGAGGCTATGAAAAAAGGTATGCCCGTGGATGAGCTTAAACACAGCAAAGCTCTCCTTAGGGAAAACGAGGCTCTTAAAAGAGAAATGGCCGAAAGACAGCGACAGGAAACGATTGACAAACAGGTCTCCGAATGGATGAAGCAGGCGCAGGACGCACAGCGTATCTATCCGCAGCTCAACCTCAATGAAGAACTGAAAAGCGATCGTTTTAGGTCATTGCTCCAGACTCCGGGTGTAACCGTGCGCGATGCATACGAGCTTATCCATCGCGATGAGATTATGCCCGCTTACACTCAGTTTGTGGAGCAGAAAGCACAAAAAGCCGTTGCAGACAGCGTAAAGGCGAACGGACAACGCCCGAAAGAAAGCGCTATGAACGGTTCGGCCCCTGCCAAGACAAAGAGCGACCCGTCCTCATGGTCGAAAGAAGAACTTGAGGATGTGTCCCGACGTGTCCAACGGGGAGAAAAAATAAAACTTTAAACTCTGACATCTCCCCGTTTAAAAAAGAAGGGAGATAAAAAAATGAAACTTATTAAAATCATACTTAATCTGTTTGACGGATCTACCACCCCCGATACCACCGATTCGCCCGGCATGTCGGCCGAGATGAAGACTTATTACGATCGCCAACTGCTCAGAAGTGCAGAGCCCCTGCTCATTCATGACCAGTTTGCCGTAAAGAAACCCATTCCTCCGGGGTCCGGCAAAACCATTGAATTCCGCAGAACTGCCGCGCTGCCTAAGGCACTGACCGCACTTACCGAAGCGAAGACCCCCAAGGGACAGAACCTGAGCGTTTCTGCGATCACCACCACCATTAAACAGTACGGCGGATGGATTCAGTCATCCGACCTGCTCCAGCTCACTACCATTGATCCCATTCTTGACGAACGCACTAAGGTGCTGGGAAGTCAGGCCGGCAGAACCCTTGACACCATCACCCGTGAGGTCATCAACGGAGGCACCAATGTTCAGTACGCCCACAAGGTTTCGGGTAACAGCAAAACTCCTATTTACAGCCGTGGTGATCTGACCGCCGACTGCCATATTACCCTTGATGAGATCTTCCGTGCGGCCGCAACCCTTAAAGCTAAGAATGCACCCACCATTGACGGCAAGTATGTTGCCATCATCCATCCTTTCACCGCATATGACATAATGTCGTTTGACGACGAGTGGATCGATGTTAACAAATACAGCAACGCCACCAAGATATTCGAGGGAGAGATTGGATCCATCGGCGGAGTCCGTTTTGTAGAATCCACCGAAGCAAAGGTGTTCCTTCCCGGTGCAATCTTTAAAGGCGGAGAAAATTCAGCCGTTGTTTCGGCTGATGCGGCGGCTTCTAATACCACCGTCAAGGTCAACGGTATTTTTGAGAAATCAACCGCTACCGCTCAGGTATATGTTAACGGTGTAGCCAACACCATCACCGGCGTTTCCGCAGATACCAGTACCGGCACTTCCACCATCACCCTTGGTACTGCTCTTGCGGCCGTTGTTCCTGCAGGGTCGGTCATTTGCGGAAAGGGTGCATCGAAAACCGCCGGAGCCGTATTCAGCACCATTGTGCTCGGTTCTAATGCATATGCCACTACCGAGCTTTCGGGCGGCGGTCTTCAGCACATCGTCAAACAGCTCGGTTACGGCGACGATCCTCTTAATCAGAGAAGTTCGTCCGGATGGAAGGCAACCAAAGCGGCCATTATTCTTAATGACTTCTATATGGTTCGTATCGAGTCCATCAACGAGTACAGCACAAAAATAAGTGAGAACTAAGGAGAAAAGCATATGGCTAAAGAAGTAAACACCGAAAAGGCCGAAGAGGCCAAGGTCGTTAATCCTATGTTTGAGTTTGTTGAGGTTAAAATTCCCTCCGATCCTATCCTCAAAAAGGAGCCGATACAGGTGGGAATTAACGGGAAAACATATTTTGTTCCACGCGGAATAAAATGCAGTGTTCCCAAGCCCGTGGCCGAAGTTATCGCAAACGCATTCACCCAGCAGGAAGCTGCTGACGACATTATGGAGAGCTTAGCGCAGAACTAAGCCAAAGAGAAATAGGGCGGGAGGAAACTTCCGCCCTATATTCGTATGGAGGGATATAAATGACAGTTCAAGACGCGATAGACAACGCAAAAATCATGTGTGACGATCAATTTGACGATTCGGACAAGTGGGTGTGGCTGCACAACCTTGACCTTCAAATAAAGCAATCTGTTATAGATACGCACGATACACCGATTGACATACCCGATAGCTATTCAAGCGACAGCACTCTTATTATGCCGCCTCCTTACAACGAGGCATACAGTTGGTTCATACAGGCACAAAGCTGTCTTATAAATTCGGAAGTGGACGAGTATAACAACGCAATGAGTATGTGTCAGAGTCTTGTTTCGGAATTTCGAAATTATTGGAACAGTACACACCTCCCAAAAGCCACGGCAGACGGGACAAATAAGATAATCTTATGGTAGGTGATTTTTTTGAATTATCCCACGCTTAATTCACTCGGGAGGACGCAGGAGTATATACAGGAATTCAAGGGATATAATCACAGCTTAAGAATAGGTTCTTCGGAATTCTTTGACATGGAGAACCTGTCTTGTGACGATTATCCCGTTATATCCACACGCAAACGCAGGTACGAGGTGGCTCAGACATCCTCTTGCCGCGGCATGGTGTCAAAAGGGTTTGAACATCCTATGTGGCTTGACACCGACCCTTCAGACACAAGAACCTCCCCTCCCCTTTGGATTTATGACAACGGCAGAAAGCAACAGCAAGCCTCAACGAGCGGCGGACTCTTTATACAAAATGCCGGCACAAAAGACCGACAGATGATTAAGCTCGGGAGCAAGGTTTGTATTTTCCCCGATAAAATATGGTTTGAAACCGAGTGGGATGACGGAGAAGAAGTCAACATAATTAAGACATGGAACCTTATGGAGATATTCAGAGGCGAGCTGCCGACAGGAAATGTTTCAACAAGCGGTTCTTATCGCTATACAAATGTGAATTTCGTCCCCTGCGACGGTGAAGGTAATATATATGAGCTGTCATGGAAGCAGCACGACGAACCCACCAAAAAGCCCTCCTCAACCACCGAAAATATCGACAGCGACGATAACGGAAAGTATTGGCTTTACGTTCCCGACAAAACAAATTCCGATAACAACAAAAAATACGGAGAGTCGGCCGTGCTTTTCCGACTCAGTTACAGAAACGAAAAAGCCTCATGGAATCAAGTGTACGATTGGAAAACGGCCGTCAAGGATGATTTCGGCTCATATCTTTTCACCGGGCTTAAAACCGGCGACGTTGTGGACTTTTATTTTACCGATGATACCACCTCAAACGACACTCCCCTTGAACGTTCTGACAACGGAGACTATACAAGCGACATAAAGGTTAATCAGGAAACTTATCTTACCGAAATAACCAAAAAGAGCTTTTATAAATACGTTTCGCGTGGCTACAAAATTATAGGCGAGCTTAACGGCATGGGCGGAATTGTTCTCGACATTCAGCTTGAGCCGTTCACCTTTAAGGTTACCGGCCCCGAAACCGTTTCCCTCGAATATTCTTCAAATTTTCTCAGCTTTGCCATTTGCCGGAGCGTTCCCGACCTTGCCTATGTTACCGAATATAACAATCGCCTTTGGGGCTGCTCAGAGGACGGCCACGAAATTTATTGTACCAAGCTCGGAGACCCCGACAATTGGTATGCCTATGAAGGAATAAGTACCGACGCGGAAGCAATCACGGTCGGCACCGACGGAGTTTTTACCGGCTGCGTTGCATGGAACGGACAAATTCTCTTTTTTAAAGAGGAATGTATACACAAGGTTTACGGAGACTACACGCCCTATACTTCGGTCACTCTTGACGTTAAAGGAGTACAAAAGGGCAGTTACAAAGGCATTGCAATTATTGACGGTGTGCTTTACTACAAGGCCTCCGACGGTATTTATTCATATACGGGCAGTATTCCGCAAAAAATCTCCTCTCCGCTCGGCCATGAAATATATTACGAAGCTGTTTTCGGAACGTGCGGGAAAAAGCTTTATTGTTCTATGAAAGACGGACTCGGCGTTCATAAACTGTTTGTGTACGACACACAAACAGGGATATGGACAAAAGAGCAAGACACATATATGAGATTTTGCTGTGAGTGCGACGGAGATATGTTTTTCCTTGACGGAGACGACGGAAAAATCAAAACCGTTAACGGAACAAAAGGAAAACTCAATCTTTCGTCCGAAAGCATCTACGGCAATGTGGGAATGAATCCTTTTGTTCCCAAAGAGGAAAGTCCTTTCGGGTGGTTCTTTGAAACGGGAGAGTTGGGGCTTGAGAGCCCCGACAAAAAGAGTCTTTCCCGCTTTATGATGAGACTTAAGCTTGAAAAAGGCGCAAGTCTTACGGTGTCGCTCATGTATGACTCGTCGGGAACATGGCAGGAGTACAGAACGGTAAATCCTACTGTACGAATGGCAACGGTAAATATACCGATTGTCCCCCGCCGGTGCGATCATGTAAGAATAAAAGTATCGGGAAAGGGCGCATTTTCCCTTTTCGGCATTTCAAAGATGTATAAATACGGGAGCAGACGATGAGCAACAAAAACAAATACGATTATGGACTCCCTCCTACCCTTTCGGGAAATCCATATCAGCAAATCGCACAGATAAATGAATATCTTTACAAGCTTGTCGACCTTATGCGGGCAAAAGAAGCAATCGAATGTAATAACGATGACGAAAACGGCACGGCCAAAATATCGGTAAAAAAGCAAACCGCAGGGGTGGTATCTTTTCAAATCGGAGACACGCTTATTCAGAGCGGAAAAACAAATATCGGTTTTGGAGACTTATCAAGTGCGGATTGGTCGTTGCCTCAAACTGTTTCGGTTACAAAAAGGACAAGCGCAGAAACCGAAGTGGGAACATTTGCCTTGCGTCAGCTTGTATACACCGCACCAGAAATTGCTTTTCCCACCGAATATAAATCGGCACCGCAGATATTTATTGCGCCCGATGATTATATTCAAGGCAAAACCGACTACTGTCTCTATGATTTTTCGGTTTGCGACCCAAAGAACAGCGGGTTTTACATAAAAAGCCGCATTATGGCCGTGGGATTTTTCGTTGATGACAACAATTTTTCGGTTCCTGTGTCATGGCTTGCAATAGGAACGGTTTAATGAAAGGAGAGTTTGAAAATGGCATTAAGCTTTAACCCCATAAATTATAATTTTTCCGAGTCGGAGGACGCAAAAAGAAAAAAGCAGCAGGCGGATTTTCAATTTAACCGCCTTGCAAATTACGGCTCATACAACGGCAAATATCAAAACGACCTCAATTCAACGGTAGATGCCATAAAGAACCGTGATAAATTTTCATACAATACGGCTGAGGACGCGCTTTACGGTTTATATAAGGAGCAATATACCCGTAACGGAAAACAGGCCATGGAGGACACGCAGGGCAAAGCGGCGGCGCTTACGGGGGGCTATGGTTCTTCTTACGGCCAAACCGCAGGCCAACAGGTGTTCAACAATTACATGAACGACCTCAACAGCAAAATACCCGAGCTTGAACAGTTGGCCTACGAACGGTATCAGCAGGAAGGACAAGACCTGCTTAACCTTGCGAGCCTTTATCAGAACCTTGACAACACCGATTACAGTCGGTGGGCAACTGGATTTGAGCAGCAAGGAACCCTTGCAAGCATGGCGCAGAGTATGTACGAGAACACCTACAATCGTGAAAAGAGCAAATACGACAGCAACATTCAAAATCAATGGAACAATGCAAACGCCAAAATGAGTGCCGACGAGTATAACGACAAAATGGCCTATCAACGAGAGCGTGACAGCGTTTCGGACGCACAGTGGCGGGAGCAGATGAACGAAACCAAGAAAAACAACGACCAGTCGGCGGCGATATCGAGCCTTAAGGCACAGCTTGAGGCCAAAAATCAGCAAAGCGACAGCATTAAAACCAAAATGACCAACACACTTAAGGCAAAGCTTAAAAAAATCGAAGACCCGACTACCTTGAAAGATACAGTTTACGGTTATCTCAACAGCAATCCTTACGGTTATTCCGGCAGCGATTATGTGGACATTGTTGATGAAATTGCAAATGAGCTCGGTTACGGAGATGATTTTATGGATAAGTACGGAGAAGAACTGAAAAAACGAGACAGCAGATACAGATGAGGAGAGATACCATGACGTATTCTGAAATGAAAAGAAATCGAAAGGCGCTTGAGAGGGAGCAGACGGTCGACAAATACGAAAAGCCCATGACCTATTCCGAGATGAAGCCCATAAGCAACATTCGCAGCGGAAAAGACACACTTTTTGACGACATTGCCGCCTTCCGAAAAAACGCAGTCGGAGAAAATGCTTTTAATAAATATTATTCGCAGGGTTTCAAAACCGCCGATGACTACACCGCCGCAAGCGATTATCTCAACTCCTCCATGGCAAGCCTTAAGGATTACAGAGAGAGACTCGAGAAAAACCGTGCAGCATATGAACGTGTTTACGGTGCCGATGCCGTAAAACAAATGGAGGACTATATTTCAAAGGCCTCTGCTGTATATTCCGACCAGGGGCTTTGGGATGAGCTTTCGCGGCGCAGGGACTCTTTCGCCGAGTATGACAGCGCCGAAAGCTATGATGCCGCCACCGACATGACAAACGGCGAAGGTCAAAAGCTTGACAGCCTTATAGCGGCGGCACAGGAAAAGTATGATAACTATAACCGCAACAACAAACTACGTTACGGTTTTAGAGGAAAGTCAAGCAGCACGGCCAAAAACATTTCCAAAGAAAACAAAGAAAAAATAAATTCCGCAAAATCCGAGCTTGAACGTCTCAAACAGCTGAAGCTTGATTGGGAAAATAACCGCGCCGATTATGACGATGACGGAAATCCTTTTTCATTAAAATACGACGGTGCCGATTATAAAACCCTTTCCCTTGCGGAACATAAACTCGCCGTAAGGGAATATGAGCTTTCGGACAGCGAAAAAAGAGAGCTTGCATGGTTAAAGAACAACAAAAAGCATTATGCCACCACAGAAGAACTTGAAAATGAGCTTGCGCTTAAAGAGGGGCAGGCGAAAAATGCAAGGGATGAAAGCAATCGCATAAGAAAATTCGCGCAAGAAAATCAAGAAATGGGGTCGCCTGAGGACAGCGGAGATTTATATAACCACGACCCTTATTCGGATGAGGAAAAAGCGGCTGCAAACGATAAAGCCGTAAGATATGAAGCGGCCGCATCTACATTACGCAATTATTACAATGAGCGTAAAGCAGACGAACAGCTCGAGAAATTGCAGCAGGAGATTTATGATAAATATATGCCGCTGCTTGACGATCCCGAGTTTTTGAAGCACAGCGAAGTTGAAAAAGACAAGGAATCCGATGTGTATTTCGGTGCAGACAACACGGCAGACGTATACAACAATCCCGCCAATATGTATAACGTCAAAATGACGGACAAGGAACGCTCTGTGTTTTACGGGCTTTACAACACCGATAAAAACAGGGCTGCGGAATTTCTTGATGAGCTTACGCCCATTTTAAACAAAAGAATGACCGATACCATTACCCAAGTCGCCCAAGAGGACACGCAGGACAACCCCTATATGCACAGCGCTTTGGCGGTTCTTTCCAATCTCACAAGCGGAATAAGCTCTGTTGAGGACACATGGAACGGGATGACCGGCAAAGGGATTGATACGAATTCCCCGTCTCATCTTCTTTCACATTATACAAGCACAGTCAGAGGAACCACCTCACAAATGCTTGAGGACTACCTTAAGAAAAACCCCGACAGCGTTTGGAACACAAAATTTGCGCTTGCCGGACGGGACGAAAACGGCAATTATCGTTCTTTGGGTCTTTTTGCGAAAGAAACCGCCGAAAGTATCATGGACAACGTTGCAAGAATGGCAGTAACCAAAGGCATAGGCGCGGCGGCGGGCGGCGGTGAAGGCATATCCAAAGCCGCTCTTGAGACCATTGACTTTACCCTTATGGGCAGCCAAGTAGCCTCCCAAACCATTATTGACGCAAAAGAGAAAGGCCTTTCGGACGGCAAGGCTCTTGCAATGGGCTTTACTTCCGGCGCAATCGAGGCTATAACCGAAATATGGTCGGTGGAAAAGGTTCTTAAAGACCCGAAAAGCTTTATCGGCACGCTCGGAAAATCCCTTATCGCCGAAGGAAGCGAAGAAATCTCCTCAAACATTCTCAACCGTGCTGTTGATGTTCTTGTAAATGCCGACCAATCGGAGGTTATGCAGGAATACTACGGCTATATAAACGAAGGTCTCTCCCCTTCCGAAGCCTCCGCAAAAACAATTACGGAAATTCTCGGAGACGACCTCTCGGCGGGACTCGGCGGAGCACTCTCCGGCCTTGTTATGACGGGCGGCAACTATAACATGGCAAAGGCCGTGGAAATAAACGAAAGCGCAAAAAGAGGCATAAAACAAATTCAAGTCGGAAACAGACTCAAGACCTCCGACAGCGTTATAACCGCCCTCGATGAAATTATCAAGGCAAACCCCGAAAACACACAAGCCATAGAGGCAAAAGCGGCAATCGAAAAGGGCGAAAAGGTATCGGCAAGAAAGCTTGGAAAGCTCCTTTCCGATGAAGTATCAAATCAATTCGAAAATGCGTATACCGTCGACCGAAACGAAATCAAAACAAAGCTTGAGGCAAAAGGCGTTGAGAACGCAAACAGTCTTTCGGAAACCATTGCAAAGGCTTTTAATGAGGGCATTGACTCGGTAAAAGGACAGGAAAGAACCGCGCTTACTCACAATGCCGACGCAATGGCGGTTTACAACGAATACCGAACTGCTCAGACAACGGCTGCCGAAAGCGCTGACAGGCTTACTCTCGCTTATTCAACCGCCGGGAGAGAACAGCTCCTTAACTATGCCAAAGAGCAAGGCAGAAACAACGGCTTTTTACAGGAGGCCGCCGACCTTGCGGAAGGAAAAACCGACCTCGACTCGGCAATAGACCTTCAGACGGCAGTAGAAACCGAAATAGCCGACCGCTTTTTATCTGCAAACACGGTAGAGGAGGCACAGGAGGTTTTTAAGGAGCTTTCAAATGGAGCAGGCAAAGATATTACCGCTATTCTTAAAGACTCCCTCGACACCCGCACCGACGATATTTTGGCCGAAAGCAACTACGACAAAGTAACAAACGTCTCTTTCAAGAACACCCGCGACGGTGTGGCCGCATATGTCACAACAAAAAACGGAGAAAATCTCTCTCCTTTTGCCGCAAACATCGGCAGCGAAAGCGCAGCGGTTATAAATCGTGCGACGGCAAAACCGGCAGAGGCAAGGACGCTTTATGCAACCGAATATCTTAACGGCAACAATTACCTTGCCGCCTCGAGCTATGACCGAGCTTTCACTAAGTATTACGAAGCGGGCAAAAAAGGAACGTCCTTTGCCGACATTAAACGCTCGACGAGAGATATTAAAGGCGACAGCGCACGCAGGATTTACGAGGCGGGCAGAAAGGCTGCCAAAGCCGAGACGAAAAGACAAATCCAATATAGACAGACGGATGAATATAAAAATCGCTCTGAAGCCCGCACAGAGGCTAATACAAAGGCTGAAAAGACGGGCGGTGTTGTCCGAGATTATTCGGCCGACAGAAAGGTTAACAAAAATCAGCGCGGTCAGCTCCGTTTGCTTGACGAATGGGCAAAGCAAAAAGGCGTTGTTATCCGAGTTGTGGGAAGTCTTGCGGAAAAGCTGAAGCTTGAAGGCCAAATTATAAACGGTCAATATGCGGGCGGAAACGTTATAGTAATCGCTCTTGACGGTAAAAATATGCTGACTTCCACGGCAGGGCACGAGCTTTTCCACATGATAAAGAACCTTGCGGCGGAATATGCCGAAGATTTCACGGCTTTTGTTATAGATCACCTTAAAGAGGCGGGACAATATGAGTCGGTATTTAACGACTATGCGCGACGTTACGGCAGAGCTTATGCAAATGACGAGAACTTTAAGGCCAAAATCGAGGAGGAGATTGTTGCCGAGCATTGCTTTGAGGCGCTGACCAACAAGGAGCAATGGGAAAAATTCGCCGGCGAGCACAAGAGCATTGCCGAGAAAATCAAAGATTTTATCAGGGAATTCGTCGCCATGATAAACAATGCCTTTGACAAGTATTTTGTTCACGACAACGCATATATCCGAAACTCGGTTATGAGCGATGTTGACTATATGAACAAAATAGCCGATATGCTTTGGACGGGCGTTGACGAGGCGGCGGAGAATTACCGTTTCGGTGTCGGTGCGGAGAACGTGGAGACGAAGTATTCTGTAAACCCCAAGTTTGAAAGCGAATACGATAAATGGGACAAAAAGAGCTCCCGTTTCAGTTTTTTGCTCGGTAGAACCTCATCCGTTCTTAAATCTGTGGGAGTCAGGGACGCAAATATTCGTTGGGATGCATCAAAAATCCTTAAAATAAAAGAAAATCACCCCGCAATGACCGACGAAGTGATAAAACAAATCCCGAATATTCTTGAAACGCCCATTTTAATAATGAATTCCAAAACTGTTTCCGGCAGATTAACGCTTTTCGGTGAAGTCTATGACGCAAACGGAGCACCCGTTTTGGCTGTTTTAGAGCTCAATCCAACCTCAAACAACGGAAAGTCTCTTAATCTTATCAAGGTGGCAAGTGCATACGGGAAAGATGTTGCTTTGCAGCGTTTTATAAACACAAGTGATATTATTTATCAAGATAAAAAAAGAACCGATAACTGGTTGAAGCTGAATAGGCTCAAATTGCCGTTAGCCAACCGTAGTTCCGGTTCAAACACGGAAAGCAATAAACCTTCCGCCGACTTCACCGTACCACAAAAAGACGGTAATGTCAATACCCATTCTATGCAAAATCCAAAAAATAATTCGTCTTTTTCGGTTTCCGACAGCAATGGAAATCAACTTTCCGAAAACCAGCAGAAATATTTTGCCAACAGTAAGGTGAGAAACAAAGATGGAAACCTTCTTGTCGTTAAGCACGGAACCAACAATGAATTTAATATCTTTGATTTTTCAAAAGCAGGCAAAAACGGAGCTCAAGAAGGTTATGGATTTTATTTCAGCAACGATCCCGAGATAACCGAAAAATACGGTAATATTCAAAAAGAGTTTTATTTGAATATTACAAAGCCTTTGTACAACAATCAAATTACGGTAAATAAAAATGAAATAAAAAAATTGGCCAATGCTTTAATTGATTTCGACATAGAAAAGTATGCTGATGAAGGTCTTACATGGCAAGACTCGTTTCTTTCAAACTATGTCGACACTTACAGTACGTCAAGAGCAAATGCCGTCAGAGAATTTGTTGATCAATTATTTTCCACAAACGACAACGACTCCGATCTCGTTTATGAAATTGCCGTGGCCGACGGCCGGGGCTATGATCCGATGCTTGTAAAAGAATTTTACAACGTGCTCACCGATTCTACCGGTTACGACGGAATGATAGCGGAATGGGAACACAAAGACGGAACTTCTAATGTTTATGTTGCGTTCAATTCCGAGCAAGCAAAATTGATTGACAACAAAAATCCCACCGATAATCCCGATGTGAGATACAGCACAAGCGACAGCGACCGTCTCAACGAATTGCAGAGTGAATACCGAGAACTCGAAAAAAAGGTTGACAGTATAAAATCAAGCGACGAATACAAAAGGCTGCTTGACATTATCTCAACGGGAGCAGGCGATGATCTCGACGAGGCAATCAAAGAATACGGAAAATTTACACACAGCAGCGGTCTTTATGCCGCCTCAAAACGTATGTCGGAAATCACGGGAGAACAAAAGGATCTCCGTGCGCGAATTGACAGCGCAAAAGAACAGTCAAGAGATGAATTTATGCGGACGGTAGACGACCTCACCGACAGGCAAAAGGCCGAATACGCACAAAAGGCGGTTGACACCTTCGGCACTACCGAAAGAGTGGATTTGGCCTCATACATTCTCACGAACGGTGAAATGCTTGACTTTTCCGACGGACAGGGCTACCGTGTCAAAGACCACAGAGAAATTTCGGAAATTCTCGATATGCCAGACAGCGCCGAATATTCCGACAGCCTTATTTATTTCATGAATATGGGCAACATCCGAATGCAGACCTACGGAATAGATATATCCGCCGCTCCGAATGCCGAGCAGATAAGCAGACTCCGCGATGTTATCCCCGAAATAATGAAAGACAACGACGAATTCAGCGTTGATTTTTCCAAAAAGAACGGATATTCCGCCGGAAGCGTAACCTATCCCAAAGGAACCGCAACCTCAAAAATACTGTCCGACATAAACGAATTCTTTGAAAGCGGCACCGTGCCGGTATATGAATCGGAATACGGAGAATTCAGATATAGTGTAAGCGAAAGCTTTGAAGAACAGGTTGACGGTGTGCTTAACAACACATTCGACAAGAATAATCACATCTACATGGGAAACACTCCGAATTCCCTTCAGAGTATTCTCCATCTGCAAAACCGCCCCATGCTCATAACTCCCACCCATGTATACACAATGACGGTGAGCGAGGCGCAGGCAAAAGCCGACGGCAGATATGTTAAAGGGCGGAATTATCATGACCTTGGCAAAGACATTCTGCTCGGTCTCCCCAAAGCCCTTGAAAAGCCCCTTTTCTTAATCAAATCCTCTGCAAAGCAAAACGACCTTCGCATTATAGCGGTCACAAGCCTCACCGACAAAAACGGTGTCAATGTTGTTGCGGCCATTGAGCCGGACGGCAAGGGCAAGCTTTATAACATGACCCTTGACAGCAATGTTATGTTGAGCGGTTACGGAAAGAGCAATGTTTTAAACTATGTGCTTAATGCAAAAAAAGAAGGACGCATTCTTTATGCGTCCGAAAAAAATAATCGGCTTGGTAAAAGCAGACCCGGGGTCCAATTCCCCGACCATGCATTTACTGCCGATTACTCTAACAGTTTATCACAATACAGAGAAACTGTCAACAAATATTATGCACAAAACGACAAGGAATATTTGTCTAATTCGAACAAATATAAAAGCTTTGAACTTTCCGACGAGACAAAGGCCTCTATATCCGACGCGGGAATGAGGCTGACCGACGACGCGGAGCTTTCCTCCCTCATGCGGAGCAATGCCGACTACAAGGCCGAGATTGAGAGGCTGAAAGGCGAATTTGTCAAGTCAAAGAGAATGGGCGGGAAAGGCGCAAACCGCCTTGTGCAGACCGACATTAACCGTGTCGCCCGAAACATTATAGGCGAATATTCCAGCGAAATAAATTTTTATGATCTTAAAGACGAGCTGACGGGGCTTTACGGGTTTATCGCAAACAGCGAGAAGAACTCTTGGGACTATGCATACGCCGTGCAGGCGGCAAACAACATCGCAAAATCGGTCATTGCACAGTCCTTTGTGGACATCACTCCCGAAACCTTTGAAAGCTATAAAAAAGAGCTGAGAAGTCATCGGCTTATTCCGAACCTTGACGACGTGGCCGAAATGACGGCCATGTTCGGCACCTTCGGCGCGGCATACAGACAATATGGCAAAAAACTTAACATGCGGGCGCAGGGAACCGAAAACGCCGTTCACATCGACGAGATTTGGGATGACCTTTGCGCCGCCGTTCCCTTGCTCGACAAGGACGCGCAAAGCACTCAGGATATGTGGCGAAATCTTATCGAGGTGAGGGATAGCCTTGATGAGAAAAGCGGATTTAACCCGTATCTCGGCAATGACGAGCTGTCGGCCGAACAATCGGCAGCGGTGCTCGGCGCGGACATTCTCGAGAGATTTTACGAAATAAGCCCCGACACGACCTTTGCCGACAGAGCACAACAGCAGGTCAATATCCGGGAACAAAAAATTTCCGAGCTCAAGGCCGACAAGCAAGAGGCACTTAAAAAGCTCAGAGAACAGAGGGACACTAAAATATCCGAGCTCAAGGAAAGCTTTAGACAGCAGAACCAAAAGCGCAGAGAACGCAGCAGCCGAACGGCTTTACGTCATAAAATAAAGGCGCTTACCGCCGACATGAACAGGCGGCTGCTCTATCCCAAAAAGAATGAGTATATCCCCCGAGAGCTTATGAGCAGCGTTGCGGGAGTGCTTAATGCAATCAACCTTGACAGCGGAAAAAGCGCCGCTCTTTCGCAAAAGTTTTCAGTCCTCAAATCGGCATATGAGGCGATTCAGAAAAGCGAAAAGTACCAAAGCGCTTATGATTCGACCGTTGCCGACATGATACAAAACCTTGTGGAAAAATCGAGCGGAAAGTTTACGGCGGTTTCAAAGGAAAACCTTGAGTATATTTACGATACGCTCAAAGCCGTGGACAAGCTCTGCAAGGACGCAATCAAGGTTAAAATTGCGGGCGAGGAACATAACGCAAAGGAATTCAGCAAGCAGCTTATAAAAGAAACGAGACAGGCAAAGGACATGGGTCGGCTGTCTCAAAAATACACCTTTGCACAATCCCGCCCGGAGGCTGTATTTGAACGGTTCGGAGGTTTTGCAAAGAACAGCGCATGGCAAAAGATGTACACGCTGCTCAACGACGGACAGCTTAAGAAGACGTCAATCCTTATCGAGGGGAAACGGATGTTCAACGAGCTTGTGGAGGGCAAAAACAAGAAGAATGTCGACAGCCTTATTTCCATTAACGAAAAAGATTTGGTCGACATAGGCCTTGTGGATTCCGACGGAAACTCTGTAAAGATAACCCGAGACATGATGAACGCCGTTTACATGATGCTCGAAAACGAGGATAACACCCGACACCTTATTTACGGCGGTCTCACCGTTCCCGATTTAAAGGGATATTACAAAGGAAAGAATGAAGCCTTCGGTAAAGGCGCTGTCAGAGCCGAAATTATGCAGGGCAAATTTGTCGATGAAATCCACCGCATAAGAGAGCGGATAGAAACCGTTAAGGACTCAAATGCCGCCGATAAGGCCGAACAGCTTGACGAGCTTTACGAAAAACGCGATTTGCTTGTTGCACAGGCGTATTCGAAAGCGGCGGAAATCAAAAACAAAATTGCGGAACAAATGACCGACTATGACAGGGCGTGGATTGCAAAGGCAAAGGAATTTTTCGACGGATTCAGCCGTGACCAAATGAACGCCGTTACGCTTATGGTTTACGGATTTGAAAAGGCGAGAATTGAAAACTACTTCCCGATTCATACCGATTCGGCTTTCCGCAATGAGGATTTCGGTGTAATTCAAAAGGCGGCAAATCTTGAAAACATGGGCTTTACAAAAGAGCGTGTCTTTTCGGGAAGCCCGATAATGCTTGAAGGTCTTACCGACGTAATCAACGGACATATCGACGACATTGCAAATTATGCGGGGCTTATGCCTTCGGTCAGAGAGTTTCAAAAGGTTTACGGCAAGAATATGACCGACGAAAACGGGCTTACATCGGTGCAGAACGCTCTCAGAGAAAAATTCGGAACACAGGGACGAAAGTATATTTCCGACCTTCTCGGAGATATAACCGGCTCAAGGCAAAAGTCCGGCAGCGCTTTTTTTAACAGAATTCGCGGCAACATGGCTCAAGCCACCCTTTCGGTCAATGCAAGAGTCGCACTCTCACAGGCGGCCTCCTATCCCACGGCAGCGGCGGAAATCGGGTGGAAACCTCTTACCAAAGCTCTTGGTATGGGACTCAAAAAAGCCGACAAGGCTCTTATTGCCGAATACTCTCCCCTTCTTGCCTACCGTATGGCGGGGTATTCAAATCCCGAAATCGGAAACATTAAG
>UMAL01048088.1_pt1 | contig 27508 bp, 26 predicted proteins | sample 1963691 | NCBI WGS metagenome assembly UMAL01 (sample SAMEA4835914, study PRJEB28245) | human gut metagenome | biome: gut microbiome; material: fecal sample | place: Denmark | collected 2008
TTTAGTAAATTGATTGATATTTGTATCAATCGTCAAGAGAGCTGAAAAAGTTGTAGATATCTACGCCAATGGCACCAGAATGAGATACTAATTTATAGTTGGTATCTTTTTTTGTTCTTAGGTAACCTCTAATAGCCCTACTAAAACAAAAAAATTAGATTCCTCATTGAAATCTAATTTTTATATTTTTATTTATCAAACATTTTCAATATTTCTTCTTCGTCTTGTACTCCTATGCTTGTTCCAAGTACTTCGCCATTTTTTATTGCGACAAATGTTGGTATGCTCATTACTCCAAATTTTTCTGCTAAATCTGGTTCTTCATCTACATTTACTTTGCATACTTTTATTTTTCCTTCATTTTCGTCTGCAATTTTTGCTACCACTGGCATCATTGCTCTACATGGTCCGCACCAAGTAGCCCAAAAGTCTATAAGTACTGGAATAGTAGATTTTTCTACTTCTTCACTATAGTTTTTGCTTGTTAAATTTATTTCACTCATCTTTCATTTTCCTTTCTTTTATCCATTAATCTATCTAAAAAATTACATTCCAATTTCTATAAAAATTATTTTCAATGCAGTTATATATAAACTATTAATTTACATATTGCTTTTATATTTTGATTTAATTTCTCAATTTATTAATTATTGCTAATCCTGCTTTTGTGCCTTCATACACAGCCTTAGATATTTGAAGTATTCCTCCTGTGCAATCTCCACATGCATATATGTTTTCTATACTTGTTTGCATCTTATCATTTACCACAATATTGTTGTTTTCAGTTTTTGCACCTAATTTTTTTGCAAATTCTAAGCAACCTGCTGTTCCTTGTGCAATGAATACTCCATCTATTTTCTGTGATGAGTCATCTTCAAATTCTATTTCTTCTATTTTATTTGTGCCTCTAAATTCACGTATCTTTTTGTCATTTATCTGTACATCGATACTTCTATTTTCTATTGGTTCTTTACCATTTGTTAGCATTGTTACTGATTTTGCAATAGGTAGTAACTCTTCAATTTCTCCAATTGCATATTCTCCATTGCCTAGCACTGCTACATCTTTATTTCTATAAAATGGTGCATCACATACTGCACAATAACTTACACCTTTTCCTTCAAATTCTTGCAATCCTTTCATGTTTGGCTTGTTTCTATTTACTCCTGTTGCGATTACTAATGTTTTTGCAACATACCTATCATCTTTAGATTGATTTGCTACCATTACCTCAAATCCACTTTCAGTATATTTTATACCAATTACTTCTTTTTTTATTAATTCTATTCCAAGATTTTTTGCTTGTTTCTCGCCTTTTTCTATCAATTCTTTCCCTGAGATAGGCGTTTCAAAGCCGTAATAATTTTCTATCTTCTCTGTTCTTGTTAAAGCTCCTTCTCCCTTAGAAATTATTAATACTTTAAAACCTGCTCTTTTAATATATATTCCAGCTGTAATGCCAGCAGGACCTCCTCCTATTATTATAACATCATACATAAAAAGTATTCCTTCCTCAGATTATCTAATCCAATAAATCGTATATGTTTTCAAATTTATAGCCTTTTTCTTTTAAATAAGAAATTAAATCTGATAGCATTTCATATGTCAGTATTTTATCGCTTGAATCATGCATTAATATTACAACACTGTCTTTTTCTCCCATAGTATCTTTTACGTTTTGTAATAAGGCTTCTTTAGTCTTTGCACCTGCTGCATCTGAACTCAAGCTATTCCAGTCTAAGTGCATAATTCCATTTTCATGAAGTAATGCTTTAGAATTCTGCTTTGCCTCATCATAATATCCTCCATTCGAACCACCTGGGAATCTAAACAATTTTGACATATATGAATTATTTCCTAATGCTTTTCTTATTGCATCTTCTGTATAATTATATTCGTTTAATGTAGCCTCTGGTGATGCATATACTGCAGAATATTTGTGTGAATAGCCGTGATTTGCTACATAATGTCCTTCATCAAACTCTCTTTTTACCAAGTCTGGATAGTTGTTTACATTAGTTCCTAGCGTAAAAAAAGTTGCCTTAACATTTTCCTTTTTTAGCAAGTCTAAGATTAGTGGTGTTACCGTTTCAGATGGACCGTCGTCAAATGTTAAAAATACTCTTTTTTCACCAGTAGAACGATAAATATGTTTTATTCTATCTTTTTCTTCGTCAGTAAGTGCTCTACTAGTTTGCTCTATTCTTTTATTAATTTCTGCTTGTTTTGCGAGTTCTTCTTGTCTCTGTTTTTCCTCTTCTTCTTTTCTTATTTGAGCCTGTTGTTCCTCATATAATTTTGCTTGTTTTTTTACTTCATGATGTTCTGCAAGCCTTATTCCAGAAATGGTTGCTAAAGTAACAAGAAGAATTAATAAAATAATGCAAACTGTCACCTTTTTCTTATTCAATCCTCTTCTAATAATTAAATCGTACATTTTCTACCTCTTATTTTTTTCTTATTCTATCATATGCAACTTTTAATTACAATATTCTACAATTTTTATTATAAATTTTCCATGCAATAATTTAATATATGGTTCATTATACTTTTTAATGGATTAACTCAAATAGCAATAATTTATATCCTTAAAAACCAAACTAGAGGTGTACCTTTGGGAAGGTTCGTTAGGAGTACCACCCCCAGTACAACATGTTGATGCTTTATAAAAATATAAATTATTGCTTAATTAATTGATTAATTTATTCATCCTTAGAAGTATTTATTTTTAGTAATTTGAATATTTCCACTATTACAACTGGTGCAATTACTAATGCTATTGTTTCAACTATTCTATCCATTGGAAGTACTGGAATACTGAATATTGCTCTTAAAACTGGAATTGCAAGTATTACTAGCATAAGCATTGCAGATGCTCCAATAGCCCAGAATAATTGCTTGTTTCCACCTATTCCTATCTTAAATATTGACTCTTTGTTGTTTCTTATGTTAAATACATGAATCAATTCTGAAAATGCTAAAACAATAAATGTCATTGTCTGACCAATTTCAACTCTTACTTGTTCTTGTGTTAATCCTTCTATTACTGGTGGATTTGGAGTGGAAATTCCAATTACAAATGCAGCAAGTGATAAAAGCCCTATCATTATTCCTTGGTAAATTATACGCCATGTCATACCTTTTGTGAATATTCCAGAACTTGCCTTTACTGGTTTTCTCTTCATTACATCTTTGTTTGCTGGGTCAAATGCAAGTGCTAAAGCTGGCAATGAATCCGTTACTAAGTTTATCCATAATATGTGTATTGGTAATAATGGTTCTATTAATCCAATTGGAATTCCAAATTTTGTTGCTAAGAATGGTGTTAGTAAAATTGCAAAGAACAATACTATTACCTCTCCGACGTTACTTGATAATAAAAACTGTATTGCTTTTATTATGTTGTCGTAAATACGTCTGCCTTCTTCAACTGCAGAAACAACTGTTGCAAAGTTGTCATCTGTTAAAATTACGTCTGCTGCTTCTTTTGCGACATCTGTTCCTACAATTCCCATCGCACAGCCAATATCTGCTGTTTTTAGGGCTGGTGCATCATTTACACCATCTCCAGTCATCGCAACTATTTCTCCATGAGCCTGCCACGCCTTTACTATACGTACTTTGTGTTCTGGAGAAACTCTCGCGTACACTCTTATATTTTCTACTCTTTGAATTAATTCTTCTTGCGACATTGCTTCTAATTGGCTTCCTGTTATAGCATCTTCGCCGTCTTCTAAAATTCCAAGTTCTTTTGCTATTGCAACAGCAGTCACCTTGTGGTCTCCCGTTATCATTACTGTTTTTATTCCTGCCGATTTACACTTTGCAACAGCAACTTTTGCCTCTTCCCTTGGAGGGTCAATCATTCCAACCATTCCTATATAAATTAGGTCTTTTTCGATTGTTTCCATCTCTTCTTTTGATGGTATATGGTCTATTTGCTTATATGCCATTGCAAGTACTCTTAAAGCATTCTCAGCCATTTGGTTGTTGAATTCATCTATTTTCTTCTTATATTCTTCAAGATTTTCTCTAACCTCTCCATCAATCTGGTATTTGCTACATCTTGCTAGTAATTCATCTACTCCACCTTTTGTGTAAACCATATATTGGTTGTCATTTATCTTGTGAACTGTTGTCATTAATTTTCTCTCTGAATCAAATGGAACTTCTTCAACTCTTGGCATTTGATCAAACAGAGCTGGAGTAAAGTCCAATTTAAATCCCATATCTATAAGTGCTGTTTCTGTTGGATCACCTGTTAATTGCTTGTTTTCTCCTATTTTTGTATCATTACATAACATCGAAATATAAACAAGTCTTCCAAGCTCGTCATTTTCTTTATTAGTATCTACTTTATCGATGTCTATTATTCTGTTATTATAAAATAATTTTTGTACAGTCATCTTATTTTGTGTAAGGGTTCCTGTTTTATCTGAACATATAACCGTAGCACTTCCGAGCGTTTCAACAGCTGGTAATTTCTTTACTATTGCATTTTTCTTTACCATTCTTTGAACACCAATTGCTAAAACTATTGTAGAAATTGCTGCAAGCCCTTCTGGAATTACTGCAACTGCTAAACTTACAGCCGTCATAAACATATCTAGTGGTTCTTTTCCTTGCAACAATCCAATAATAAAAATTACCACACAAATTGCAAGCGAAGCAATTCCTAGAGTCTTTCCTAACTTGTTTAATCTACGTTGTAAAGGTGTATCCGATTTTTCTGTATTATTTAAAATTCCAGCAATCTTTCCTACTTCTGTATTCATTCCAGTCTCAACAACAATTCCTTGTCCTCTACCATATGTAATCAAGCTAGAAGAAAATACCATGTTGGTTCTATCTCCAATTCCAACATCTTCGCTACTTATTGTAGTTGTATATTTATCAACTGGTACAGATTCTCCAGTTAGCGATGTTTCTTGAGCCCTTAAGTTTACAGCTTCTGTTATTCTCATATCAGCTGGAACGTAATCGCCTGTTTCTAGTACAACTACATCTCCTGGAACCAATTCCTTTGATGGCACAACTGTTATTTTTCCATTTCTTATTACTTTGGCAGAATAACTACTTAATTTTTTAAGTGCCTCGAGTGATTTTTCCGCTTTATCTTCTTGAGCCACACCGATTATTGCATTAACAATTACAACAACCATTATGATTATTGAATCTGTTATGCCTTCCCCATTAATGTGCCCTACAATACCTGAAACAACGGCTGCAATAATTAAAACTATTATCATAAAATCTTTAAATTGTTCTAAGAATTTTACAATTAATGGCGTTTTCTTGCCTTTTTCCAGCTCATTTAATCCGTATTTTTGCTTTCTTTTCTCCACCTCTTCAGTCGATAAGCCTGACGTGTTATTCGTGTTGAGCTTTTTAACCGTCTCTTCAACCGATTTGTTAAACCAATTTTCTTTTTCCATAACCTCATCCTTTCTAAGGGCAATAATTTCTTATGTACTTTATCCCGAATTTTGCTATTAGCTTTACCATAAAGCTTTATTATAACACTAATTTAAATTTCATAAATAAAAATAAAATTTATTTCTTTTAAATTCAATCTTTTTTATTTATTATGTACAAAAAAGCAAGACTCTAAAAGAAATTCGCCCTAAAACATTGTAAATTTCTTTAAAAGTCTTGCTTACCACTCGTGGTTACTAGCCATGCTAAAAGCCGTGATGTTGACTAGTAGTTATCAAGCTACTCCCTTTTAATTTACGGATATCTTATCATTTTTATCATTAAAAATCAAGTACTATTTGGGGAACATTTTTGAAACGTAGCAGAAATTGTACACTAGTTGAAAAACTTTTTTATACATGCAAACTTGAAAATATTTTATAGAAAACCATTATTTAGAAAAATAGACGAATTAGCAGATATACCGAACTTTTTACATTAGCAAAAAATTTTGTAGCATCAAATTTGACTGTTTTATGTAAATATGGTAAAATAAAGATGTCCGATTTTTAATCATGTAGCCAATTGCATGATTAAACTCACCAATTAACAAACTTGTTAAAGGAGACAAGAAAATGGTTAATTACACTTTAGGCGACCTGATTCACGACTCTTTCAGAGTCACACATGGCATGATTGCAGTTTTTCCAGAAACAGGTCATGAAGTTACTCTAAGCGTGGATTTCTTTATCGCGAAGTTCAATGGCCACTATTCGGCAAATAACTCAACGACGATTGGATTTATCTGCCAAAACCGGTACTATGTGACTCCGTACACTGCACGAGCCATCGCTACGCTTGTTGAAAATGGCTTCATAGAAGCTAGTTTCTATGTTCCTTTCTCCGCCTCGGATTACCCGAAGCGTGAAGCAAAACGGTGGAAGTTCTTGCAGGAAAAGGCAAAAAAGACACCCGAAGAAAACTTCTCGGCAGAATGTGAAAAATTCTGCAACGAGCACCACATTGGAGCTTTGCCTCCTCTCGTGATGAAAAAGAGCTTCATGATCCCGGTAGAGGGACTGCGAGTAAAGCATGTAGTTTATGAAACTCATACTTACCCAGTAATCACTCAGTTCAAGCTTGACACCTTGGCTCGTGACTCGCTCGGCACCTATTACATGAACAACGGCATTGTCGTGTTTGTTTATCGTGATGGGCACACTTACGTTACCAAGGGTTACAAAGTAATTCAATACTTGAACAATGCAGGATACCGTGAACGGTGTATGTTCGTACCGTTCTCTAACGGCGAAGAAATCATGAATGAGGCTTTCCGGGCAAAGTGGGAAGCCATTCGCAAGTGGCGCTAAAGTTTAGCCATTTTACAAGATTAGTTGTTTACTTATCTTGTAGCAAGAAGACCAGCTGTAACGGCTGGTCTTTTTGTTTTATCTTTTAATATAACTTAGATTTTATAAATATCAATATTACTATTGTAATTTTTATTCATTTACTTTATAATACTAATAAATGCGGGTATAATTTAGTGGCTAGAATATCATGCTTCCGACCTGATTGCGCGAGTTCGATTCTCGCTACCCGCTCCATATTATCATATAAAAATTCTATTCATTTTGCATCATATCAAATTTTCTTTCATAATCCCTTGTGTCTGGATATGCCATATAAACCTGTGAACTGTTTCTTTTTAAGTATTCTATTATCTCATACACATCAATCCAAATCTGATTGTTTCCATCTTTTTGTACTTCATTAAATATAAGTTGCACTCCAAAATGCAAATGCGGAATGTTTATATTATTCACATTTTCATGGCTACTATAGCCTGTCATTCCTAGATATCCTATCACATCTCCGGCTGTTACAATTTGTCCTTCACATAAATCTTTTGCATAAGGGTGGTCTTTTCGTAGATGTGCGTAATAATAATATCTTTTGCCATCGAAACTTCGTATACCAACTCTCCAACCACCATATTGATTCCACCCTAAAGCTTCAATATAGCCAGATTCTACAGCTACAATAGGTGTCCCAATACTTCCGTAGTAAATCATTTCCTAAATGTACTCTTCTATATCCATAAGACCTTGCAGAACCAAAATCCTTATAGTGGCTAAAATAATAATTTTTAGCTATAGGAGAAAATGCTTTTAAGCCATATTTTTTTACATATTTTTTGTTGCCTTGTTCATCTACAGTTGCTATTTCATATTCTCCAATATATTCATGGAAAATGGCATCATAACTCTGAAAAAAATAATTGTAATGCTTCATATTTGCTGTCAACTCGTTCATAGTCTTCCCTTCGCGTAAACTGTTTAATAAATTTTCTAAATCTTTATCTTTAAATAAAGATAGTTCTCCGCCATACTTGCATCCTAAATATGCCATTAATTCAATCCAATTAAATTGTATTTGTTCATTATTAACATGAGAATTAATATCAGTATCGGCTAATTTTTTCAGCACTACGGCAGTTCCTTTAAAATCCACCCACTTTATATATGATTTTTCTTTTTCTAAATCTTCCACTAGTTCTTCAGTTGATATATTTGACATCTGGTTTAAATATTCTGCTCCTACAACATTTGAATTAATTATACTATTTACAGAATTTGTTTTTGTTAATCTATTTATGATATTCGTGTTACAGCTTATTGTTGCAATTATGACTATTAATATAAAAATTAAACAAATCAATAATATTTTCTTAAATGATATGGCTCTAAAAAATTTAAACACATCAATACCTCCTAAACATATAATAAATATATTAGTGTATTGATGTTTTATGCTTTTAAGATTAATAGTTAATCTATAAATTCTGCCATATTTTTAATTTCATATTATACTTTCTATTTTCATTTATCACAAGAGCCCACAAGTATGCTATAATTATTAATATTGCTATGTTTTTGTATTCTAATATGGCAAAACTTGCAAATGCGGTTAAAATTATTACCACTACATTTGATATTTTATTTGTAATTACATAAGCTGTAAACAATCCATATTTTATATGTACTATTGCCTTCAAAATTCGCCCACCATCAAGTGGATATATTGGTAACATGTTAAATATAAATATCAATAAATTTGAATATATCAATAGTTCTATTGACACGCCTGCTATCTCTGAAATTACTGTTATCTTGTAGCATATTATTGAAATTGCCATAATAATTAAATTTACAAATGGTCCTGCAAAAGCAATTATGGCTTTTTTTAATGCAAGCATATTACCATTCTTTATTTTTTTATTATAATTTTTACAGTCATTTTTGAATTTTACAGAAAAACCAGTTGGTATAATAGATATAGATTCAGGCTTGAACCCTAATATTATTCCAGCCATTACATGTCCCAATTCGTGTATTAACGCTAGACACATGAGTAGTGCGTATATTTTTATTTGCCTTGTTATTAAAAATATCAACAAAAAAAGAAAGACCTTCAAATTAATTTTTATTTGCATAATATTATCCTTTCTAATTATTTTAGCTCTGCCATTATAAACTTCCCAATATCAACTCTGGATTTATAAATCTATCATCTCTTCGTATTTCAAAGTGTAGATGTGGACCAGTTGCTCTTCCTGTTGCTCCAACTTTTGCGATTACATCTCCTTGCTTTACTGTGCTTCCTTCTTGTACTAGAAGTTCACTACAATGAGCATACAATGTAAGCACTTCACCACTTTGAATGCGTAAATGTTTGCCATAATCCCCTTCTTCAGAATATTGTACAACTGTTCCGTCCATTGCAGATACAATGTTGTCTCCCATATTTCCTGCTATATCTAAACCTTTATGGTTTGCAGTTACAATTTCGGTTGGAGTTCTGTTTCCAAACCTTGAAGTTATAACTCCTTTTATTGGCCAGATTATGCTCACATTTTGTTTTACATATTCTATATCTTGCTCTTCTTGTGACTTTTCTTCCTCTTGTTGAGTTTCATCGGCTCCACCAACTGCAAGCTGTGTTGTGTCATTATTTGTCACTTCTGTACTTGCATCATTTTGCGAAATCTCAGAATTATCAGCATTTTCATTATTAGCTTCACTAGTATTTTCACTAGACTCCGCATTACTATTTTCAATGTTAGTCTCCTCTGTATTTTGGTCTTGAGCTTCCTCATTCACATTATCATTTTGTTCATTATTCACACCCCAATTAAATTTTTTCTGCAAATTCAAAAAAAATTCATTTGATTTATTATACAAATTTTCTATGCTAATATCATAAGACAAAACCTCTTTTGTTTTATCCACCATATCTTTTGAAAATAAATAATTAGAATATTGAAGCATATATATGCAAGTATAAATTATCACGCACACAATCATTTGAATAATCATCTTATTAATCATTTTGCCTTTTATTTTTCTAGTCTCTTGTGGCTGATATCTGTTTCTCGTTTCACCGCTTCTATATAGGCTCTCTCCATATCTATTGTTATATCTTCTTCTACTGTATATTTCCTCTGCTCTTCTAATACGCTCCTCTTGGCTAATAGATTTTTCCATAAAAAAACACCTCTTCCTTTGTGTTTATCTTTTTATAGATTTATATTCCAAAGGTCAAGGTTTTATTCGTTTACATTATTTCTTTCAAATAAATATAGCAAGTAATATACTTATTATAGTTGTCATTGCAAGAAAAACATTTAATTTTTTTGTCTTTTTATACGATTTCTTTAATCTATCTATCTTTCTATCTGCCAAATTATCTTCTATTCTTTTTATATAATTTGAGACTACAATTTCCGCTTCTTTTATCACATATTTTCTGTCTTCCTTTTTCACATTTTCGATTTTCTTTAATGACTCTGTTTTTATATCTCCATAAATTATCCCGTTATTACCAGTTTTACAATTAGAAACATCTTTATTTGCACCAAACTCAGATTCTTTCATGTATTCTGCCACCTGCTTTTTATCTTTTACAACTAATATAGCCTCGGCTATCAAGTTAGAAGGAAGATTTTTTAATATAATTACATTTCTAGTATTTTCTTTACTCATTATGTACCTCCTATATTTTATATAGGAATTATTGCCATAATCAGTTTTTTTATACTTTAAACAAATTCAAAATTTTAAAAATAATCTTGCATGCCATATTTTCTACAAGATTCGTCGAAACATTTTCAAGTTCTTGTATATTTTGTTTTATATCATCATAGTTTTTTCCAACAATACCTCTTATTGATATATCTCCTATTAATTTTTCTCCTGTATTTACACCACTTCCAGCACATAATGTTGTATTATCTATTAATATTTTTCCAATATTTTGATTGCTTCCAAGTGCTGAATCTATTGTAATTATTGTTGTATAATATTCTTTGTTGTAATTTATATGTTTTGCAATTTCTATTAAATCGTTATATCCTATCGGCTTTTCTAGTGTTCCCAATACTTTTACATTATTTCCAATATCAGATTTATTTCTTTCCAAAAAAGAACCTATTAATGGTCCTAGACTATCACCTATTAATTTGCTATCTCCAATACATAAAATGAGAATCTCTTCCAAAATTACCTCCATAAAATTTCTGTACTTTTAATTTCACTTACATTATGTTTCATGAGTCTTTTTGCTCATTTGTACTCAATGAATTTATAGACTGTAATAGCATTTCATTTATTAATATCCCTATCTCTACTTATTACAATATTCACATTTTTGCTATACAAATACTCTTTATTAATTTTCTCCGAAAGCCCTGCCACATCATTTGATACTATTATTGTATTGTAGTTTTTTCTTATTAATTCATCTATTTTATTATCAACATTTTCTGTACTATTCACAGAAAACACGTCCATTCCAAAACTTGTTGGAATTTTAAAGCTTTTATTATCATTATCTAATTTTAACCATGAAATTCTCATAAAAATCACCAATATTATTTTGTAAAAAAATTCTTATATTATGCATAAAAAGAGAGTTTCAACAAAAATACTCTGCTGAAACTCTTTATATATCTATATATTATAAAAATATGTTGCTTCTAAATCTGCTTCATTTAATAATAATGCTATTGGATATTTTTTATATGCTTCTCCAATTGTTCCATACAATTCCTTTGGCTCTGTGAAGCCCATATGCCAGCGAATTGCATATTTTTCTTCATTAGTCAATTTCATGTATTCTGTAATCATCATTACAGATTTTTCACCATGCCCATATGGTATTGTATCTTCAACAGCATAATATGGAACTTTCTCCCATTCTCCTCTTGCATTTTTTGCATTTCTATAATCTACTTTGTAGTAATTAGTTTTACAAATGTCGTGTAAAAGTGGAGCAATTATAACTGTATCTTCTGGGGTTGATAAACCACTCGCCTTTATTTTTTCTTTAAATATTTCATATACTTTCATGCTATGTTCTAAAAGCCCACCCTCATAATTTCCATGAAACCTTGTACTTGCTGGTGCTGTGTAAAAGTCTGATTTTTCTAAAAAGTTTAGTAAATTTTCTATTCCTTCTCTCTTTGTTGATCTCAATAATTCAATAAATTCCTCTTTCATAATTTTCTACCTTTCTCTAAATAATATCCCAGTTGTAATTCTTTTTCAACGCCTATCTAATAAATTCTTTGTCTTCGCAATATGGTATATCCGCTTTTTCAAAGCTCCATGGTTCGTTTGACGCCATTTTTCTCCATAATGTTGCATATGGCTCTTGAGTAAATTCTTTTGTTAATTTGCTCAAATCTTTTTTGGGTAATACTGTTAATGGGTCTATCGTGTAATCTAATCCCGTTTCTTCTGTGTTAGACTTTCTAACTTCTACATGTAAGTGTGGCACTCTTGAACCTCCACTACAACCAGTTATACCTATTACCATATCACGTGTAACCTTGTCTCCTGGCTTAACATATGACTCTCTTAAATGTCCATACACTACTCTTCTACCATCATTATTTAGTATTTCTACTTTATTACCATAACCATCGTTGAAGGCATCAAATCCTTCTGTTGTAGTACCATCAAATTCCGCAAGCAATACCGTTCCATCTGCTATTGGATGTACTTCTGTTCCAATATCTGCTGTTATGTCAAAACCAGAATGTGCTCTTTGTTTGAATAAAACATAGTGATTCTTTCTAATTCCATATTTATCATGTTCTGTTACTTTATACTTTGGCTCTATTGGCCATGAATATTCTTGTTCCATAATTTTTCCTCCTTATTTTTCAACTTCTTCTTGTAGCTCTTTTATTCTCTCATTAAGTGAAATGATTTTTTCTATTTTTCTTTGTTTAAAATTTATCTTTCCATTATACGTCTGAGCTGTTCTAGCTCTTTTTAGCCTTGATATTTCACGTTGTTCATACCCTAGTTGTTCCTTTAATATTTCAATTTCTTCACTAGCAGGTATTGCTATACCTTCTGGATTATATCCATACAATATTGCAACTTTCTTTTTTATATGGTCTAAATATTTTTTATACTCATCTCTTCCTACTCTACAAATGTGAACCTCTCTATCTCTGCCATCTCTTCTTTTTACATATAAGCTGTCTGTTAAACCAAAAAATTCAGATACATATTTTGATGAAAGATTATCTCTGTGCAATGTTGAGCATAAAAATATTTCTTGTTCACTCTCATTTTCAAAGAATTGTTCCATATGTTTTGTAATACCTTCTAATAACAAAATTCTTGCAAGCCCCGACCTTCTATCTCGTGGGTCTGTTATGTATGTGTCTAATTCTATTGTGTTAGATGGTTTTGCCGTATAATATTTTTTTACATTAAATTCTGGTTTTTCGTGTATTACTAATGGCCCTTTATGTAATATTTTTTTATACTCTAGTTCTGCTTTTTCTTGCCCTATTATCGTTTCTAGCTCTCTTGCCTCAACATCATTTGGTTCTACGTCCTGTTTTCCAAACTCTTTTGCAATATCATCAGCAGTAATCCAGTAAAACATCTCATATCTTTCCATTAATCCTGGATGCTTTTGTTCCTGTGCTTGCATGTATTCTGACATGTACTTATTTAGCAATTCTCTAAGTACACTCTTTTCGTGAAAATGATTGTTTTCTTCATCTATTTCATGTTTCAAAAACGCAATAATATTTTCTCCATATTGTGGAAACTCTGCTAAAATTTTTGCTTTAGCATATTTAAAAGCCTGTACTTTCAGCTTATAAATATTTAACATGTCTCTTCTATAATCTTGCAAGGTTTTGTACTTGTTTTTTACGTATTGATTATAATCATCTCCATATTTGAAATATTTTGTTATATCATTGTACGTAAACGGTTGTTGCCCTTGTGTGATATATGTTGCAGCAATAACCTTGCCATTTTCATCAACTGCAACAAAAACCGAATTTTCTTTAGAATGTGCATATGCAGAAATATCCTCTCTGCCTGTTGGAAATAGCTGACCGCTTTGGCCTCTTGCCTCCATGTTTTCCATAACCACTTGTTCTAAATTAGCAACCTGTTCTAAATATTGTGCTTCGTTGTCTTTTGTAAGTTCCTCTAATTTAAAATTCATTTTATACCTCTTTAGGTCTCAAATTAAGCCAATCTTGACTTAATTTTTATAATATGCTGACTAAATATAATTATATTTTATCGGGCTAATAATATCACAATTTTTTTCATTTGTCTATTCTTAAAAATCATATTTTTCTGCGCATTTCTTGTGTATAACCATTTAAGCATGTTTTACTACAAATTCACAATTTTTGCCAATTTATAAGTGTTTAAAATTTATATTTTTTGCATTTGTCCTTGCAGAAATTTTACACAAATTCTTCCCATACTAAGTTTGCTAAATCAATGCCTTTTTTACTCAATTTTATGCTATTTTCATCAACTTGTATTAAATCGTCATGAGTAAGTTTATCTAATGTTTTACAATATTTTATAATTGGATTTACTCCAAAAATTTTCTTAAAATCCCCTATATTTACTCCATCTATTTTTCGAAGTCCAAGCATCATAAATTCATTCATCTTATCTTCTTCATTTAAGGTTTCGTTTAACACCAAATTTCTATTTGGATTGCCATTTTCTATATTCTTAATATATTGCTCTAGACTTTCTATATTAGAATACCTTTTGTTGTCCATAAAAGAGCATGCTGCAGCTCCAATTCCAATATATTCTTTTTGTTTCCAACAATCTGTATTGTGTTTTGATTCAAACCCCGGCTTTGCAAAGTTAGATATTTCATAGTGTTTGTATTTATGTTTTTCCAAATAATCCTTTACAAACCAATACATTGCTCGCTCTTCTTCATCTGTTGGTAAAATTGTCGTTCCATCTTGTACCATTTTTTCCATCTTTGTATTTTCTTCAACTATCAAAGAATACACAGAAATATGCTCTGGTTTTAAATTTGCTATTGTCTTTACACTTTCCTTTAAATCATCAAGAGTTTGGTTTGGAAGGGCTAACATCAAATCAACATTTATATTATCAAATCCTACTTCTCTCGCCCATTCGAAGGTGTTTTCAAAATCACTATAATTATGAATTCTGCCAATGCTTTTAAGCAATCTATCTTGAACTGCTTGCAAACCAATGCTTATTCTGTTTATTCCCGCTTCTTTATATGTTTTTAGCTTTTCTTTACTAGCAGTGCCAGGGTTTACTTCAATAGTAATCTCAGCCTCTTCATCAATTTCAAAATTAGCTTTTATAGTCTCCATCACATTCAAAATATACAATTCATCAATAGAAGATGGCGTGCCACCTCCTATGTAAATTGTTTTTATTATAAACTTTGGTTCTAATCCATGCTCGTGCATAATCCTATTTTCATTAGCATATTGCACAATTTCACTCTTTAAACATTTAATGTATCTTTCCACCATTTCATATCTATTTGGATATGAAACAAAATCGCAATAATAGCATTTTTGCTTGCAAAATGGCATGTGTATGTATAATCCTATCTCTTTTTCTTCCATTTATTTCTACAAATACTCCTCTATTTTCTTGAATCTATGGCTAACACTAGACTTCCCAATTGGATTTTTAAGCATTGCTCCTAACTGCTCTAATGTTGCTTCCGGATTTTCTTCTCTTAAATTTGCAATTTCTTTTAAATCTTCTGGCAGATTATTAAACTTACCAGACTTCTTCAATTTTTTTATAAGTTCAGCCTGCTTAACAGCTGCATTTATAGTCTTATTAAGGTTTGCCGTCTCACAATTTACAATTCTGTTTACATTGTTTTTCATCTCTCTAAGCACACGAATTTCTTCAAACTTTAACACAGTAGAATGACCACCCACTAAAGCTAACATTTTAGATATTTCTTCTCCATCTTTTAGATAAACTGTTTTTTCTAAAATTTTAGCCCCAATAGAATATTCATTTAATAATTTTAATGTAAATTCCGCACATTCTTTATCTTTAAAAATTATTTCCAAATGGTATTTATTCCTTGGGTTGTTTATTGAACCTGCACCCAAAAAGTTTCCTCTTATATATGCTTTTTTCAAATTATCTTGTTGTAAATAATTCTCTGCATCTTCTAAAACTGGGATTTCATCACACTTATATGTAATACTGTATGTTTTGCCTGTTATACTTATTTTATAATCCTTAATCTCTAGGTTATTTAAAAGCTTAGCAAACCTATTTATGTTGTACTCACTTTCAGTTGAAAACTTTACATTTCTACCTTTCACATCTATATTATTAGACGCCAAATAACCAAGAAATTCTGCATAAACTTCTTGTTTATTCTTCAAATTATTTATTTGACTTAGTTCCATTTTCAAATCTGATGAAAAAGACATTTCTATCACTTCCTTAATATAAATTACACATATTATAATTATAGCTTAATCTACTATGTTACTTGCTTTTTAATATAAAATAGTAACACTGTATTTTTATTACAAATATCATAAAACAAATAGTCTTGCAATTTAATATTTCTAAATTTTGCCTACTTTTGCAATTACACATCTATCATTTCCGGATAAGTCTTGTATAGTTTTTATTTCTGAATAATTCTTGTTTTCTTTAAGCAGATTTTCCACATCTTCTTTTTGGTCATATCCAATTTCTAATATTAAATATCCATTTTCTATGTAATTGCACGCCTGCTCTATAATTTTTTTATAAAATTTTAATCCATCTTCTCCGCCATCTAGTGCCAAATGTGGCTCATTTTGAACTTGTTTTGATAATTTATTTATCACATCACTCCTTATGTATGGTGGATTCGAGACAATAATATTAAACTTTTGCTCTTGTATGTTTTCAAATAAATTTGATTCGATGAATCTTACATTTGTATTGTTTTTTTCATTATTATTTTTAGCAACATCTAGTGCTTTAGTACTAATATCACTTGCAAAAACTTCAGCCTTATCTCCAAGAAAGTTTTCAAGAGAAACTGCAATAGCCCCACTACCAGTACACAAATCTAATATCTTTATCTTGCCATTTTGTAGAAGTAACTCTTTGCATTTTTTCAAGGTTTCTTCAACAATAATTTCCGTATCTGGCTGTGGAATAAGCACATTCTCGTTTACAAAAAAATTTAATCCCATAAATTCCTGGTTGTTGGTTATATATTGTAATGGCATGCCATTTATTAACTTATTTATATTTTCTTTAAACTTTATATAATCTTCTGCATTAAGCTCATCTTCTAAATGAATTACCAGATATTGTTTTTCTACGCCTAATACAAAAGCTAGTAGTTCTCTTGTTATTATTACGTTATCTTCTATATTATTCTTGCTTAATGCATTTTTTCCTTCTTCAATTACTTCCTTTATTTTCATACTAAAACCTCTTCAACAATATGCAAATATTATACTATTTCCATGTAGCAATTGCAATATTTGTAATAGTAATTACTTTTTATGCGTTAAAAATAAAATAAAGCTATCAGCTTAAAAAATTATGTTGATTACAAACACATAAAATATCTTTAAGTTGACAGCATTGGTCATTCGCTAACAGTTTGACACTATCAAGCACTGTAAGGGACTTTCACCTCAAGTTGTTACCCATGCCGGGTGTACTAAATTAACGAGACGAAACTCAATGAGTTCGTCTCGTTGTAAAGTTTCTAGTTACTTATAAACGACAATAAAATAGGACTTATCAATATTGTTATAAATAGTTTCCGCAACACTTCTTGGAAGATTCACACAACCATGCGAACCACTGTTCTTATATATTTCTCCTCCAAATTTGCTACGCCACGATGCATCGTGCAGTCCAATTCCACCATTAAACGGCATCCAGTATTTCACGAAAGAACAATAGTTGGTACCGTCATCATTTTTTCCTCTAAGGTACCGGTCTCTTTGCTTTCCAGCCAGTTTATATACGCCTGTAGGAGTACTATGTCTTGCACTTTCGTTACCTGTAACGCAATTGGTACTTGCAATGAGTGTATCATTTTTGTACATCCAAACGTGTTGATTTACAATATCGATTTCTACACGGTTCGGCATATGGGCAGATAACAACTCCCCTTCATAAACTGGACTGCAGTCTACGGTTTTTGCTTGTTCTAATAAATCTTTAAGTTCTGCCCTCTCCTTCTCTTTGTTCAATTGAGCTCTTAGATTTTTGGGTACATTTACGTTCACAGTGCGATTTGTAGCTTTAAACTGAATTGTTGCATTCACCTTATTTACTTTTGTAGCCAGTTCTTCAACAAAACTTTTAATACCCTCATCAACATTAATAGAAAAGTTTCCCTGCTCATCTTGTCCAATCCACGATTTAATCGTATTGGCATCAAGCGTTACAACAGTTCCATCACTTAATGTTATATTAATGCAGTTTTTCAAAAAATTATTAAGATACGTGACTCTTGCTGTAAGATCTGTTTCAGTCACACTCGGGTTCGACCGAGTCACCTCAGAAAAGTCAATTCCACCTTCTTCTTCACCTTTTAGTTCCTGAAGGGCAAAGTCTAAAGCTTCATTAAAGTCGATTGCGTTACCAAAAATCTCCTTTTCAACGTCAAAGTTATTACCATTCCAAGTTATGTGAGCATCTTTAGGTTCAACCATATTTTTTTGTTGCAATTCAGGAATAGTTGCTAGATACATCGCTAACTGCCCTTTATTAAGTGAAGCAACATCATTTACTCCATACACTCTGTTAGTATTTCTGTCCTTATGTTGTTTAGCAAAAATATCTTCAAATTTTTCCTCTTCAAAGACAAACCCAATTTCATTGTTCTTTACTTCATACGTAGTTCCATCAATGAAATTAAGCTTGTTGGTATATTCACCTGCTTCCTGTTGAACTTTTTCTAATGCCCTATCAACCGTCAGGTACGAACAATCTATGCCTCCAATAAACGTGCCTCTTAAGAAATGAGTGTCTCTAAACTCCAGTACCTTCAAAAAGGCAAAAAGGGTTATCATTCCTATTGCCAACCATTCCAATGGAGTTAAAAGTCTTCCACATTGCCGTTTTGTCATAAAAACCTTCCTTTCTTTGTCTTGAATGTAGTCACATTCATGCAAAAATTATTGTGACTGTTGCCAATTATACTATAATAGACATAATATGTCAATTTAGACCTGACATATATTTTGATGGTCACATTTACGCCAGTGTTTTTAACTAAATAATTCTTCTTTTGTATAACTAATTGAATCACTGCTAGTTGTTATTATTGTTCCTTCTATCGCTCTCTTCTTTTCTTCTGTTTTGCCAGCATTAGATAACCAATTATGCGAGCCCATAAACATATATTCATCATCAACAATTATTATTTTAGCATGTAATGGTGGATAATATACAAAATTTTCTTTTCCTAACAAATTATATAATTCACTAACTATTTCTTTAACTTCCTCTGGCTTTGCATACCCCAATGAATCTCTTTTCATTAGTTCATTTGCAATTTCATCTGGTCCATTAACATTTTTGTTACCATTTTTATACCCAAATATAATTTTAACATGACAGCCATTTGCTTTTAATCTTTTTATTTCATTCATAAACTCTTCATTTATTACATTTTTTCTAAGCCATGGTGACATTATTAATAATTCTTTTTTGGTGTTTTTTAGTATATACATCAATAAATCGTAGTGTTGCTTTGCATCAATAATTGTTCCACATTTAAAATTATTTTGTATATATAGCCCAATATTATCATTTGCAATTTCTAATTCTGGCTGTAAAACTTGCAATATTCTTTCACTAAAATTTTTGTTTAGCACTGAATTTTCAATATCATACAGACTATAAACTAGCCCATTAGCTTTAATGTATTTTATCAATTTTGCAATATAGTTTTCAGATCGTTCAGCTACATCTACATTTCCAACATATATAAATTGTTTTTTAGCCCTTGTTACGGCTACATTTAACATGTTGTATTTGTCTCCTATGAATTTTATGGCCCATTTTGGTTCTATAGCATCCAAAGTTGGAGTAAAAAGAACATAATCTTTTTCTTTTCCCTGAAAAGCGTGAACTGTTCCAATCTTTATATCTGTTAATCCTTCTCTTTCTAGTCTACTCTCAAGTAAGCGTTTTTGCTCTCTGAATGGAGTAACAATTGCAATTGATGGATTACTTTTATCTTGTTCCTTTATATACTTTATTGCCTGAATACATGCCTCCGCTTCAACCTTATTTTCATTTTTGCTTCCATTTTGATTGTCTTTTCTAGTTCTTTTACCTCTAACATCTAAAGCAATCATATTATTAAAAAATGGTTTATCAAATTTATCTTCAACATTCATATTTAGCTTATTTTCATATACATTTTGGTTTGAAAAATTTATTATATTTCTTTCACATCTATAATGTTCATTAAGTATAATATTTTCTCCATCACTTAAAATATCTGTGTTTTTACTTGCCAAGGCTTGAATACTGTTTTCTTCAATTTTTATGTTCTCAAATTTTTCTCCTATTGCATTCTGATATTCATTAAAATTTTTATTTACATTGTTGTATATTGGCTCTATTTGTTTAATATCTCCTACTATTACTGCCTTTTTAGCACGGTACAAGGCCGTTACAACATTATGTGGCAATATTTGTCCTGCTTCATCTATTAATTCTAAGTCTATATATTCTGGAATTAAATGAAAACATCTTTTACATAACGAATCTAACGTAGTAGTTACAACTGGAAAGCATAAGAACAATGTATTCCATAAATTTCTTATTATCTCTTGTTTATCAGCATTATATATGTCTGATGAATCATAAAATTTCTGACATATGTATGAAGATTGTCCTTCTGGCATAAATAATTTTAAGTTTTCAGAAATTTCTTTTCCATTCTTTATTATATATGCCTCATTTAATTTTAATGCCAAAAGAAACAATTCTTCGTTTAGTTTATTAAAATAACCCCCACAATACATACCCATTATATTTTGGTAATTCCAATATTTCTTTTCATTCTTTGAATTAAATTTATTTATAAGATTAATTTCATTCAAATTAGATGAATTTTCTTCGAGTTCTGTTTGTAATTCTTGCAGTTTTGTTTCTATCTCTTCACACTGATTTTTTAGCTTATCTATTACATTTTCAATATTTCCTTTGTTTGCTATATATTGGTCTAATTCCTTATTTTCTGTAGTTTTTTCGATTAATATTCTTGCTATTTCTTTTTCAAATTCAATATTCTTATATGATTTATATTTTTTATAATTAATTGCTTTTGTAAATAAATTACGGTTTATTTTTTCAAACTCAATCTTTTGTTTTTCTAAATCTTTAATAGACATTTCATATTCAATAATTTTCTCTTGAGCATTTTGTATTTTTTCATCTGTTTTCTCTATTATAGAATTATTAGTATCAATTTCTTTTTGAATTTTACTTAGTTTTTTGTTCAAATCGTCAATTTCTAATTTTATCTTCTGTATCTTATTTTCGCAACATTCTCTATCTTCTTTTAACCTATTTTCTATCTGCACTAAATCTTTTCCTGCATTTAGCCCATAAAAATATTTTGAAGGTTCTTTTATTTTGTTCAGTTCTAGCAAAAAATTTTTATATTCTTTTACTTCTTCTAGTTTTGCTTGATATTTGTTCTTAACATCTTCTATAAATAATTCAGTTTTTTCTTTATTTTGCAATTTTTCCAATATTGGTAAAAATCTTTTATACAAAAAATCTTTAAAATCTTGTATATTATTTTGTTTTCCAAGTGGAAGGCATACCAAACCTTTATACTGTGCTGGTTCCTTAATTTTAGTTCCATTCACTATTTGTGTTCTGTTATATTTTCTTGAAATTGGCAACATGTATTTTGTTTCTTTATCAATTTCGTTTCCAACATTTTCTATGGCTTCGCCATTTTTACTAGAAACCACTATAGATTTTATTATATTTGAATTTTTGTTAAACCAATCGCTTCTATAATACGTATTTCCATAATAATTATCAGCAATAAAATTTTGGTTCCAGTTTTCTAATATAAAATTAGCTCTTTCAACTATCTTATTTGCAATTATTTCTTTTAATAATGACGTCTTTCCTGTTCCAGGAGGGCCTTCTACAGCAATTAGGTCATTGTCACTTATGCTATTTGTAATCTTATATTGTGGTTGCCCAACTGCATACACACTCTTATAGCTTCCCATATGTGCTATTTTATATCTACCGTCATTTATATTTTTCTTTTCATTAGTTCCATTTATATATTTATTCAAAAGATTTGGTATATAGTTGTCACAACCGACTAACTTTCTTAGTAATTCAATATCCTCTTTTATATTTTTTATCGCGTCATCGGTCAATTCATCTAAGGACATTACATGTTCTGCATTAAAGCTATAAAAATTATTATAGTGTGAAATCATTTTTACATTTTCTCTAGTTAATGAAGCATCTACATATTCAGCTAATTTAGCATAAAATAAATCTACTATATGTTCAATATCTCCACCATCTATCGATTTTTTTATTTCTTTACTATATTTAGATATTGGTTCCTCATATTCTATTGAAATATCTGCTATTTCTTTTTCTAATAATATCATGAGTATAGTGTTTATAGCTTGTGAACTTATATTGGCATCTAACACCATAATCTTTTCATCCTGTAATTCACATTTAAAAATAAAGATTGGCTTTTTTTGAGCTACTTTACTGTTTTTATTAATAAAACTAATATTATGTGAATACAGCCAGAATTCGTTATTTGCCTTAATATCACATAATTGATTTGCAAAATTTTCTGCAACCTTAGAATCTAGTTTTTTTATTTTCTCTTCCATTAAAAGCTTAATTTTTAAAGTAACTTGTATTTTATTTGTCTGTTCACTATTTAGAGAGTCTAGATTTTTAATTATATCATTAATTAAAGCTTCTTTATTTTGAACCTTTTTACCTACAAATTTTTCTGTAACACTTCTTATTTTGTTCTGTTTCAATCTGTTTAGTTCTTTTAAAACTTTTCCAGCATCTATCTTTTCTTTTATAATATAGCAATTATTCATGTCTGTTTTTATCTGTGTTGAATTTGCTAAATTATATATTTCGTATTCTAAATAATAATTTAGTATTTTTAGTGTACCATCTTTTTCCATATTTAGTGCTAGCCTTTCTCTATTTTATGTGTATATTATACATCAAAAATCAATTTTTTAAAAGGTTTAAGTTTCATTAAATACAACTTTTATCTAAGTTAAAAATATGTTATTATTTACCAATAAATAACTGTACATACATTTTCCCGTATTTCGGACTGCTTACAACTCCGATTCCAGTATAATTAAAATTACTATTTAAAATATTAGCTTTGTGTCCAGAAGAATTCATCCACGCCGTAACAGCACTACTATTACTAGAATTTCCCGCAATATTTTCTCCTGCTGTTTTATACGAAATTTTAAAACTTTTTAACATGTCGAATGGCGAACCATATGTTGGAGAAGTATGTGAAAAATAATTATTATCAACCATATCTTGCGCTTTTATTCTAGCAGCTCTTTGAACCTCACTATCATTTTTTAGCGCTGCAAGTCCATTATTGGTTCTTTGTTTATTTATTAAATCAAATACCTCTTTTTCATCTGAATTCATATTCGACGTTTCTGTGCTACTTGAAGTATTTCCAGATGAGCTACTTCCTCCTGTTCCACTATTTGAACTACCAGAAGAACTAGGATAAATTGTCCTTACATACTTTCTACTAACAGCTCCAACATAATCGCTATCTGTCTGGACTATATACCATTCTCCAACACCTGCAAAAACTCTAATGTACTCATTTTTATTAACAGTCGTAATTACATTATAACTTGTTCCGTGGACCACTTCTTACATTTAGCTTTGTTGCTGTAACAATCCCCGTAGAAAAATCCACTTTATAATAGTGTTGCATTCCAAAAGATTTGGTTAATGTTCCAACAACAAATAAAAATGTTACAAACATAACTGCTTTTAAAATATTCTTTCTTTTCAAAAAAATAACACTCATAAACTATCCTCCTCGTATAAGGTATTAGCTTACGAATGTCCATTATGCAAATTTCTATTCAAAAATTTATATATCTATTTTAGTTTTAACACTGCTACACACTCCACACTGCTCGTATATGGGAACATATCTACAGGTTGTATTTTTTCTGCCACATAAACACCTTCCGTTTTTGCTATGTCTCTTACCATTGTTGCTGGGTTACAGCTTATGTATACTAATTTTTCTGGTTTTATTTTTAATATGTTTTGTATTGTTTTTTCGTCCAAGCCTTTTCTTGGTGGATCTACTATTATTGCAGTTGGAATTATTTTTTTCTTGTTTATTAGCTCATCAAATGCAAATTCAACATCTCCACATATAAATTCTGCATTATCCACTTTATTTATTTTTGCATTTTCTTTTGCATCTTCTATGGCTTGTTCAACTATTTCAATGCCATAAACCTGTTTTACAAATTTTGATGCAAATATTCCTATCGTTCCAATTCCACAATATAGGTCGAATAATGTGTCTTCTTTGCTCAAGTTTGCTGCCTCTATTGCTGTATTGTATAGTACCTCTGCTTGTATTGGATTTACTTGATAGAATGACATCGGAGATATTTTGAATATGTACTCTCCTAGCTTGTCCTCTATGTAGCCATCACCATATAAGTTTACATTTTGTTTTCCTAATATAACATTTGTATTTTTATTGTTTATGTTTTTTACTATTGTTTTTACATCTTTATATTTAGTGCATAACATTTCCACTAACTTGTTTTCATTTATTTTGCCAATTTCCTCGTTTACAACTAATATACACATTATTTGCTTCGTGTATTTTCCTACTTTTATAACTATATGTCTTATTGCCCCGTTTTGCTTTTCTTCATCATATATTGATATTTTATTTTCTTTGATAAATTCTATTATACTTCTAGCAATCTCTTGTGATATTTCAGTCTGAATTTTACAATTTTTTATTGGTATTATTGTATGACTTCTTTGTGCAAATACACCAACTGTTGGATTACCTTCCTTATCTATTCCAACTGGAAATTGTGCCTTATTTCTATAGTTATACGGATTTTCCATTCCTATTGTTTTTTTAGCTTCAATTTTATTTTTTAGGCTTTTATTTATTAAACTTTGTACAGTATTTCTTTTTAAATTTAAAGTTGTTTCATACTTCATGTGTCTTAAATCACAGCCACCGCATCTTTGATAAGTGGCACAATCTGGTTCCACTCTATCTTCTGATGCTTCTAGAATCTTGATTACTTTTCCATACGCTTGTGATGATAAAACTTTTACAATTAGTACTTCGCATTTTTCGCCTTTTAAAGCATTTGGAATAAAAATTGTGAAACCATTAACTTTAGCAATTCCTTCTCCTCCAAAGCCATTATCAATTATATCTACTATATATTTTTCATTCTTTTTTACTGGAATTTGATTCATTGTTTTTCCTTGTATTTTTTATTTAGGTTTTTGTCAGTTTTACCTATAAACCATTTATTTTACACATCAAGTATATCATATTTTTTTACTCTTTAAAAGTCTTTTAAAATTTTGTTATAAATAGCCTAGTAAAAAAATACTTTATTCTGGAGCAGATGATGGGAATCGACGAGCCGCGTCGGGAAAATTGTCCACTGGACAATTTTCTATTCCTCCTTTTCGATTCCCATTTTATAAAAGCTCTATTTTTTATTTTGGAGCAGTTAAGCAACAGCTTACGAACCATAACGCTCTCTTTCTAAAAATATTATATATGAATTCTTATTAAATTTCAATGGGAGTATGGAGAATTTTGTTATTTTATAGTATAATATATTCAAAATTAAACTTGATTCTATATAAGGAGGAAGTATAATGGATATAAGATACGCGGTAAGAGTATTTGCTTTTAAAGATAACAAGGTTGCCTGTATTAAATATAAGAATATTAACAAAGATTATTTTGATATACCTGGTGGAAAGATTGAAGATGGTGAAACTGAAATACAGACTTGTATAAGAGAATTTAAAGAAGAAACCGGAATGGATATTAATGATTTAAAATGTATTGGAAATGTTGAAATTATATATCCAGGTAAAAATAAAAAATTTGTTATGAAAACATATATCGCAAATAAAGTGAATGGTAACCCATTGGATTTAGATGATAACTATGCTTATTGGTTACCTATAAATGAATTAACTAAAAATGAAAAAAGATTTGCAATAACTCATTTGTTAGATGATGATTTAATTAATTATTTTGAATCAGAGAAAATCAATATTTTATTTACTTGCGATGATAATCATAATATTACTAATATGGAAATAAAGGAGGCATAAAACGAATGCAAATTTGTGGACACAATTACTTATAGCAATAGTTCCTGCACTTATTACTGGTGTTGGAAGTTTAATAATTGCTATTAAGAAATGTAAGAATGAAATTAATACACTTGAAACTAATAATAAACACGAAATAGAAAAATTAATGAAACAACATAAAATAGATATTGAAGCATTAAATGAAAAACATAGACTTGATATAGAAACTAAAGAAAAAGAACATCAATTAAAAATTGAAGAGATAAAAGTTCAAAATGAACAAGAAATATTAAAAAGAGAGAAAGAATTATCTAATTCTGCAATGTATTCAATGATGGGAGATGCAACTAAGGATTTATTTGCAGGAATATTTAACTCACCTGAATTTAAAGAAGAAATGAGTAAAAAAATTAAAGAAGGATTTAATAAGAAATAATTATTATGGAGGTACAAAATGGGATTTAATGAAAAGGAAAATTCCTTAGAATATTGGGATAATATACATAGTAAATATGAACGAAATGAAATAAAATTAGACGACTGGTTGGATAAGTTTGAAACTATAATAGATAGTTGCTCAACTCCTATTTTGGATTTAGGGTGCGGAAGTGGTAATGATACTTTGTATTTAATTAACAAAAATAAACAAGTTATATCTTGTGATCAATCTAGCAATGCAATTAATAATATTAAAAAAAACTTTCCAGAAGTGTATGATACTAAGTGTTTTAATATGCTTGATGGAATGCCATTTGATAATAATTCGTTTGAACTAATAATTGCTGATTTATGTTTGCATTATTTTAAAGAAAAAGATACATTTGAATTATTAAATGAAATAAGACGCATTCTTACTGTTGGAGGACGCTTAATTTTTCGAGTTAATTCAGTAAATGATGTAAATCACGGTGCTGGTCAAGGTAATGAAATAGAACATCATTTATATGAAACATCGGATAAAAGATTAAAAAGATTTTTTGATGAAAAAGACATCAAGTTTTTCTTTAAAGATTTTGATATCGAATATTTAAATGAAGAAATAATGACAAGATATAAATTAGAAAAAAGATTATATAGAGTTTGTGTTAGAAAAAAGTAAAGGGTATGGGAATTCCCATAGTAGAATTTATGCGGGAGTATAAATTCAGTGCTGGCTAGACATAGATTTTATTCCCATATTCAAAAAAACAAAAAAGAGGATTAAATTATTCTGATAATTTTTTCTCTTTTTTTATAGTATTTATATAAAATAAAAACTTACGAACTTTAATTAGTCCGTAAGTTGTCTTCAAATGGAGCAGATGATGGGAATCGAACCCACACTATTGCCTTGG
>UMAL01042160.1_pt1 | contig 25580 bp, 27 predicted proteins | sample 1963691 | NCBI WGS metagenome assembly UMAL01 (sample SAMEA4835914, study PRJEB28245) | human gut metagenome | biome: gut microbiome; material: fecal sample | place: Denmark | collected 2008
AATCTTTCAAGGTTATTTCACTGTTCAGTTATCAAGGTTCTTGCCGCATTTTGCTGTCGTTTTTTGTTGACCGCCGTTTGCGTCAGCTCATTTATAGTATCATGTGTTCAAGTGTTTGTCAACAACTTTTTTAATTTTTTTGATATTTTTTTGAGCTAGCGGAGAAGGAGGGATTTGAACCCTCGCGCCGCTGTTAACGACCTGCACCCTTTCCAGGGGTGTCCCTTCGGCCAGCTTGGGTACTTCTCCGAATGAATGTTGTTATTCATTTGCTATGCGCCTTTGGCATATAGCGGAGAGGGTGGGATTCGAACCCACGCGCCCTTGCGGACAAACGGTTTTCAAGACCGCCTCGTTATGACCACTTCGATACCTCTCCATGTGCTCTCTGAATCGACGCAAAAATTATTCTATCATCATTGATGAATTGTGTCAATAACTATTTTGTATATTTTTTCTACTTTTTCTATTTTCTGCTCTTTTACTGCTTTTTTTCGCAGAGTGCTTCCGCTATTTTCAGGTCTTCCGGGGTGGTGATCTTTATATTCTGATAGCTTCCCCTGACCAGTTTGACCGGTATGTCTGTGAGTAATTCGACAACCATTGCATCATCGGTTACATGCACCTGCTCCCGGTTTTCCTGTAATTTTTTTACTTTCTGCTTATTTAACAGGCTGTCATATGGCAGTGTCTGTTCCGGCTCTGCTGTGTTTTCCTCACTCTTTATCAGGACCCGGTATGCCTGATAGATCAATTCATAGGAAAATGTCTGTGGTGTCTGTATCATCCACAGTTTACTTCTGTCGGGCGTTGCAGCCGCAAATTCTTCTTCATCGGATATTTTGATGGTGTCTTTGACCGGCATTCCTGCCACACATGCCTGATATTCGCGTACTGCCTGTATGTTTCTTTTTATGATCTCCTCATCTAAAAACGGTCTTGCCCCATCATGTATCAGTACATAGTCTGCCCCTTTTATAGCTTTTAATCCACAATAGACAGAGTGATACCGCTCTGCCCCTCCCTCGATAATATGGGATATTTTCTGAAAACCGTATTTTTCTACGATTTCTTTTTGGCAGTATTCGATCTCACCTTTGCCGACCACCAGTACGATCTCCTGTACCGGACTCTCTTCAAATGCCTTTAATGCATAATATAAGACGGGTTTCTCATGTAAAAGCAGGTATTGCTTATGTACACTGCTCTCCATACGTTTTCCCCGTCCTGCTGCTAATACAACTGCTGCAAAGACTTCTTTTTTTCCTGTCTCCATTATCGTTCTCCCAGTTTGAGGTTCGGAACGGCATTCAGATCCCAGCCATCCCTTCTTCCCTGCAGATACTCATAATACGCCGCTGAACCGATCATTGCGGCATTATCCGTACAAAATATAGGGGACGGATGGTAAAACTGTATTCCGCGCTCTTTACATGCTTTTTCCATTGCCTCACGGAGTGTCTGATTCGATGCGACACCGCCTGCTATGGCAAATTTATCGATCCGGTATTCTTTTGCCGCATGAACGGCATGCTCTACTAAGACATCGATGACTGCTTTTTGGAAGGATGCCGCAATATCTGCCTCGTTGATCTCCTGCCGCTTCATTTTACATCCGTTGATGTAGTTTAAGACGGCAGACTTCAAGCCGCTGAAACTGAAATCATACGGATTTTCTGCCACTTTTGCCTTTGGAAATACGATTGCTTGATCATTGCCTTCTTTTGCTTTTTTTTCAATCTTCGGTCCGCCCGGATAGCCAAGTCCGATGGCTCTTGCCACTTTGTCAAAGGCTTCTCCTGCCGCATCATCCCTGGTTCTTCCGATAATCTCATATTTTCCATAGTCTGCTACTTTTACTAAATGCGTATGACCACCGGATGCAACCAGGCATAAAAACGGTGGTTCTAACTCTTTGTTTTCAATATAGTTGGCACAGATATGTCCTTCGATATGGTGCACTCCGACCAACGGTTTTTTCGCTGCATAGGCGATTGCTTTTGCTTCCGCCACGCCTACTAAGAGTGCACCGACCAGTCCCGGCCCGTAGGTGACACCGATCGCGTCTATCTCTTCTAACGTAGTATCCGCATCCTCTAATGCCTGTGTGATGACCTGATTGATCTTTTCAATGTGTTTACGCGACGCAATCTCCGGCACCACTCCGCCATACAGCGTATGCAGTGCGATCTGGGAGGATATGACGTTAGAACGTACCTCCCGTCCGTTTACCACAACTGCTGCCGCGGTCTCATCACAGGAACTTTCGATTGCGAGTATTTTTACTTCTTCCTTACTACTCATCTGAAGAATCTCCTTTTGTCAGTTGATATCCTAATATTTTCCACTGCTTATTCGTATCTTTCCGAAGCACATATTCTTCATAGGTACGGGTATAGGAATTGCCTTCTTTGACAAAATAAGAGGCTGTCACATAGGCACACTCCTCCCCCTTTACTTTCTGATATTTGATATCACTGCTGTTTGCCACCGTGGTATCTGAAATCGTCTTGCCCTTATCCTTAGAATCCTGAATATCGCTCTCTAACAGCGTCAGGTACTGTTCCTTCGGGTTATTGGCCAATAAAGCATCATCCATAAGCAGACGAGCCTGTCCTCCAAGCTCCTCGATCTCACTTTTGCTGCAATCCTCATTATAAAAACACTGCAGCAGCTTGTTATAAAATTTGACCACTTCCCGCGGAGTCGGTGGATAATCTTTCGCCAGATCCCGGCTTAATGCCTCATCCACTTTGCTGATTTCCGTGCTGTTCTCTACGTCTTTTTTTCCGTGGTTTGACAGATAATAGTAATATCCGACAATGATTCCTATACATATGATCGCAATTCCGACGATCCTGATTCCTTTCTTCATCATTCGTCCTCCTCAAAATCCAGTTCTATGCTTTTTCCATCTTTCCCAAGATAGGATGCCGGAAAAATTTTTCTCACCTGTTCCATGTATCGTTCCGCACCGACTAATGACGGACTGAAATGTGTCAGCCACATCTGTTTTGGCTCTGCTTTTTTTGCCAGCTCCGCTGCCTCATAAAAAGTCATGTGCTTGTATTGTTTTGCCTTTTCTACCTTTTCCGGTTCTGCATACATCCCTTCGCAGATAAATAAGTCTGCGTCTTTGGCTGCATTCGCTATTTCTGCAACCGGTCTGGTATCCGTACAATAAGTAACTTTGATCCCTTTTCTGGCAGGTCCAAGCACCATTTCCGGCGTATAGGTCTGTTCTCCGTCTTCGATGATCTCTCCTTTTTGCAGGCGGCTCCAGTATTTTTGCGGTATCTGATGTCTGTTTGCCTCTTCTACGCTGAAACGCCCTGCCCGGTCTATACTGAGGCTATAGCCATAGCATACGATATTATGGTTGACGCGATACGCCTGTATCCTGTAACCGGCAATCGTAATCTCTTCTTTGGGATCGGTCAGTTCTATAAACTCTATTGGAAACGGCAGTTCCGGTGCAATGATTCGCAGTGCATTGACTACCCGTTCTAATCCTTTTGGCCCGATCATGGTCAGCGGCTCCGTGCGGTCCGTATTTCCCATCGTCAAAAGCAGTCCCGGCAGCCCGCTGATATGGTCTGCATGGTAATGTGTAAAGCAAATGACATCGATTGGCTTAAAACTCCAGCCTTTTTCTTTGATTGCTACCTGCGTTCCCTCCCCGCAGTCAATTAAAAGATTGCTCCCATTATATCTTGTCATCAGTGCCGTTAAACGGCGGTAGGGAAGCGGCATCATTCCTCCGGTTCCTAACAAACAAACATCTAACATAGTTTCTCCTTTTCTAGAGGAGTTCTGTTAGCAGCTCCTCTTCGAGTGGTATTTTGAATGTTTTTGCGATCCGTTCAAAACATTTCTCACATATTTTTCCTCTCTGAATTGTTCCATCCCTGTCAGAAAAATATCCCCACTGTTTTTCAATATTGATATATTCTTCCTGTTCCAGTACTCTTCCACAGCAGTTACAGATGCTTTTTCCTTCGTTTCTCATTCGCATACCTCCTAAGATTTTCTATCTCTATTATAAAATCTTAATCCTCTCCCGTGGTAGTGGAAATCTCTGGTGTATATACCATAACATAGGCATCTTCTTTTGGTTTTTCATAAAATCCCCTGCGGGTTCCGCAGATGGAAAATCCCATTTTCTGATAGAGTGCGATCGCGCCCGTATTACTGCAGCGCACTTCTAAAAAGATACTGTGGGTTCCACGCCCTGCGGCTTCTTTTTGCATTTCTGCCACCAGTGCTTCTGCGATATGGCGCCTGCGGTATTCCATCTCTACGGCAACATTTGTGATCTCCGCCTCATCCGCAGCAAAATAAGCTCCAATGTAACCCACGCAGTGTTCTTTTTTCTTTGCGGCGAAAAATACGGTATATTCCTGTTCTAACGCCTCTAAAAAGGACTGTTCTGACCATGGCGTGGAAAATATCTTTTCTTCTATGCGGGCAGCATCTGTGACATCCTCTGTCTTCATTCTGCTAATGACCATTTTTCTTATCTCTCTGCCTTTTCTTTTTCTAAACGTTCCCGTTCTGCCTGTGACAGTCTTAAATAGTCCGGCTTATGCTCTGCTGCACTCTGATATTTTCCCTGCTTATAATATTCCATTCCAAGCACACCGACGGCACCTGCACGCTGTCGGTTTAAATGTGCCGGCGCATAGCTGTAAGGCACTCTGCATTTTTCTTCTATTATAGCACGAAATACGGGAACGCCGTCCCCTAAAAATACAACCGGACGGCCATATTCATTTATTTTTTCTAAAATCTCTTCGATTCCGACGGCACAGGACTCTACCAATATGTTCATGCCGTCTGCCGTAAATTCATACAATCCGGTATAGGTCTGGTTTCTTCTTGCATCCATCAGCGGGCAGACGAAATCTTTATGGCCCCAGAGATTGTATGCAAGCCCGTCCACCGTCGGAACATGCACGATGGGTTTGTCCAGTGCTAGTCCTAACCCTTTTGCCGTAGCAGAACCGATACGAAGTCCGGTAAAGGAACCCGGTCCGCCTGCAACGGCGATCGCATCTATGGACTGCAGATCCAGTTCTATCATTTTTGCCAGTTCATCTAACATCGGAAGCAATGTCTGGGAATGCGTCTTTTTGTAATTCATGGTATATTCACCCATCAGATTTTCATCCTCTATAACGGCAACGCTAGCGGTCAGCCCTGAACTGTCCAATGCCAATATTTTCATGTTATGCCTCCTAAATTGACTCTATTGTAATCTTTCTGTAGTCAAATCCTTTTTCTATATCTTTTTCTATGGTGATCTGCTGATAATGTTCCGGCAAAATCTCTTCGATCAGATTTGCCCATTCGATCATTGTCAGTCCGTCCCCATAAAAATAGTCCTCATATCCGATCTCATCCATTTCTTCGATATCTCCGATCCGGTAGACATCGAAATGGTAAAATGGCATCCTACCCTCCTCATAGACCTGTACGATCGTAAACGTCGGGCTGTTGATTGGCTCTGTAATTCCGAGACCTTTTGCAATTCCCTGCGTAAATACTGTTTTTCCTACGCCCAGATCACCAATCAGGGTGCAGACGGTTCCCGGCTTTGCTTCTTTCCCGAAATGGATTCCCAGCTCTTCTGTTTCTTCCGGGGAAAATGTTTCTATGACCATAAATAAGCACCTACTTGATTTTCAAACGATAACTTTCTAACTGCTGTTTCATGATATTGCATACGCCCTCGTAATGTTCTCCTAATTCTCTTTTTGGAAAAACATAGGCGTTGACTCTGGTACTATATACCAAAAGATTGCTCTTGGTGTCTACTACTTTATAGACCTGTTTCCACTCTAAGAGTGCCTCTTCACCATCCTGTGAGATCGTCACGCCTTTTTCATCTATCGTAAAATGCTGTGTATTCCGTAATGCTTCGGAACGCTGCAACAGCATTTTTGCATGAAACCAGAGGCTCAGTGGGATATATCCTATAAAAAGTGCCGCTAACACCAGATAAATCGCGCTGTATGTTGCATCGAGATCGCCCCATGTCACAATGGTTACAACGATGACAAGTGCTGCCATCACGATCGAGAGTATCCCATGAAATCCATGATAGGTATGATACATATTAAAACGGTACATATCCTGAGGGGTCAGGTTAACGTCAAATTCTTCTTTCATGATCTTTTACCTTTCCTGTGCTCCTTTGATGATCGGAGATATGTGTTTGTAAACTAAAAATGTGATCAATACGTTCATCATTCCTTTGATAAAAGTGAACGGCATATTAAAGATCACCAGACACTTTAAAAGTGTGTCTGCCTGTGGCAGTATTACCTGATATGCATTGATGATCGCCTCCATCGGCATAAACGCGGTGTATACCGGATATACGATAAAATAGTTTGATGCCACGCTGACAACTGACATCAGCACTGCTCCGACTAAGGAACCGATCAATGCTGATTTACGACCTTTTCTTTTTTTATAAAAAAGTCCCGCCGGAATGACAAACATTGCTCCTAAGATGAAGTTGGACAATTCTCCGACTCCGCCGGTGGAACTCATCGGAAGATGCAAGAGGTTCTTGATCAGGCAGATGACGGTTCCGCTCAACGGTCCCATTGCAAAGGAACCGATCAGTGCCGGAAGTTCTGAAAAGTCCAGTTTGATAAAGGACGGCATAATCGGTATGCTGAATTCTAACATCATCAGCACAAACGCGATGGCTGAAAGCATGGCGGTCATGGTCATGTATCGTACGTTTACTGGTTTCTTTTTGGTATTCATAATCTAAAATCTCCTTGGTATTATTTATTTTGCAATTTTCATCGTAAGCTGTATCCTCTGTTTTTTCAAGTCTACGGACATGACCTGTACTTCTACAATATCTCCGACACTTACTACTTCTAACGGATGTTTGATATAACGGTCACTCATCTGTGAGATATGCACCAGTCCGTCCTGATGGACTCCGATGTCCACAAATGCGCCAAAATCTATGACGTTTCTGACGGTTCCTTTTAATATCATACCTTCCTTTAGGTCTTTCATTTCTAAGACATCTGTTCTTAAGATCGGTTTTGGCATCTCCTCACGCGGATCTCTTGCCGGTTTTTCTAACTCTTTTACGATATCTTCTAAGGTCATCACACCAATGCCAAGTTCGTCTGCTAAGGCTGCTTTGTCTTTTATTTTTTTAGAAAGTCCTTTCAGGTTTCCGCCTGCAATGTCTTCTTCCTGACATCCAAGTTTTTTCAACAGTTCTTTTGCTGCTTCATAGCTTTCCGGATGGACGCTGGTTGCATCTAACGGCTGCTTTCCGCCTGTAATACGCATAAATCCCGCACACTGCTCATACGCCTTCGGTCCGAGTTTTGGGACTTTTAACAGTTCTTTTCTGGTTAAAAATCTGCCGTTCTCTTCACGATAAGCAACGATGTTCTTAGCGATCACTTTGCTGATACCGGAAATGTATTCTAACAGGGAAGCGGATGCCGTGTTCAGATCCACGCCTACACGATTGACGCAGTCTTCTACGACTCCGCCTAATGCTTCTCCTAATTTTTTCTGGTTCATATCATGCTGATACTGTCCGACTCCAATGGATTTCGGATCTATTTTTACCAGTTCCGCTAACGGGTCCTGAATTCTTCTTGCGATGGATGCGGCACTTCTTTGTCCCACATCAAAATTCGGGAATTCTTCTGCTGCTAATTTGCTTGCAGAATATACGGATGCTCCTGCTTCATTTACGATCACATAACGAACCGTAACCGGAAGCTCTTTTAACAGCTCCACGATGATCTGCTCCGACTCTCTCGATGCCGTTCCGTTTCCAACGGAGATCAGGGTAATGTGATATTTGGCAATGAGCTGCTTTAATACTTTTTTCGACTCCTCTACTTTGTTCTGTGGTGCAGTCGGATATATGACCGTGGTGTCTAACACTTTTCCGGTTGCATCTACAACTGCTAATTTACAGCCTGTCCGAAATGCCGGGTCCCAGCCTAACACTATCTGATTTGCGATCGGCGGCTGCATCAGTAACTGCTCTAAGTTCTTTCCAAAGACACGGATTGCCCCATCCTCTGCCTTTTCGGTCAATTCGTTTCTGATCTCACGCTCGATCGCCGGTTCGATCAGTCTCTGATAGCTGTCTTCTATGGCTTCACGCAGAATCGGTGTGGTGTACGGATTTTGTGCCACAATCACTTTCTTTTCTAAATAGGAAAGAATCCTGTCTTTCGGTGCCTGCACTTTTACGGTTAAGATTTTTTCTTTTTCCCCGCGGTTCAGTGCTAAGATCCGATGTCCTGCTAATTTTTGCACCGATTCTTCAAAATGATAATACATTTCATAGACGGACTCTGCATTTTCATCTTTTGCCTCTGAGAGCATCATGCCCTCTTTTTCTGTCTGCTTACGGATATGCATACGGTAAGCTGCTTCGTCTGAAATATGCTCTGCTATGATGTCCTTTGCTCCGGCGATGGCTCCTTCTACGGTATGCACTTCTTTTTCTTCATTAAGATATGCTTTTGCTTCTTCCTCGATCGGATGTGTGACCTGCTGCAGTAATATCAGATTTGCAAGCGGTTCTAATCCTTTTTCTTTCGCTATGATCGCTCTTGTCCTTCGCTTTGGACGATACGGACGATAAAGATCATCTACGACTACTAAGGTCTGGGCTTTTTCTATCTGCTGCTTTAATTCTTCCGTCAGCTTTCCCTGTTCGTCAATGCTTGCTAAAACCTGTTCTTTTTTCTCTTCTAAATTTCTAAGATAGTTCAACCTCTCATAGAGATTTCTGAGCACCTCGTCATTTAAGGCTCCGGTTGCTTCTTTCCGGTATCTTGCAATGAACGGTATGGTATTTCCCTCATCGATCAACCGGACTGCAGTCTCTGCCTGAGAAGTTTTTATCTGTAATTCTTCTGCAATCTGTTTTATGATATCCATGTTTTCTTTCCTTCCATGTTATATACCGTTCTATTATAGCGAAAAAGGCTTTTTGCTTCAAGTACGACATAAGGCTTTCCGTGACTCTTTTCGCACAGAAAGCCTTACTTTTTTACTTTTATTTTCTTACTGACTAATAACTTATTTTTTTACGATACTTATTGTAAACGCTTTTGTTCATCGTCGCAGTCTTTACCTTGCTGTAATTTCCATAGATTTTATGACCAAATGGGTCATCTACAAATCCTCTGACCTGTACATAATATTTTCTCAAAATTGGGAAACGGGTGGTTAACGTTACTTTTTTCCTGGAATTACCGTCGCCAAACGAAATGGCTTCTTTTGCAAGATTTCCACTCATATTCTTTTTCTTGGCTACTTTTACATAATATCCCTGGCAGTCTCCACTGTTTTTCAGTTTAACATAAATATCCGTGTAATTTGTTCCGAAAAATTCATTATGTGCCGTACCGCCTACTCCGGTAATTGTTGGCTTTTTAATATTGAGCTGTCTTTCCGTATAGCGCAGTTTATATTTCATATTTTCTGCTCTATATTCATTTTCAACCTTCAGATAATAGGTTCCTTTCTTCAGATATGCCTGATAGGTCTGTCTGGTACTTCCCTTAAATATCTCTACGCTTTCGTTCTTACTGTTCATTAATGAAACTTTCCAGGAATGCTGTTCGCCATCCACTTCTGCCGGTCCGAAATTAATGGAAACTTTTCTTTTGCCGTTTAATTTGATCTTATAATAATCACAGTCTTTACTGCTTCCGTTGATCATGCCATACCAGTCTTTTTTTGCAGTGATCTTATTTGCTGTCTTGCTGGTATTGTTATCCTCTGCTTCCCAGTTTTTAGTCGTCTTATAGGATACTTTTATATCGAAAGATGTTCTCCATGCATAGTAACCATCTTCTACCTTCAGATAATAAGTACGATTTCCTTTTGATGAATAGTTTGGAAGAGAATACGTTACTCCTGATACTTCCGGAATGATCTCATTGTTATTGGAATCATAAAGACTTGCATCTAATTCCTCATTACCGGTTGGATTGGTATTTTTTATGGTAACTGTAAAGTTTCCGGTATTTGGCACCCGGAATGCATAGACTCTTTTGCCAAATTCCTCGATTGTAATGTTCTTTGTCTCATTTAAGTTCAGAGTCCCATCTGCTGCTCTTACCTCTTTTGGCATACCTAAAAATGTAAGGACACAGCATATTAACAGTGCTCCACACCACAATGGCAATTTTTTCATGCTTTTTTTCATTTCTACTTTCCTCCTTTGCAGACATTTCCTTATGTCTGAAATCATATCATGTATTCTGACAATTTTCAATCTTTTTTCTTCTCTTTTCACGGAATGATTGTCTTTCACTTTTCCCAATGATATAATAAGAAAAAATAGATTTATCAGGAGGTTCTTTTATGGATAACTACGGATTTCAATCAGAACCGGAAAACTCTTTTCATGAGAATTACAACCTTTACCGTGATAAACGTTCCCAGTCTTTTGCGACCGCAGGATTTGTATTGGGACTTATTGCCGCACTGACTCCATACTTTGTATTTACGAGTCTGATCTGCGGACCGCTTGCCATTATTTTCGGTCTGTTGTCCAAAGGCGGGGAAATGACCATGGATACCAAAGGTAAGGTTGCTGTTATTCTCGGGATCATTGGTCTTGTACTGACAGTCCTTATCATTCTTGTAGCTTTCCGTGTTGTGATCCTTGATGAATTTGGTGGATTTGAAAACTTTTTAAATTACTATCAGATGAACTCACCATCTTCTTCGGATATGATTTAAGTTGAACGAAAGGAGTGTGGATTTTATGATGATCGGAAATGTTTCAGATGCTTATAACGATTATAAAATTTATCCTTATGCTTTAGGAAATGACCGTGCCGAAAAAGATTCTGCCGTTTCTTCGAGTGAAGAGTGCCAGACCTGTAAAAACCGTAAATATCAGGATGGTTCCGATGAAATGGTTTCTTTTAAATCCGCAGCCCACGTTTCCCCGCAGGCTGCTGCCGGAAGAGTCCGTGCCCACGAAGGGGAACACGTTTCAAATGCTTACGATAAAGCCGCACAGAAAAACGGTACTGTGGTTTATGCCTCTGTTTCCATTCACACTTCCGTGTGTCCGGAATGTGGAAGGACTTATGTTTCAGGTGGAACAACGAATACGGCCATCCGCTATCCAAACGAGGATAACCCTTACCAGAAAAACAGAAAGGCCGCAGATGCAACTGTCTTTCCGGGGGCAAATTTTGACGTTGCAGTCTGAGGTTAGAAAGGGAGATTTACTACTATGAAAACACCATCCGCTGAACTAAAGAGAATTGCCCGCGAGAATCTGAATGGCAAATACGGCATAGCTATTTTAGTTATGATCACTGCATCACTGATTCCGTCTGCTTTGCTCTATCCTTTTGCAGAGAACGCCCGTCATGGCGGTGCATCACAAAGGATCATTTATTATCTGGCTTCTATTATTATTACTGTGATCCAGCTGCTTTTGACCTGTGGCCAGTTACGACTGCATTTAAATATTGCAACCAGACAACCTTATCAGTTTTCCGATATTTTCTTTAGTTTCCGCAGGCATCCGCAAAAGATCTTAGGTGCTTATCTGCTGTTTGTTTTATATATGATTCCGGCTGTTTTACCGGGAAGTGTATTACTTACCTTTGCTCTGTTGCTGTTTACGGACTCGGCACCATTTATCGGACTTACAGTTATCGTATTAGGAGCGGGCATCATTTTTGATATCCGCATTGCCTTACAGTGCTCACTGGTATTTTTTATGCTGGTAGACAACCCATATGCTTCTATCCGTGGTACCTTCCGCAGAAGCAAGGAACTCATGGAGGGTAACAAACTTCGCCTGCTTTATCTGCAGCTTAGTTTCTTAGGTTTTTATCTGCTGGCTGTCTTAAGCTGTGGTATTGGTCTCCTTTGGCTGATGCCTTATATGCAGCAGACCATGGTAAGTTTTTATCTGGATGTTCAGGATGTAAAAGGAGCTGCACATAGCTGATTTGCATCAGCTATGTGCAGCTCCTCTTTTCAGGTCCTTTTATAGTTCTATATCTCTTAGTCTTCGATGAACTTATCATGTACTGCTTTTGTTGCAGTATCTACATCTGCCTCATCGATCAATACGGTGATTCTGATCTCTGATGTTGCGATCATGCGGATATTGACACCTACATTGTAAAGTGCCTCAAACATCATTCCTGCTACTCCTGCATTGGACTGCATTCCTGCACCGACTACAGATACTTTGGCAACCGTTGTGTCTGTCTCTAATTTTTCAAAAGTCAGTCTGGTTCTGTTTGCCTCTAAGATTTTTTCTACTTCTGCTACATCATCTCTTGCAACGGTAAAGGAAATATCCTTTGTACCATCACGTCCGATGGACTGTAAAATTACGTCTACATTGATGTTTTTCTTTCCTAATAAATCAAATACTTTAAATGCAATTCCCGGCTCATCCTTTAATCCGATCAATGCAACTCTGGCTGCATTTTTATCTACAGCTACTCCGCTAACAAGCATACTTTCCACGTCTACGTCCTCCTTCACCACTGTTCCTTCTGCTCTGTTGAGACTGGAACGAACAACTAACTGTACTCCATATTTTTTTGCCATCTCCACGGAACGGTTATGCAATACTTTTGCTCCGAGGGTTGCAAGTTCTAACATCTCGTCGTATGTGATCTCTTTCATTTTCTTTGCATTTGGCACAACTCTTGGGTCTGCTGTGTAAACACCTTCTACGTCTGTATAGATCTCACAGGCATCTGCATGCAGTGCTGCGGCAAGTGCAACGGCTGTTGTATCGGAACCGCCACGACCTAATGTGGTAATGTCATCATATTTGTTGACTCCCTGGAATCCTGTAACAATGACAATTTTCTTATTGTCTAATTCATGACGGATCCTGTCGGAATCGATTCTTTTAAATCTTGCATTTCCATAACTGGATGAGGTATGCATTGCTACCTGAAATGCATTCAGAGAAACAGATGGGACTCCAAGGGTTGCCATCGCCATAGACATCAGTGCTACGGATGTCTGTTCTCCGGTTGCTAAAAGCATATCCATCTCTCTTTTGGACGGATTTGGATTGATATCATGTGCCATATCAATCAGATGGTCTGTTGTTTTGCCCATTGCAGAAAGTACTACGACAACATCATTGCCCTTTTTATACTCTTCTACACATCTCTCTGCAACGTTGAGAATTCTTTCTTTGTCGGCGACTGAACTTCCGCCGAACTTCTTAACTATCAGCATAACTTCCTCCTAGATGTTTTACATCTTATTCTAAACCCTTCGCTACTATGAAAAAAGTTCATCTATCAGCTTGTGACCTTCCTCTTTTAAAATTCCGGTCTCGGCTGCTTCTTTTTCATTGTAATGATAGGTATGATGTTCTTCTTTTCTGCTGTCATATAGCAGATACGGAACATTGTCCGCGGTATGTGTACGGATACAGATTGGTGTCGGATGATCCGGAAGTACCAAAAGTCTGTAATCTTCTCCTGCATCTCCCATTCCCTGTACGATCGGGCGGATGACACGTTCATCTAAGTTCTCTATTGCTTTGACTTTCTTTTCTACACTGCCCTGATGTCCCATTTCGTCAGGAGCTTCTACATGAACGTATACAAAATCGTATCCGTCCTCGGTCAGCACTTTTACGGCTGCCTCTGCTTTTCCTTCATAATTGGTATGAAGTCCGCCATTGGCTCCTTCTACCGTAATGACTTTCATGGATGCACCAACCGCAATTCCTTTTAACAGGTCTACTGCTGAGATCATGGCTCCGCTCTTTCCTGTCTTTTCCTCAAATGAAGACAGTGACGGTTTTGTGCCGGCTCCCCAGAACCAGCAGGAGTTCGCCGGATGAAGTCCTTTTTTTCTACGCTCTACGTTAATCGGATGATTAACTAAGATATCATAGCTTTTTTTCATCATCTCTCTTAAATCCTGATCTTCCGGCAGCTTGTCGCCAATCTTTTGTCCTAAAACATCATGTGGCTGGACTAAATCGACAACCTCGCCTTTATCCCAGATGAGCAGATGACGGTAGCTGGTTCCTACATAGAACTGATACTGTTCTGTCTGCAATTCTCTTTTTACTGCTTCTAATAAAATTGCCGCATCCTCTGTGCTGATCTCATCGGAACTATGATCGATGATGGTTCTTTCTTCATAGGTATCTTCGTCCTCAGAAAGTGTTACCAAATTGCAACGCAGTGCAATATCGGTATCTTTCATTGGTGCACCAATACTCAATGCCTCTAACGGAGAACGTCCGGAATAGTATTTTCTCGGATTGTAGCCTAATACGGAAAGATTTGCCGTATCACTTCCTGGTTTCATTCCATCCGGGATCGTATGGACCATTCCGATTTCTCCTAATTGTGCAAGACTGTCCATCATGGGTGTCTTTGCATACTCTAATGGTGTCTTATCTCCTAATTCCGGAATTGGCTGATCTGCCATTCCATCACCTAACACTACAATATATTTCACAAAAACTGCCTCCTAATCTACACGGATCATCTGTTTGATGCCGCTAAGCTGTTTTGCTTTTTCTAAATATGTTTCTTCTTTCATTTTTGCTGTTACAAATGCTGTCTCGCCTGTCACTTCTTTGATCTTGATCAGTGCCGGATTGTCGAAAACGGCTTTGACCTGTTCTTCGCTGTCTGTCGTTCTGACAAAGTATGCGTATTCTGCCTGTTTATAATCCAACAGGTTCATTTTTTCAGCACTGTAGGTGATCATGATATTGCGTTTTAAATGCTTTGCTATGTCTACGATATCTGCTGCTACTGCACTTGCGGTTGGGAGTTTTCCTGCTCCGCTTCCATAGAACATCGCATCTCCTAACATGTTTCCATGTACAAAAATGGCATTGAACACTCCATTGACGTTATTTAACGGATGATCTTCTCCTAACATAAACGGTGCTACCATTGCATAATATCCGTTTCCGTCTCCGCGGCTGGTTGCTAATAACTTGATGGAACGTCCCATTGCTTTTGCATACGCGATGTCTTCCGGTGTGATCTTAGAAATTCCTTCAGTATGTATTTCTTCAAAATCTACGGTTTTTCCACATACTAAGGATGTTAAAATTGCAATCTTACGACATGCATCATAACCTTCTACATCTGCTGTCGGATCTGCCTCTGCGTATCCTTTTGCCTGTGCGTCCTTTAACACTTCATTATAATCGGAACCCTCGGTACTCATTTTTGTAAGCATATAGTTCGTGGTTCCATTCAGGATTCCCGTAATTTCTTCTACGATATCGGCTGTCAGTGAAGTTACTAACGGACGGATGATCGGGATTCCACCACCTACACTTGCTTCAAATAAGAAGTTGATCTCTCTTTCTTTTGCAATCTCTAAAAGCTCTGCACCATGTTTTGCAACTAATGCCTTATTGGATGTTGCCACATGTTTGCCTTCTAGTAATGCGCCTTTTACAAAAGTATATGCCGGCTCTACGCCACCCATTGCCTCTACAACGATCTGAATCTCCGGATCATTTTTGATAATTTCATAATCGTGTACGATCTTGTCCTGGATCGGATCTTCCGGGAAATCCCTTAAATCCAAAACATATTTTACTTCAATCTCCTGACCTGCGGTCTGTGTGATATGTTCACGGTTTGTCTCTAAAACTTCTACCACACCGGAACCAATGGTTCCATATCCTAATACTGCAATTTTAATCATTGAATCACTCCCTAGCTAATATTTTTAAATAATGGATTCCTTCATGCTCCTCCATTGTCCGTGTCATTGCCGCAACATCACCGGTTTCCGGCAGCACATCCACACTCAATGTTAAGGATGCGATCCCATTGACCGGAATACTCTGATGTATCGTCAATATATTGGCATGATATTCTGCCACGGTCCGGAGTACGACAGACAAAAGCCCCGGCTCATCATCCATCTGAAGAACCATCGTGATGGTCTTTCCTTTACTGTTTTCATGGAAAGGAAAAATATCATCTTTATATTTGTAAAAAGAACTCCTGCTGATACCTACTCGCTCTGCAGCTTCCTGCACAGATGCGACTTTTTCTGATTCCAGCAGTCTCTTTGCTTCGACTACTCTAAGCAGTACATCCGGGACTGCTTTTTCTTTTAAAACAAAGTATGAGGTTTTCTCTTCCATTGTCTGATTTGACCTCCTGTGTTTGCGTCAGAAATACATTTGTGCTCGTAAGAAAGATAATAGCATATTTTGTTAGTGGATTGCAACTGGTTTTTCGTATTTTTTGAGGTACATGATACTGCTTCCCCGGCTATTCCCACAGACATGCTGCGTTTCCTGTTCGTCTCACACGCCTTTTTGCTCATGTTTTGTGCAACTCGCCCTACGGGCTCAAACAGACACAAAACATGAGCGGCAGTGTGCTCCTCACGACGGAAGCCTCGCAACTGTCTGTGGGAACAGTCGGGGAGGCGGCATTGTGCATATCTGGAGATTTCTAAAACAAAAAATGCCACTCATTCTTTTGAGTGACACCTTTTATTTAACTCTTCCTCATTTTCTCTGTAAATGATCTTGGGAAATCTCCCCCAACTGTCTTAGAAAGCGTATATCCCAGCGAGCTCCCACCAATGATGAAGAGTTTCTTTTTGTGCTATGGAGATGAAACTCCCGGAAGCGTGGAGCCCTCTGGCGAACACGATTCCTGCTTTGGGGGAGGTTCATCGGAATGCCCAGCACAAGGAAACTTGGAATCATTGGCAGGAGCTCGCTGAACATTCCCTCTTCCTAACACGCCTCAGGTTTCATAGAGAGTTTCATCAAAATAAATGCTCCTACTTCACACCCTTCTGTGCCACATACTTCAGATATGCATTAATAAAAATATCGATCTTACCATCTAACACACTGTCGGCATTTCCTGTTTCTTCATTTGTCCGATGATCTTTTACCATAGTATACGGCTGCAATACATAGGAACGGATCTGATTGCCCCAGCCGATTTCGGTAACATCTCCACGGATGTCCGCTGCTTTTTTTGCATTCTCTTCCTGCTTTAACAGATACAGCTTTGCTTTTAACATCTGCATAGCCTTATCCTTGTTCATATGCTGGGAGCGTTCATTCTGACACTGCACTACGATTCCTGTCGGTAGATGTGTAATACGGATTGCCGAGGAAGTCTTGTTGATGTGCTGTCCACCCGCACCGGAGGAACGATAGGTATCGATCCGGATATCATCGTCTGCGATCTCAATGTCTATGTTGTCCTCTATATCCGGCATTACATCGCAGGAAACAAAGGAAGTCTGACGTTTTCCTGCCGCATTAAACGGCGAAATGCGTACCAGCCTGTGCACTCCTTTTTCGGATTTCAGATAGCCGTATGCGTTTTCTCCACTGATCTGGAAGGTGATCGACTTAATTCCGGCTTCATCTCCATCTAAGGAATCCAGTACTTCTATCTGATATCCTTTATCCGAAGCCCACCTGCTGTACATCCGAAAGAGCATTGCTGCCCAGTCACAGGACTCTGTTCCGCCTGCCCCTGCATGCAGGGAGAGGATTGCATCATTGTGGTCATACTCGCCGGATAGCAGTGTTTTAATACGAAGCTGCTCATAACTTTCTTTCAGACTGTTTAGTTCCTCTTCGATCTCAGGAATGATCGAAGCATCATTTTCTTCATAGCCCATTTCGATCAAAGTCTCTATGTCTTCATAGCTTGTTTCTAACTGACGATATACCTCTACATCATCTTTGTAACTTTTTAACTCCTTCATCTTCTTTTGGGAAGTCTCTGTATCATCCCAGAAGTTTGGAGCCTCCATTTCTCTTTCGAGTTCTTCGATCCGCTTTTCCTTATTTGCTAAGTCAAAGTGAATCCCTCACTTCACATAATGGTTCTTTGTAATTGTTCAATTCTGCTTTGAACTGGTCTAATTCTACCAACATGCCACCTTCTTTCATAAAAATTATTTATTATTCAATATTTCTATTGCCTTTTGAATCTGATTATCATATGCCTTATCATAATCGGCATTTTTATCACCGGTATATTCATATTCTAATTTCACATCCGGTTCAATTCCCACTTCATGGATATAGTTCCCTTTTGGTGTGTAGTACTTTGCTGTGGTCAGTTTAATGGCACTGCCATCGGATAACTGGCGTACACTCTGTACGATTCCTTTTCCAAATGTTTTTGTGCCGATCAAAGTTCCATATTGATAATCTTTAATTGCACCCGCAAAAATCTCAGATGCACTTGCACTGTTCTCATTTACCAGCACTGCCATCGGATAGTCCATCTTGTGCTCTTCATCCGAGGTATAATTCTGCCGGTTTCCATATTTATCTTCCGTATAAAGAGTCAGACCTTCCGGGAGGATATCATCTAAAATCTCTGTGACTGCCGTCAGGTATCCACCCGGATTGTCACGCAAGTCTATAATTACTGATTCCATTCCCTGATCTTTCAAAGAGTTGACCGCCTGCATAAACTGTTCCTCGGTCGGCTCTGCAAATTCCGTAATTGCAATATATCCGATATGATTGTCTAACATTTCAGATGTAACGGTCGGAACCTCTACTTTATCTCTTTCAATGTCAAGCTCGAGATAGTCCGCTTCACCTTCTCTGGCGATCTGCATATGTACCGTTGTACCTTTGTCGCCACGGATATGCGTTACCAGTTCGGACAGTTCCATTTCTGCTGCATTGATGTCCTCTACTTTCACGATCACATCCCCATCTTTTAACCCCGCTTTTTCTGCCGGTGTGTTTTCATATACATGAAGGATGCTGACCTGCATTGTTTTTACATCCTGACTTAAAACAGCTCCGATTCCAAAGTAAGTACCACTGGTTGATGCCATCATGGATTCATATTCTTCTTTGGTATAGTAAACGGAATAAGAATCTCCTAAACCTTCAAACAATCCCTTATACAGTCCATCTGTCAGATCCGCCTTGTCGGTGTCTTTATAATAATACAGATCGATCTGTCCTAACAGCTCTTTGATCTTCGATTCCGACTCTGCATCTAAGACATCCTGTGAATCCGCTGCTTTTTTATTAATAAAACTTACCATATAATGATTTCTTACTGCTACCGTAATAATGAGCATCAGGAGCAATACAATGGCAACACCCACGGCTATTCCTGCCCGGATCCCCCGTTTAAAACTTCTTTTTTGTTCGTCTGCCTCAGGAAGTTCTTTCACTTCTTCGATCTGTTCCTTTTCTTCTATCATACCTGTTCCTTTCCGTGTTCCGCTATTTTTTCACAGCTTCTCTTTTTTACAAAAGTATATGTCTGCTTTTTAACGGTCAGTACTTACGCCTAACTTACATATCCCCATGGACTTACATAGACACCGTTCAGTGTTACGCCAAAATGCAGATGATTTCCGGTTGAGATACCGGTGCTTCCTACTTTTGCAATAACCTGTCCTTTCGACACGGTCTGCCCTGCCGACACTGTTAAAGAAGATGCATGCATATACACGGTACACAATCCGCCGCCATGATCAATGATCACATAATTACCGCCACTGCTGCTGTAAGTCGCTACTAACACCGTTCCTCCGTCCGCTGCCACAATATCTGCTCCATAAGCCGCACCGATATCAATGCCTTTGTGGTTCGAGGACGCTCCATTTGTCGGGGAGGTACGCGGTCCGTAATCACTGGTCACCCTTTTGCTGCTTGGGCATGGCCACATCATACTTCCGGTGGACTGTCCGTTCCCGGATGGTGTGGTGTTCTGGGCAGTATTCTGATTTTCTCCGGCTGCATCTGTCGCACCCTGATTTTCTTCTGCCGCCTGTGCCTGTTGTTGCGCCGCCTGCTGTTCTGCTGCCCTCTTCTGGGCTGCCTGAATCTGTGCGATCACTTCATTTTGTGCCTGAATCTCTGCCTCATATGCTTTTGCAACAGTCTGTGCATCTGTCAGATCATCCGCAACATCATTCAGTTCCCCTTTTTTTGCCGACTCTAAGGCTGCAACTGCCTGTTTTTCCTCCTGCACCTTTGCCTGCAGGGATTGCAGTGAAGCATAATCGGTCTCCAGTGTCTTTTGCGTGTCCGCTATGGTCACCTGCATGTTCTGATATTCCTTTAACATTTTACGGTCATATTGTGAAATCTGTGTGATATACTCCACCGCATTTAAAAAATCCGTAAAACTATCCGCAGAAAGAAGCATTTCCACATAAGAGGTCTGTCCGTTCTCATACATGAACTGGATCCGTTTCTTCATATTCCGATACTGTTTCTTTTCCTGTTCCTTCGCTTTATTTAGCGCACTCTCTGTATTTGCAATCTCCTGACGTTTTTTTGAAAGCTGACTCTCTAATTCTTTTACCTTACCGGAGATCTCATTTAACTGCTTGTCTAATTTCTCTACTTCACTCTGGATGTCCTCTTTTGAGCCTTTGAGCGAATCGATCAATTCCTTTGCCTTTTGCAGATCGTTTTCTAACGTCTTCTTCTCCTGCTGCGCTTCGCTTAAATTACTTTCTTCTGTTGCCTGAACATTGCAAACCGGCTGCATACAGAAAATAAGTGTCAGCATGATGGCTGTAATGATTTTAAGTCTGTTTCTCATGGCATTTTCCCTATATTATCAAAACATCCCAATAGAGCATCACACCCTATTGGGACAAATTTACACGTTCAAATGTCTCTTTGTTGTTACGCGGCTTCCAAGAAATCCGATGCCGACACCTAACAGCAACGCTACCGGAACCAATACACGGAATACCTGTCCTACCGGAAGGAAATTCAGCATACTGCTTAAAAATACAAACTTCTCCGAAACATAAGTAATAACACTGCTGTATACGAAGTAAAGTAAGATCAGCGGTAACACGGAACCGATCAGTCCGATCATTACACCCTCTACGATAAATGGTGCCCGGACAAAATAGTCCGTCGCTCCGATCAGCTTCATGATCGCAATCTCTTCCCGCCTTACGGAGATACCCGTTCGTATAGTGTTACTGATCAGGAACACTGCAACAGCAATGAGAATCAGAATAATGCCTGCTGAAATATATCCGATCAGAGAATTCAGATCTGACAGAGTATTTGCTGCCACCTCTGACTGATGTACCTCACGCACGCCGTCTAAGCCCTTCAAATAAGTAACCAGTGCCTTTTGCATAGACACATCATTGAGATAAATCTCATAATGCGAGGAATTTGCAAGCGGGTTATCTTCTTCAAAACCTTCGGCTGCTTCTTTGTTGCCTTTAAAGTATTCCTTCTGGAAATCCTTCCATGCCTCATCCGCAGATACAAAATCATACTTTGCTACCTCCGGACGTTTTTTGATCTCTTTTCCAATCTCATCTATTTTGTCCTGTTCTATGCCTTTTTCAAAAAACACGGTAACAGCGACTCCCTCTTCTGCCGTCTTGACCATGGTCTTAAAATTGGTCACAACCGAAAAGAAGATACCAAACAGAAAAATACATGCTGCCATTGTCGCAATGGAAGCTAAGGAGAACATCTTATTTCTCCCGATATTTTTCATTCCCTGTTTTACGGAATAAAGAAATGTACTAAATCTCATTTGTGCCACCTAAATCTTCATCGCTGATTACGACGCCTTTCCGCATGGTAATTACACGCTTTTTCATCGCCTTTACAATATCCAGATTGTGTGTGACCACAACGACGGTTGTTCCTCTTTCGTTAATCTCTTCTAAGAGCTTCATGATCTCCCATGCATTGTTCTCATCCAGATTTCCGGTCGGCTCATCTGCTAACAGGATCTTTGGCTCATTGACCAACGCTCTCGCAATCGCTACCCTTTGCTGCTCTCCACCGGAAAGCTGCCTTGGCAGGGATTTATATTTTGCTGCAAGTCCCACCATGGAAAGCATCTGTGGTACTCTGCTGCGGATCGTTTTGGTACTTGTGCCAATGACACGCTGTGCAAAAGCAACATTTTCATATACGTTCCGGTCTCTCAGCAAACGGAAATCCTGAAATACAACACCGATGTTCCGGCGGAGTTTCGGAATCTGTTTTCTCTTTAACCGGTTAATTTCCTGACCATTAATGAAGATTTTTCCCGAGGTCGGCTCAAGTTCTTTTAACAGCAGACGGATAAAGGTGGATTTACCGGAACCACTCTCTCCGACTACGAACACAAACTCGCCCTCTTTTATATGCAGACTGACATCATTCAATGCCGGTATTCCTGCAGAATATGCCTTACTGACATGTTCGAGCTTAATCATGTGTGCCTCCTAAACTTCTAGTAATCTAAAGACTCCATATACTTCATATATTTTACTACCATCAGGGCAATCTTAAATGTGATCGCATCTTCAAAGACGCGCAAGTCCAATCTGGTACTCTTTTGTAATTTATCCAACCGGTAAACTAAGGTATTACGATGAATATAGAGCTGTCTGGAGGTCTCAGACACATTCAGGCTGTTCTCAAAGAACTTGTTGATCGTCGTCAATGTCTCCTCGTCAAAATCATCCGGGGATTTTCCATCGAAGATCTCTTTGATAAACATTTTACACAGTGGAATTGGAAGCTGATAGATCAATCTTCCGATTCCAAGTGCCGAATATGCAATGACTTCTTTTTCTTCAAAGAAAATCTTACCTACATCCAATGCCATTCTCGCTTCTTTATAAGAACGTGATACCTCTTTGATCTCATTGACGATCGTACCATATGCAATATGGATGCTGTGATTTGCATCTGTCGGGAAAAGACTTAAGATCACATCTGCCGTCTTTTTCAGATCATCATAGCTCTCATTATCAGCCAGTTCTTTAACCAGTATGATGTTCTTCTCATCTACCTCGGTTACAAAATCCTTGGATTTTCCACCAAAAAGGCTTCTGACCTTCTCTAACTCATTGCCATCCTTCTCGCGGTTGGTCTCTATTATAAATACCACACGTCGTACCTCAGTATCAATATGTAGTTTCTTGGCACGGTTGTATATATCTACCAGAAGCAGATTGTCTAAAAGCAGATTCTTGATAAAATTATCCTTATCAAAACGCTCTTTATATGCTACTAAAAGATTCTGCACCTGAAAACTTGCAATCTTTCCAATCATAAATACATCATCGCTATCACCATTTGCCAACAAGATGTACTCTAACTGATGCTCATCGAACACTTTAAAGAACTGACATCCCTGTACTACCTGGCTGTCTGCCGGAGATTCCACGAAAGCCGCTGCCGGACCAATGTATTTGTCCGCATCCGGAAACGTAGTTGCCAGAACTTTTCCCTCCGTATCGATAATGCATAAATCCACACGCGTGATTCCTTTTAATCCATCTATTGTGCTCTGTAATATTTGATTTGAAATCATATGCCTACGCCCCTTCTCTCCTTTTGCCACTATGCAAATTTCACAATAATTCTTTGTGATTTTTCACAAAAACGGCTTTCTCTTTTTATATTTTAATGCAAAACGTCAAAAAAATAAAGAGTAAATCTCGTTTTTCTTATGCTAATTTTCCAAAAAACCCTCTCCAAAGACCTCGCGCGCATCCGTCACAATCACAAATGCCTTCGGATCGATCTTCGCCACGATGTCCTTAAGCTCCACGATCTCTTTTTTAGAAACCACACAATAAAGCACGGTCTTCTTATCGCCTGAATACATTCCCGTCGCATCCAGACCGGTCAGTCCACGGTCTAACTGTGTCATGATCGCATCTGCAATTTCTTTATAGTAGTCTGTAATAATGAACGCAGCCTTGGAATATTTCATACCTTCCATCAGTGCGTCGGAAACCTTCGAGGTGATAAAAATTGCCACGATCGCATAAAGTGCCGGTTTAAGACCGAATACATAAAGTCCTGCCAAAACGACCATTCCGTCAATGACCTGCAAGATCTGTACCACGGAATAGTGACGCACATATTTCTGGATCAGTGCTGACACCATATCGGTTCCACCGGTCGTTGCCTTTGCCAGCAACACAAATCCGATTCCGATTCCTGTGATCACGCCGCCAAATACGGCAGAAAGCATATAATCTCCCTGCGTTAAGTCAACCTGTGGGATCACATAAAGCCAGAAAGACAGAAGAACCGTTCCGATCACGGTTCTGCCCAAGAACTTTCTTCCTTTTATAATTAGTGCTGCGATAAACACCGGAACATTCAATGCAAGGTTTGTCAGCCACAGCGGAACACCGCCCTCTACGATTCCGGCGGTCATTTTTCTTATGATAATCGCTATACCGGAAAAACCTCCCGTAACCAGTCCGATCGGTTCAAAAATACACTGAATGGCAAGCGCCATGATCCCGGTTCCCATAAAGATGAATAAATAATCCACATACCATGGACGGCTGTTCATAATCCTCATCTTCACTTCCGCTCCTCATCTTCATTTTCATATTGTTCTATTCTTTTGAGCAATACATGTTTATGAAAAATTTTCCGAAAAATTTTTTTCAAAAACGTGTCAGAATACAATCCGGTCACTTCTCCGATCCCGTACCAGACCTTTGCCGACATTTTGCTCTTATAGTTCATTAAAAATTCTTCCTGCTGCGGAGACGGGATCACTGAGATCACAACATCTGCTGCCTCACCGTTTACTTCATTAATAATACTCTCGTAATCCCCCGGACAGTCTTCTAACGCAAACACACCGGAAACCGTAACCCTTGGATAATGTTCCTTTAAGAATCCGACCAGCGCTTTAATCTGCTCTGATTTTTCTCCTAAAATATAGACAATCTTATGATTGCGCGCGATCCGCTTCATAAACTCATGAAAAAATTCATGTTCTACCGTCTCTTTCAGCCGCTGTGGAGTCTCCACTTCCGCAGCCGTAAGGATCTCTTTCTCACCGATAATGGTCATATCCAGTTCCTGCAATGCCTGTCCGAGTACTTCATTGTTCTCAGACTCCATCAGCATCTTCATGGATATATCTTCAATTGCATTTAAGGATGTTCCATTTAAATAACTCTCCGCTAACAGGATGGATTCCCGCACGGAGTAGTTGTCAAGCTTCATCCCCAATATCTGTATCTTCTTCTTCATCACTACACCTATTATTTTTTGTTTTTCAAGATAATATACATGAGTATAACAAAATCAAGGTCAGATTTCAACCTTGCCTGTCCAAAGACGAAATTCGTCTGTATATTTTCGAAACATTTTTGACATTTTCTGATAACTTTCGTAATATTTTTACTTTAAAAAAGTCAAGACTTTTTCTCCTTTTTTTGACAAACTTATCAACTTTATTATTTGTGTACAAAACCTCTGTTCTCTTTTTTTTCTATGTAAACCTATAATTTTTGCTTTTTTTCTGTGGATAACGTTTATAACTTCGTGTATAACTCCTTTTTTTCGATATTTCCACCTTTTTCGATGTTGATAACTTTTTCTCCTCTGGTTGCAAAAAACGACACCAGTTCTACGGAAATTTGTAGAATTTGTGCAAATTGTATAATCGTTGGTCTGTCATAATTTCTTATAGAATTTAATGTGTCAAAAATCTGCTCATAGCTTAGCAGCTAGTACCTTGCACAAAGCTGAGACTGCTTTTGTGACTTTGGGAGAAAATTAGTAAATC
>UMAL01059453.1_pt1 | contig 25472 bp, 20 predicted proteins | sample 1963691 | NCBI WGS metagenome assembly UMAL01 (sample SAMEA4835914, study PRJEB28245) | human gut metagenome | biome: gut microbiome; material: fecal sample | place: Denmark | collected 2008
CATTGCTAAATCCTGCAGTGCCTCTCCCGTAATTCCAAATTTTTCTGCCATACATACACTGATGTATGCAACTCTTTTTCCATGCCTGTTTGTAACATGTACCAGTTCGGCCTCTATGCAGTCCAGTGCATAGGAACAGGCACTTACCAATCCTATGATATCCAGTTCCATCTTTTCATCCCTCAACTTTATACTGAAAAATCCTGTTTTGTTATTCTTTACCATAAATTATAGCAAGATATATTTTCTATGGCAATTTAAAGTTGCAATCCGAACTACCGGATATACGCATCTTCGCCCGAAGGGCTTCTTGCTCTATAGGAAACACGTATTTCCTATAGAAAAAAACAGGCCTCACCAACACTCTCGTGTCAGTGAAGCTTGTTCTATCCTGTCTTATAAACCGCTTCCGGTTATTTTACCTTCCGGCTATTCACCAGAAATCCTATTTACAAGTCTTATTGTTTCTTCTTACAACGATTCCCGCTGCTCCTGCAAAGGATACGATCAGAAGTGTGGTCCAAAGTGTCATATCAGATGTATCTCCCGTCTTTGGAGCTGTTACACTCTGTTCCTTCTTCTTGGTATCTGTAGGATTCTTCTGTGTTGTCTGGTTATTCTTTGCGTTGTTGCTGTTGTTCTTCTTATTATTATTGTTATTGTTGTTTTTGTTGTTATCACCGGATTTATTTTTTGCTACTGCAAACTTCGTAGTTGCAGAACCATCTGTCCAGACGATTTCAAACGTATGATCTCCGGTAGCAAGTGTCTTAAGATAATCCGCTTTCAATGTGATGATCGTGGAACCCTTTGTAACCGTATAGTTTTTCTTATCAATGATCTTACCATCCACTTTTACATTCTGGAACTTCTCCATTTCACCGTTTCCCCGAATGGTAAGACTTCCATCTGTATTCTCTGGCCATGAACTGTTGGCACCGTCAAGGATTTTATAGGAAACCGGATCTGGTGATGGTGTCGTACTTTCTGTCACTGTCAGAGTTGCTGCATTCGTTGTAACAGAACCCGCAGAATTGCTGATCACACACTGATATTTATAACCATTGCAAAGCATGTCTGCCACACCAGTCGTATAGCTTGCTTTGTCTGCTCCGGTAATATCTACGAATCCCTTGCCATTGTTTCTGTTTATCTGCCACTGATATGTTAAGTCTGTTCCTGTAGCTTTTACTGTAAAGGTTGCCTGTTCTCCTGCCTTTACAGATACATTCTGTGGCTGTTTACTAATACCTGGTTTCTTTACTGTAGGCTGAACCGGAGGCGTTACATCCTCTGTTACAGTCAGAGTTGCTGTACCGGTTGTAACAGAACCCGCGGAATTGCTGATCACACACTGATATTTATAACCGTTACAGTTTTTATCTACTGCAGATGTCGTATAACTTGCTCTGTCTGCTCCAGCAATGTCTGCAAATCCCTTACCATCATTTCTGTCTATCTGCCACTGATACTTTAAGTCCGTTCCGGTAGCTGCCACTGTAAAGGTTGCCTGTTCTCCTGCTTTTACGGATTCATTCTGTGGCTGTTTACCGATACTTGGTTTCTCTACTGTAATCTTTTGTTTGAAGGTTGCTTCTATCGTATGCGCTGCCCTTACATTTGGAAATGTATAGCTTGTTGCAGTACTTACGGCTGCTCCATCCACTTTCAGGGATTCGATCTCATAGCCTTCATTTGCTGTAATAGAAAACGCCTGGTCAGCTCCTTCGACCACTTCCACTTTTCCACTTGGAGAAATGCTTCCGTTTGCTCCGGCTGTAGCTGTAATCGTATGCTTAACGATCGGTTTTGGAATATTGATCGTGTAGGTAAATGTCTTTACCTCACTGTCCTGCATACCACTCTTTACCGCAATGGCTTTCAGGGTTGTCGTTATACTCTGACCTTCCGTTCCCGGGACAGTGATCGGGCCTGTATATCTTGTTCCGCTCGTTCTCCCCGGCTCTGAACCATCCGTTGTATAATAAATGGTTGCTTCTTCTGTAGAAGATGCTAATGCAACTTTCTGGTTCTCAGTATATGTACCGCTTTCTACCGATGGAGTCGGTGCACCTACAATACCGGCAGCACTGACTGTAATGGTGATACTGGTAGTAAGTGCTACTCCATTTACATCTATGTTTTCCGGACATGTTACCGTACCGTTTAAAGTTACAACCTGCTCTGTCAATACAGAAGAATCATAGCTGCTGCCTGTTGTATCCCATGTAACATCCGCTTTGTCTACCGTATTTCCTTCTGTCACAATATTGAGCTGTGTTGGAAGTTTCATATTCTTAAAAGCAGTACCATTCGCAGCGGTAATAGCCCACGGTGCCGTGATGCTTGTAAGTTTATCCTTTGCCGTTGCAGGGAATGTGTATATTGCCGTTAAGGTTCCATCTTCATGCTTTGTTACACTTGCGTTGTTTCCATTTATGGTCACTGTTACAGAATCTGTAAACTCGTAGTTTGCAGATGCTTCAAGAGTAACGCTTGCTGTATAGATTGTGTTATAGCCTGCGTTGGTGCCATTCGGTGTCCATGTAACAGCAGGTGCAGTTGTGCTTACCCCTTGGGTTGCACATACAGCAGAAGTATCTAATGCCGTATTGGATACCGGTGTGTCAATCCCTGTAACCTCTACCGATGAAATATTGGTCTTAACCACTTCTGTTGTCTCTGTTGCTTCAACTGCATAAGCCACACTATCTTCCGTTACCTCCAGCCAGATCTTACAATTTGCAAGATCAATATCAGAAGGTGTATTCGATTCTGCTGCGATATCAGAGGCATTTACGATCACATTCTTTGTTCCACTGATCTGTTTACTGTAATACCAGTCCTTCGTTCCGTCATTTCCTTGTACTACAAGTGCCACATTACCTGCGGTATTTCCTTTTTTCGCATTGATCTGTCCTGCGTCAGCATTGCAGGTTACCGTACCAATATCCTTGCCGCCTCCATTCAGTCGCAAAGTCATTGCTTTCCCTTGTGCAATCTCACCTGACACTGCGGTATCAGAAGTTGCCGCTTCTGCCGATGATGCAAAGAGAACATCTGTCAGATTCAGATTAGAAGCAGCACTGCCTGCTTTAATCAACTGGTCTTTAAGGTAGCCCTTCGAATTCAATGTTCTCGACACAGCGTACACATGATCCCCATAATTCTTTACAGCCGAACGCGTCCATGTCGGGTTTTGGCTATCCCAATAGACCTGCGTCGATATCCATATTTGATCTTTGCTTCCTATTCTTATGAGTTTTTCGTAAGAAGGATTAAAAACAGGAGCGTATAATTTATCTGAATTCGTATAGGTATAATCCACTCTGTCAAGTCTATACGTTGTTGTTGTTATCGTGGTCGTATTCAACAGGTTCTGCTGCGCTGTAGAAAAGCAGGCCGTATCACTCGCTATCTTATTCAGTTCCGCTCTTAAAGTACTCGCTCCATAATGATTACAAGGTACAGTTGTTGGTTCCTTTCCGGTTGGATATGTTCCATAGCGGTCCTTATATGCTCTATCATTTATCGTCGTTGAATATTTGCATGCGTCATTTATTGGTCTTGTGAGAGGAATAATTCCGTCTTGTACTGTAAAAATTACGGTATTATCACCTTTTATAGATTTATCTGGTCCTAAGATATACCATTTCTGCGTCTTTTTGGCCCTATTCTTACCAAATGCCAGCACACCTACATTTGCAGCCGTTCGCTCCTCCAATCCGTTGCAAAAGTACCATCCATCATCTGTTGCTTTGTTGCATAGGCTGTCACACTCGGTTCACTGGTTGCCGCCCGTACAGATTGCATGCTGTCCTCGAACCCCGGAATCACTCCCACCGTCATTCCGAATGCCAATACGCCCGAAAGCAAAGCTGCAATTCCTTTTTTCATTTGATTTTGTTTCCTCATATGCATTCTCCTTGTAAACTTACATACTTTTTGTTATAGTAATTATAAATCGTACCCTAAGGGACAAGTCAAGTGATAACTACCCTTATTCCACATATTTTTTTCAAAAAAGAACGGAGAACGATCATGAAAAAGCAGGACGATCATTTATTTAAAATAGGCGAAATCGCAAAAATTCTTGGTATCACCAGAAAAACCATCCTTGTCTATGAAGAAATGGGGTTACTGACACCCGCCATCAAGGATAAAAACAGCGGATACCGCTACTATACCGCCGATAATATGACACAGATCCGCTCCATCCGCTCTTTGCAGACTTTAGGACTGTCTCTCTCAGAAATCAAGGAATATTACTATGATTCTAAAAATCTCGACCACCATCTGGAACGTCTGATGGATCTGCGTGCTGCATTAGACCACAATATCCGGTTGCTTCAGGTGCGTGCTGCAAAACCGGGTGACTTAAGCATTCATCGTGTACGCCTGCCAAAGCAGGTGTGTTTTTGCCGCAGATATCAATGTAAAGATACAAAGGATGCGGCTGACAAATTGCGTGACACTTATATTGCCGCCGCCAGAACCGGAAAGATGTCCATGTCTGCCAGAATGTTTACCATGCGTATCGGACAACCTGACACGGGTCTGGATCTGATGTGCTGCATTCCGGTCGAGGACGATTTTACAGGCGAAGAACGGACAGAATTTGACGAATCACCTGCCTTATGCATCTATTACCGCGGACCTTATGAGGGGATCGGAACCGCGATCGCTACCTTAAATACCTATGTAGAGACCAACCATATCCAGACCACCGGACCGTTTCGCAGCATCTATTTAGAGGGTCCACCCAGCCGTGGGGAACAGAGTTCGGATTATATTACGCAGGTTGCTGTTACGATTTAGATATGGGGAATGCCTACTTGCCCCCATTACATACCTATGATATTAGGTCATCAGATTCACATAGGAGATGACATTATCGTTAATGAGAAAAAAGTGCTCTGTTCTAAAATGAACAGAGTTTTTTATTTATCTACTTCCATATCCGGCAGTAATAAACAGATAACTGCCCCAAAAATCCACACATCAACACTGTCCACCTTTTATATGATAGTGATGAAACCTTTCATTGAAAGATGTGAGTCTTTTGCACAAACCGACGTATTATCTCTGGCGTAGTGATTTTTCTTCACAGGAAGAATTTGAAGCCGAACGTAAAAAATATACTGACATCGGTTTTCGGGTTGTCACTTTTTCAGATGGCGATCCGGATGCCGATATCCATAATGGCATCCGGGCACTGATCAAAAATCATTTATCTGATACCGACTGATCTTATTTTTTTAATTTCTGTCGGAAGAAAAAGTATTTTACGGCAAACTGTAAAAAGATAACCATATATAAAACCATTAATGCAGCAAACACGATCGTAAGTCTATGTGCTCCATGTTCGGTCGTGGACATATAACCATTTATGATCAGACAGCAAAAATTTCTTCTTTCTGCTGCATCCTTGTCATCGGTTTGCGAAAATAGCAGTATCCATTAAAATTCATCAGATACTCCCATCCCTCCTGTGCATTGCGATACAATCTGCGGATCCTCTTTAACTCCAATTCCAGAACTTCCGTGCCGAGATCTGTAATCTGATAAATTTTTCGCTTATCTTCTTCACAGACAAACTGGATCAATCCGTCTTTTTCCATTTTCGATAAACTTCCATACATGGTTCCCGGACCGAGTATGACTTCATTGTCTGTGATTTCCTTTACTTTCTGTACAATTCCATATCCGTGATTCGGAGAACGCAGACATAACAGAATATAAAATCCGGTCTCCGTCATCGGAACATAAACTTTTTTATATGTGCATCCATTGTCCATTTTCTTTTTTAGTGCGATATATCGCACTGCGATCTATATGTCAATTTTTTTTACGATTAGGGGGGCAAAAGACGATGTCATATCATTCCATAATGCTTCATAAACTATTTACATTCAAACAGAAAGGCTCCTCTATGAATGCAGGATATGTCCGTCTCTCAAAAGACGATGATAAAAAAAATTATGTTTCCATAGAAAACCAGAAGCTGATCATCAGCCAGTATGCAGCCGATCATGGCATCGCCATCGACCGCTGGTACGAAGATGACGGCATTTCCGGCTATGTCTTTGACCGGCCGGGATTTCAGCAGATGATGGCTGATCTGGATCACGATATTGATACTGTCTATGTCAAGGATTTTTCACGCCTTGGCAGACATAACGCAAAAGTGCTTTTATTACTGGACGAATTTCAGGAGCGTGGAAAACATTTGGTTGTGATCGACGATAACTATGATTCTATGGAACCAGCCGATGATACAATCGGGATTAAAACCTGGTTTAACGAGCGGTATGTAAAAGACACCAGTAAAAAAATCAAACGTGCCATAGGTGCGAAGCAAAAAGAAGGTGCACTGCTGACAAGACCGCCGTTTGGGTATCGGCGTGACACAGACAATCCGACGATGTTCAGCATTGATCCTGCCGAAGCGGAATCCATCCGATCCATTTATCGGCTCTATCTTTCCGGTCTTGGCTACCGGAAGATTGCCAATTATTTAAATGAACAGCAAATCCCTACTCCCTCTATGAAACAGCACGAGCATGAAATAGAAAACAGACAGTTAACCAAAAGAAACGTTGCTTTTCGCTGGTCAGACAGCATGGTGCGGGATTTACTTGACAATGATTTTTATATCGGTACGCTCCGCTTACGAAAACGTGCCAGAAAAACCATCCATGGCAAAGACTGTCGCATCCCCAGGGAAGAACAGTATCTTTTTGAAAATCATCATCCGGCAATTATCGATGAGACTACGTTTTCTCTGGTGCAGGAATTAAAAGAAAAACGCAATCACACAAACTACCGTGGCAGCTTTGGACAATGGGCAGGTTCAGAAGTTCCAAATCCATTCAGCGGTTGTCTGTTCTGTAAGGATTGCGGAAGCCGCCTCACATCGATCAAACGCCAGACCTCCGGCAGAGAACGCAAATATTATATCTGCACCACTTATAATACGAAAGGGAAACGTTATTGTTCTAAGGCTCATTTGATTGAAGAAGCCGATCTGATGAGAGACATCCTGACCTATCTCCAAGTGTGCAGAGATGTTTTCAGTGACATAATTGCCGGCTATGATCCGGAGGATTTTCAGACAGAGAAGAAAAGCCTAGAAGAAAAACGTCAGGAACTGCATACCGCGATCGATGACCGTAAAAATCAACTAAAACTCCTTCTTACACAGAAAATAAAGGATTTATCACTTGCTGCCGAAAATGAGACTTCCATCCATAAGGAAGATTTTATCCATGAGGCTTACGAGTCTATGCAAACAGATTTATGTAAACAAATTCACGAATTGGAAATTCAGCTAACAGAACTGGAAAAATCTACCACAGAAGCACCGGATATAGCGGACAGTTTAAAAAATCCTCTGGATATCATGGATCACATAATTGCAAAAGGAACTCTGGGGCATAAAGATATCGAACTACTGATCCAAAAAATCATAGTGGATGAAAACGGAATGCCGGAAATCACGTTAAAATATGACTTAGCCAGCTTCATTAATAACAACCCTACCAAAGAAATGAATTGCAGAGAAAATACTATCATTGCAATCGTTATGAAACTGATCGCAGAGGACAAACGCGGTTACACTTCTGCAAAATACCTGTCAGAACATCTTACCGATCTGGGATTTCCAAAGACAAAGCAGAGTATTTTACCTTATATCGAATTGATGAAAATACTCGATATTTTAGAGGATACGGACAATCCACGAAAGCCTTACCGTATTATGAAATCCGAAAAAGAAATCTCCCTGCTTGCCCGTAACTATTTACCGGATTTATCAGCGGAAATGACTGCAAAGCAAATATCGGATGATTATTTACATAGTTCTGTGGCAGACAGGTGGCATGCCACAGATGGTTTTTGAATATGTTTTAAAACAGCAGGGAATCGACCCCAAAAAAGATCTAACCATTGACAAGAGCATTGATTTTGGAAGCACTGCCGCTGCTTTTTCCGGTGGAAATGGCGATTTTTCCGTTGAATTTGAACCAGGCGCAACCAATTTAGAAAAAGAAGGCTCCGGCTATGTGGTTGCTTCCCTCGGTGTGGATTCCGGCTATGTTCCTTACACGGCTTTTTCTGCAAAAGAAAGCTATATCAAAAAACACCCTGATCTCATCCAGAGCTTTACCAACGCTCTGCAAAAAGGCATGACTTATGTCAACAATCATTCTGCTGCGGAAATTGCAAAAGTCATTGCCCCTCAATTCAAAGATACGGATGAAGCCACTATTGCCATGATCGTGGAACGTTATCAGAAACAGGACACCTGGAAGGATGATTTAGTATTCACTAAGGACAGCTATGAGCTTTTACTTGATATTTTAGAGGAAGCAGGCGTTTTGACCGACAGACCGCCTTATCAGGACTTGATCACTACTACTTATGCAAAAGAAGCACGCTAAGTTACCCGAAAATAGTGTCTGCCCCGTGAGTGTTTGCGCAAGATTTCCTGCACTTTCCTTTTTCTATGCATAAATGAAATCTCTGCACTGCCTCACGAGGCAGAAAATTTTAGCCTATTTGTACGGTTTTCTCTACTTCAACCGTTCCCTGCTGTTAATCTCTAATTTTTCACATATAAATCTTTCACATGTAAAAATCTTTACCTATAAAAAGTCTTTCTTTAACGATGATTATAGAAGACCATGCCTTTAAAAAAAATACTACTTTCTGTCATAAAAGTAGTATTTTCAGTAGTATGTTTTGGTTTTAGCAGTATTTTTTCAAAAGAGAGATCAGCTTTTGCATTTCTTCATCGGTTCCGATCGTAATCCGAAGATAATTACTGATACGCTCCGGTTTTGCAAAATAACGCACATAGACATTCTCTTTTTTGAGATTCTCAAAAAGCTGTTTTGCCGAAACTTTCGGATGTGTTACAAACACAAAATTGCTCTTAGAATCTTCAAACAGAAAGCCTAATTTTTTTAACTCTTCCTTTGTCCACTCTCTGGTACGGATGATCTTGTCGGTGGTCTGCTTAAAATATTCCCGGTCCTCCACCGAGGCTTTTCCCAGTGCCAGCGTCAGCTGATCCATGGTGTAAGAATTAAATGAATATTTAACATCGTTCAGATATGCGATCAGTTTCTCACTTCCAAACGCATATCCAATCCTCATGCCCGCCATGGAGCGTGATTTTGAAAACGTCTGTACCACTAACAGATTCTCGTATTTTTCAATCAAAGGCAGTGCGGATACCCCTCCAAAATCGATATAGGCTTCATCCACAATGACCACAACATCCTGATTTGCCCGGATGATCTCTTCTACCTGTTCTAACGGCATGAGAACACCGGTCGGTGCATTCGGATTTGGAAAAATAACCCCACCGTTTTCCCGCTGATAATCTTTGGTACAGATCTGAAAGTCCTCATCTAACGGCACGGTCTCATAAGGAATCCGAAATACTTCTGCCCAGACATCATAAAACGAATAGGTAATGTCCGGGAACAGGATTGGTTTTTTAGAATTAAAAAACGTCATAAATGCCATTGCAAGGACATCGTCCGATCCTACTCCGGCAAACACCTGTGAAGATCTTACACCATATTCTGACGCGATCGCATCCACTAACTCAGAAGATGCCGGGTCAGGATAAAGACGCAGTCTGTCTGTTTCAAATTTCTTCAGTACTTTCTGTACTCCCGGTGCCGGCGAGTATGGATTCTCATTTGTATTCAGCTTAATGATATCTCTTTTTTTCGGCTGCTCCCCCGGTGTATATGGGGTCACCAGCCTTACATTTTTTTCCCAGTTCTTCATTTTACTAACCCGTATTCTTTCGCTAATTGTTCAAATCCTGACATGGATTTTTCTATCATCTGTGGAGAAACACAATATGCAAGCCGCACATAGCCCGGACATGCAAAGGCTGCTCCCTTGACCATGATAATGTGATATTTTTTCGCTGCCTGTACAAATCTTTCCTCATCCTTATCCGGAGACTTCATCCACAGATAGAAAGCTCCCTGCGGATAGATGCAGGTAAAACCGAGCTTTATCAGCCCTTCATACAGTAACTTGCGATTCTTATCATAAAATGCGATGTCTGTCTTTTCATCCACACATCGGCTGACTGCCTTTTGGATCAGCGACGGTGCATTGACAAATCCAAGGGTTCTGTTCGACACCTCTAAGCCGGCAATGACATTCTCTGCATCCGCAACCTCATCCGGTACTGCGACATAACCGATCCGCTCTCCCGGCAGTGACAGGGATTTGCTAAACGAATATCCCACGATCGTATTGTGATAATACTTTGTTAAAAATATTTCTTTTACGTCATCATAGACTAACTCACGGTATGGTTCATCTGACACTAAGTAAATGTCCGTTTTAAATTCCTGCTCCTTTTTTCTTAAAATCTCTGCCATTTCCTGCAGTGTCTCTTCCGTATAGACCACACCGGTCGGATTATTTGGTGTATTGACTAACACGATCTTCGTCTTAGCCGTGATCTTTCCTGCAAATTTTTCTAAATCAGGCTGAAAACTTGCAAAATCAGGTTCTACCTCTACGATCTTTGCATCAAAATTTGCTGCATAAGACTTATATTCTCCAAAATAAGGGGCAAAGACGATGACTTCATCCTCCGGGTCTAACAGTGTCTTAAAGATAATGTTCAGACCGCCTGCTGCCCCCACCGTCATGATGATATTATGTGCATCAAAGGAGGTCTGGAATCTCCGGTTCAGATTCTCTGCCATTGCCTTTCTGACATCCTCATATCCGGAATTTGACATATAGCCATGTAACTCTAACGGGTCCATCTCATTCACGATCTCTTTGATCGAGCGGTTGACCGACTCCGGTGCCGGAGTTGCCGGATTTCCGAGACTGAAATCATATACGTTCTCAGCACCATAACGTGCTGCCATTTCTTTTCCTTCATTAAACATTGCACGGATCACAGAACTTCCCGCCAATGCCTGTGCTATCTTTTTTGAAACCAAAATGCTCCCACCTTTCCTGACATTTCTAAAAATAACTCTACTACAACTCTTTAGTAAAGTAAAGTAAAAAACACCTCCAAAGCAACAGATTTTTCTATTTCATCCATCCACTTCAGAGGTATTATATTTTCCATATATTTTTATGATTCAGACAAAGATTTAAACTCTTCCTCTGCTGCCGTTAATGTGTCATAGTTTGATACCATGGCTTTCGCTCTGTCGGAAAGTGCATTATAGGCATCTCTTGCTCTTTTGATCGCATCTCCGCTGCCTGTCGTTACCTTACCGATCTGACCGATCAGGTCGATAACCCCATTAGCTTGTCCCTGTGCCTCATTATTTGCCTGATTCTCTGCCTCCTGGCTGACTAATCCTGCATAGGCTGCTTCTGCTGCCTCTAAGGTACTGTAATTACTTACATAGCTTTTTGCTTCCTCAGAAAGTCCGTTATAAGCATTTCTTGCATTGGTGATCGCACCTCCACTGCCTAAGGATACCTCTCCGATACCGTTGATCGCATCCACAACCGATGCACCCTGATCCATGGCGATCGCTTTCGGGCTCTCGGTTCCAGGTAATTCATATACTAAGACCGGATAACCTGCTGCAATATTTTCAAAAATGGTCTTTGCTGCTGCATATGGTAAGTTGACACATCCGTGAGAACCGTTTCTCTTATAGATGTTTCCGCCAAAGGTACTTCTCCAGGAAGCATCATGCATTCCGACATTTCCGCAATATGGCATCCAAAAACTTACATCAGAAGAATAGTTTTCTCCCTTTAAGGTTGCATTACGCTCTGTATAGGTAACCGGATAAGCTCCAACCGGAGTACCGTTTCCTTTTGAGATATTTCCTGATACAAAATCGGAATCTACTACAAGATTACCATTTTTATAAAAATACAGATGCTGTGCGGTCAGGTTGATCTCAACATAAGTATCACCATAATCATTTTCGCCATGGCTGTTTGCGGTCTGCGCATAGACAGGATCCCTTGTCACATCCTTGCCTGCATCAATATCTTTTTTCAACTGTTCTAATTCTTTATCGTTGCTGATCTTCCAGCCATAACTTCCGTTTGAGATCTGTACGGTGCTGCCCCAGGAAGTCTTTAAAGTCTTTGGTTTATAAACGGTATTATATTTAGAACCAAGACTCTTGACATAAGCAAGTGCCTGTTCATCGTCTACCACTGCCTTGCCTTCTTCCACTTTCATCCATTTACAGATTTCTGTTCCGGCTAATACTTCCTGCTTATCGCCAAAGGTATATGTAATCTTGACATCCTTTAAAGACTTCATCTTTGCTAATGTCTTCTTTAAGGTCTTAGAATCTTCTTTTACCTTTGGATCTACATAGCATTTTTCTTTATCCATGGAAAGCTCGGACTGTAAATTCAATACAGAGTCCTGTAACTTTTTCCAAAATGCTTCTTCATCTACGGTGGTACCTAAATCTTCTTTTACGATGACATAACCGTCTTTCTTATCTTCTTTTAAAGTCGCATCTACCGGCGGCTTCATCTTGTCCTTATCCATGCAGGACAACTGGTTCATCTGCTGCTTTAAGGCAGCCTCATCATAGCTTACAATGGATTTTGATTCATATACTTCCGGGGAAAATAAAGTAACTACCCACTTAAACCCGTTCTGCTTCTTTAAAATCTTCTGAAGCGTATCATCAAACTCTACGGAAATATTGACATCTTTTCCGCTGATTGTTTCGCTCTTTTTTCCTCTCTCCCGGATCGTCAGCTTATAGTTCTTAACCTCTGACGTGATCGCCTCTTTTACGCCATCCGCATTTTTTCCGGTACAGGAGATTCCGTTGATCACTGTCCTTGGCAGATAGTGTGACTGAAAGAAAATGCTTCCCGCAAGATAAATGACTACCAGTGCTCCCACTACGGAAGCTGCAATGATCGTTCCTTTTTTTGATATTTTTTTGTTTCCTTGTTCATTTCCAGAATTCAATTTTTTATCCTCACTTACTTTAACTTTTGCAGTTACCCTATATTGTATTATATTATCTTCGCCTTTGATGTCAACTTTTTCGTTAAATTGTAACATTTTTTTAAGAACTTGTAATTTCTTAATTTTTTGTGAAAATCCATTTTCGCACATTGTCCTTTCATTTTCTCTGTGCTATAATCCACAGGTAATAATGAGATTTTAGAAACATAGAATAGACACGAGGTGATACTCTTGAAATATATCCGGAACTTTTTGGTAAAATACAGTCATATATGGGTATTTTTATATGGCCTGATCTATTTCCCATGGTTTACTTATTTAGAAAAAAATGTAACAAACAACTTTCATATCATACATATGGCGATCGACGATTCCATTCCGTTTGTTGAATATTTCGTCGTTCCATACTTTTTATGGTTCGGTTATGTTGCAGCGGCAGTTGCCTACTTCTTTTTTAAGAACAAACATGATTTTTACCGGCTGTGCGGCTTTTTAGCTGCCGGAATGACCATTTTTCTGGTTGTTTCCACCATTTATCCAAACGGACACACACTCAGACCGGAAAGTTTTGCACACGATAACATTTTTACGCAGGCAGTTGCATGGCTTTATTCTACCGACACACCGACGAACCTGTTTCCGAGCATTCACGTTTACAACTCTCTCGGTGTACATATTGCCGTGACAAAGAGTGAATGTTTCCGTGAAAAAAAGAAGACAAAATTTGTCTCCTTACTGTTATGTGTCAGCATCATTTTATCGACGATGTTCTTAAAACAACATTCCTTTTTTGATGTGATCACTGCATTTGCAATGGCAGGCATTTTCTTCTGCCTGATCTATATGAAGTCTCCTGCTGCTGAGGAGTCCTACGAGAAACAGTTTCATCATATTTAAGAATGATAAAAATAGAAACCGTGAAGCTAAAGCTGCACGATTTCTATTTTTTATTTTTATAATTCCTCTAATTCTCCTAACCAGAGCTGTGCGGAAGCATCACTTGGCATCCGCAGATCCCCGCGCGGTGAAACTGCTACCGTTCCAACCTTTGGTCCGTCCGGCAGACAGGAACGTTTAAAGTGCTGGGCAAAAAATCTTCTTATAAATATCTTTAACCACTTCAAAATGGTCTCCTCATCGTAGACATCTGCAAATGCGATCTTTGCGATCCGGTAAATTTTTGCCGGAGAATATCCGGACCTTAACATATGATACAGGAAAAAGTCATGCAGTTCGTAAGGGCCTACAATATCCTCGGTCTTTTGTGAAATCTTGCCGTCCTCCGGTGGCAGAAGTTCCGGGCTGACCGGCGTATCTAACACGTCATAAAGCACTGCTGCAAGTTTGTCACTTCCACAGGTGTCGGCATAGTAACGTACCAGATGGCGTACCAATGTCTTTGGTACGGAAGCATTGACCGCATACATGCTCATATGGTCTCCATTGTAGGTCGCCCAGCCAAGAGCCAGTTCTGACAGATCTCCTGTTCCGATCACCAGACCTCCTTTTTTATTGGCAATATCCATTAAAATCTGAGTACGCTCCCTTGCCTGGGAATTTTCGTAAGTCACATCATGGATATTTTCTTCATGCCCGATATCACGAAAATGCAGGCGGACTGCATCGGCAATCGGAACTTCGATGAACTCTGCTCCTAATTCCCGGATCAGATGCACCGCATTGTCATAAGTCCGGTCGGTTGTTCCAAATCCCGGCATCGTGACTGCTGCGATCTGCTCTCTTGGAATCCCCAACAGGTCAAAGGCTTTTACCGTAACCAACAGTGCCAGCGTAGAATCCAGTCCTCCCGAAATTCCGACGACTGCACTCTTTGCATGGGTATGCGCCAGACGTTTTTTCAGTCCGTGCGCCTGTATCAGTAAGATTTCTTCACAACGTTTTTCACGGTCTTCCTTACTTCCCGGTACGAATGGCATCGGATCGATATAACGTGTCAATTTTGTCTCTTCTTTTTCTAAAGAAAAATAAATTTCCTGATAGTTTCCATCGGTTGTTTCAAACGTACTCATCCGTCTGCGTTCCGATATGAGTTTTTTCACATCGATTTCAGAATAAAGGATTCCTTTGGTAAAACGCTCGGATTCCGCTAATACTACTCCGTTCTCTGCGATCAGATCATGACCGGAATATACCACATCTTGCGTAGACTCTCCCTCTCCGGCACTTGCATAAATATAGCCGCACAACAGTCTTGCAGACTGTCCTTTGACTAATTCCCTGCGATAGGCTTCTTTTCCCGTCACTTCATCGGACGCTGACAGATTGGCGATCAAGACTGCCCCTGCCTGTGCATGCGCAATGCTTGGCGGCTGCATAGTCCAAAGGTCTTCACAGATTTCTGCTGCTACTTTTACCTCCGATACTTCTTCACAGCAAAAGAGCAGGTTCATTCCCATCGGAACGGTAATTTCCTGATTTAAACGCACATAAACCGGCTCTTCCATGCCTTTTGTAAAATGCCTTACCTCATAAAATTCGTTATAGTTTGGGATATAACGCTTTGGCACAAAGCCAAGGATTTTTCCCTGATTTAATACAGCGGCTGTATTATAGAGCTTTCCGTGATACTCCAATGGTATTCCCAGAAAAATCAGTGCATCAATCCCTTTTGTCTGATTACTGATCTCTATCAGTGCATCCTTTGCCTCACGGTGCAGGATTTCCTGCAAAAATAAATCCTGACAGGTGTATCCGGTAATGCAAAGCTCCGGCAATACAATGATCTTTGCCTTCTGGACTGCTGCCTCACGGATCACTTTTAAGATTTCCTTTGTATTTTCTTTGACATCTGCAACGGTTACCTGTGGAGTGACTGCTGCTACTTTGATATATCCGTCTTTCACTTTGCAATCTCCTTTAACTCATCAATACTGAATGTATAATTGGTGTTGCAGAAATGGCAGTTGACTTCGATCGGTTCTCCGTCATCGATCATTTCCTGCAGATCTTTTTTCCCGATACTGATCAAGGCTTTCGTAATCCTCTCTTTGGAGCAGTTGCAGGAAAACTGTGCCGGCAGTGTATCGGTAATCTCTAAGCCGAAATCGCCAAGGATCTCTTCTAAGAGCATTTCCGGTGTCATTCCCTCTTCTAACATCTCCGTTACGGATTTCATCTCTGTGATCTTTTTCTCTAACTGCTCTATGATCTTTTCATCGGTAAACGGCAGAAGCTGTATGATAAAACCGCCTGCCTGTCTGACCGTGTTATCCTTATTCATCAGTACACCTAAGCCGACGGCGGAAGGTATCTGCTCGGAGGTTGCAAAATAATAGGTCAGATCTTCTGCAATTTCTCCGGTCTGCAATGCAACCTGTCCTGCATATGGCTCTTTTAGTCCCATGTCTTTGATGACGTTTAAGATTCCGAGTCCTAACGCACCGCCTACATCTAATTTTCCCTGCGGATTCGGTGGCAGCATGACATCCGGCACCTCTGCATAACCTTTGACGTTTCCTTTTGCATCGGCAGTTGCTGTTAAGCCCTGTACCGGACCACCACATTTGATCTGCAGTGTTAAAAGGTCTTCGTCCCCTTTCATCATTGCTCCCATCATTGCCGCTCCGCTTAACAGGCGTCCTAATCCCGCTGTGATCACCGGACTGGTGTTGTGTCTTTTTCTTGCCTCTTCTACAAGGTCTTTCGATGTAATGGCAAATGCCCGGATTTGGTTATTTGCCGCTGTTGCTCTTACAATATAATCTGACATGTTATTTCCCTTTCTCTCCTGCAATAATATAAATTCTTTCACTCTCTGCCGTCGGTGCCTGTTTCGTTTTGGCATCGTATGCCGCTAAGAACTCCATGCCGGCTTCTTCTACAAATGTCTGCATCTGTTCTAACGAATAGCCTCTCTGGTAGTGGGTTTCCTCAAATTTCCGATAAAGCTGTTCCTGCTTTTCTTCCCTGATAAAAAGTGTCAGGTCATATTCGTTGATCTGCTCCTCTTTGTCATAGTAGTTTTCCCAGATAAAACTGCCCTCTTCGCGATTTTCACAGATCGTTGTATCACCTAAAACCGTTTCATATTTATAGACAGTATTAAAGTCAAAAATAAAAATCCCGCCCGGCTCTAAATACCGGTTCACGCTCTGTAACGTCCAGATGATCTCATCCTCTTCTAACAGATAGTTGATACTGTCACACACGGATATCATTGCTTTTGCCGTTCCATACAATTCCAGTTCACACATATCCTGACAAAGATAGAGTATTCCCTCTTCATTCTGTTCGCTTGCGATCGCAAGCATATCTTCCGACAGATCAACTCCAATCATATCATATCCGGCTTGGGCTAAAAGTCTTGTCATCTTTCCTGTTCCGCAGCCAAGGTCACATATGACACCGGAATGGATCCCATATTCTTTTAAAACCGATAATAGATATTCGCTCCATTCCTCATAGGGAACGTTATCCATAAAAAGATCATAGACCTGAGCAAATGTTGTATACGCATCCATAGGCTATCCTCCATTCTTCTTATAGTATCAATTTTTTTTAGGAAAAGCAACCGCACAATCCGCACGTTTCTCCTTGATTATTTCAAATACAACCTTTATACTAAAATTTATGATGGAAAATTACGAACACTATATTACAAAAAACATTAAAGATGTATGCCGTACCAAAATGATCTCTCCGATCATTTATCTGATCCTGCTTCTCGCACTCTGGATCCTTTCACCGATTTCAGAGATCGTAGTTCCGGAAAAGGCGGACAGCAATGATTCCTTAACGAAACTTTACAAACAGGATGTTTCTTATATTGATACAAAGCTTACGGATCTTTACTTTACCGGCTATACACAGACAAGTCTTGGATTTACGACCGGCTATTATTACTACACCATGCGCGGTGATGAATGTATCCTCGTTCTGCTCTCCCCTTCCACTAGTGAAGAGGGACTGCCAAAAATTATTGCCTTACACACCAAGGGCAGACTTGCCAAACGTGACCGTGCTGCGAAAGACGTATTAGACAACCTTTCTAAAGATCTGAACTGGACGGAAACCGGCATTGCTTCTAAGGTAAGTCCTTATTATATTAATGAACCGGACTGTAGGAATTTTCGCAGTTATCTGCTGTTATTTCTCTACTTTGCAAGTATGCTCTATGCATTCATCAGTCTGATCCTGTTAGTTATTTATTACCGCTTTCCGTTATTGTCACCACCGGTACGGCAGTTATCCCGTTTTGGCAAACCTGCGGAGCTTCTTGCCGAAGCAGAAGAAGAGCTTGCTACACTGCCACAGCTTGCCACGGATGATATGTTTATCACAGAGCATTATTTTATTGAAACTTCTAAATATGGAATTGCGATCGTACCGATCCGGGAAATTATCTGGGTTTACAAACATTCTACCCTGCACAAATTTTTCTGGTATCATTTCAGCATTTCCTATACGCTGCACATTACGGCAAACAAGCATTTATATATCCACTGTCCGAAAAATATCAAGTCCGACATTGACGGTATCATGGACTATTTAGCGGAAGCCAATCACGATATTTTAGTCGGATTCAGTGAAGAGAACCGCTTAGCCGTACAGGAAAAACAGGGAACACCGTTACAGATAGAAAAGTTTTTAGAGATGTTAAAAAAGAGGATCTAGGCGATCCTCTTTTTTAGATTCTGTAAGTCATCTTTTATTTTTCTATCACATTCTCTACTCTATGGTAAGAATATCTGCAAAGCCTGTCATTTCAAATACTTCCATAACGCTTTTTGCAACATTGAACAATATCATATCGATCTTCTCTTTATTGCAGTATTTCTGTCTGTTTTGTTACATTGATCTCCATTTTTTCTCCTGTTGAATCATCTCCGCTTTTCCTTTCTATTTTTTCTTTTTTTATAGAATATATTCTTTCTAAACACTCTAACAACTGCTCCTCTACATACTGACTGTAGTCTGAGGGCAGATATCCCGATATTGCAGAGCGGCACAATGTGATGACCTTTGGCTTCCATTCCTGATTGCTAAGCCACTCTTCAAACCTTGCCATTCTCTTATCTATTGCCGCCGTGGTATGCTCCTTTTGGAATACCGGCGGTTCTTTATAACATAAATAATACGCACCGTCTTTTTATACCGATACCGGGCTCCGATCGTATCAATGCAGGATTTCATAATATAAAATCGGCTTCCCTGCAGTTCACAGATTGTCTGATTCAAAAGTACATAATCACTGTCTGCATCCGCCTTTTGGTACTCATACTTTCCCTCTATAAACTCTTTCACCCGGTTCGGCTCTCCGATCAGGAAAAAGTAATAATCTTCGCCCCGGATAACAAAAAATTCTTCTTCTATGTATAGTGATAGTTTTAATTCTTTCTGCCAGCAATACAGAAGTGAAAATGTATAATCGGACAACATCGGCTGATATTTTCTTCGTATTGTCTCAATATTTTCTCTGTCCTGCAGCTCTATCTTTCTAAAAGGGATTCTTCATTCCTCACAGATGAGATACCTCCCTTTTACCGGAATACAAAGCTTTCCATCCACATCCCTGTTATCATTTACAACGCTTCCTCGGATGATCTCAACGGGCAGTCCTTGGAGATTACACAGGCTTCCATAACCATAAAATGCTCTCAGGGTCGTCGATATTTTTTCTACGGTATCTTCTAACGAAAATGTACGTTCTAAATCTCCCGGCTCTTCCCAGTATTCGCCCTCTCCCTGTGCTCTGGCATTATCCCAGATCTCATCCGGTGAGCTTAAATATTCAGATAACAGTTTTACGGAAACTTTTTTTATCTTTTCTAACAGCGTAACGAGATGATCTTCCTGCTCTATTTTTATTTTCTCCTGTAATAAAATATCTCCTGCATCGAATTGTTCACTCAATTTGTGCAGTGTTACGCCCGAATCTGCTCCACTGTCACTCTTTCTAAGGACACTATATTTTACCATATTTACGCTATTATTTTAAGTTTTTTAAAAAAGACCATTTCTGATAACAATTATCAAAAAACGGTCTTTTTCTCTCTTTTCTTATTTTCTTTATTTCATCTTAAAACAGGCTCTTAAAGAAATCGATAATGGACTGGAACAGACTCTTTAATTTTGCTCCAATGCCGCTGTTAGACAACAGTCCTAACTCATCTAATCTGTCATACAGATCCGATGCCTGATTTTTCAATGTATTCCAGTCTAAATCCAAGTCACTGATTTTCTTTAATACATCTAATAATTTCGCTTTCTGGTCATCCGTCAGCTGGACATCAAACTCCTTACATCCCTGTTCAATCGCCTCGTTGATACTCTTATCATCTTTTAAATCATTCTTTACGACTTCCTGCTTCAGATATGCCATCAACTCTTCTGCTTTCGCTTTATCTCCGCCGGTCGCATCTGCTAACTGACCTGTTACAACAATTTCGTTCATTGCTGCATCGAGACTGTCTTCCTTCACTTCATCTCCGGTCATCTCTGAATATGCTTTTAACGCACCGATCAATGCTGCCGTACCGGAAATCGGGAACGGCCCTGCTACGATGATCTCTGCATCTTCAAGTCCTGCTGTTGCAAGTGCACTCTTATACATTCCGACTGTACAATAGGAAATATTCTTAATGGATATCTGGATTCCGCTTCCTTTTTTTCCTTCCATAATTAATACGGAGGATAATGCTCGACTTCCGATCGTACTGGATGGAAGATATGCGTCTAAATACTCATGCTCCATCGCATTGGTTACCTGTACCACATCATAATCGGAAAGTTTTGCCGGATCAATTCCCATCAGACCAAGAACGGTTGCCTGCTGCTCTGCTGTTAAGTCTGCACCAAGTGCTAAATATGGTTTGTCATGTTTTCCTACCACGACATTATCGTCTGCAACTTCTGTCTGAACTTCTCCCTTTACCGGTTCCTTTTTGGTTTCCGTATCCTGTGTTACGGTGCCTTCTACCGGTGCCTGTGCTGCATTGTCAGAAGTCTTTTTGTCTGTGTCAGAACTTCCCGTATCGGAAGCATTCACATCTGACGTATCGGAATTCATTGCACTTCCTGTGCTGTCTGCTGTATTTTCCTTCTGCTCGTCAGTTCCCTGATCAGAACTGCTGCCTGTTGTCTGTGTATCATGGGCAGTATCTGCACTTCCATTTGCATCTGTCTGCTCATTCTGTTCCTGCACCTCAGTCGCTTCATCCGTATTACTTGTCTGGGATGCAAATGCAGGCATCACAAGGGATATACTCATGGTCGCTGCTAAAAGAATACCCATCACTCTTTTTATATTCTTTTTCATTTTTTTCCTCCATTTCATTTTCGTAAAATCTGCTTTATTCATTCTGACATAGAACCTTGATAAAGTCAAAAGTATCGGACAAATTTAAGGAAATCTTTAGAATTCTTCTATCATTCCTCCCCTCTAACGGAAGTGTGTGATCAGAACTTCTATCTGTGCCTCGCCAAAAAATGTATTGATCTGCGGATAATACACTATAGAAAGATTTTCCTTATGTTCTTCTAAATATTTCTGATTCTCATAAGCATCTCCGTCAAAACAGATGGCCGGATAACTCCGGTTCTTTTTATCGACCAGCTTCATCCGTACAAATTTCCGGTTCGTTCCGACAATTCTGATATCCCGCACCCGCAGCTCTTTATCTGCAAATACCGGCTTTTCGTTCCCTTTGCCAAATGGTTCTAAAACCGAAAACTCATGGATCAGCTTCTCTGACAGATATTCTAACGTCATCGGCACATCAATGCGTATTTTCGGCTGTAGATCTTTTTTTGTCAATGTACAACGGTCATTCAGTCGCTTTCGGAAAATATCTACGTTTTCACGCTGCATACTGCAACCGGCTGCCATCGGATGACCGCCAAACTTGTCCAACAGATCCTGACATTTACAGAGTTCCTCATACATGGAATATCCTTCTATGGAACGCCCGGAGCCTTTGACTCCCTCTTTTGCATTTGTCAGAACGTAAACCGGTCTGTGATAGCGTTCCCGGACGCGTCCTGCAATAATTCCTGCAATACTCTCGTGACAGTCCGGCAGATAGATGACTAAGACCCTGTCCTCTGAAAGTCCCTGTGTTTCGATGCACTGCACGGCATCCTCGATTCCTTTTTCCGTCAGGGCTTTTCTGCTCGTGTTGAGTTCTACTAACTCCTCTGCAAGTTTTCCTGCATCAACTTCATCTTTTGTTTTTAACAAAAGCAATGCTTTTTTTGCCGTATCCAGTCTACCGCTCGCATTCAGACACGGTCCAAGTACAAATCCGATATGGTATGCCTTTATTCCTCCTAAATCCAGCTTATTGGATGCGATCAGAGAACGCATGCCGATACTCTTTGTCTGATTCAGCCGTTTTAAACCTTCCTTTACTAAGATCCGGTTCTCGTGCTGAAGTTCCATGACATCTCCTATCGTTGCAAATGCCGCATTTTCAATAAAAACATCTGCCTGCTCCATGCCTTTTCCTGTCATATCATAAAGTACCCGTATCAGGTGCCATGCGACAACCGCCCCACAGATTTCTTTGAACGGATAAGTACAATCTTTCTGTTTTGGATTCACGATCGCATCCGCATCCGGCAGAATCTCTTTTCGCTCACCGTTTTCTTCGCAAAACGGGATTTCATGGTGATCGGTTACGATCACGGTCAGTCCGTTTTCTTTTGCCTTTTTTAGTGCATCTGCGGCTGCGATCCCATTGTCACAGGTCAGGATTGTGTCCGCTCCTTCTTCTATGGCAGCTTCTACTAACTGCTCATTGACCCCGTAACCGTCTTTAATGCGGTCAGGAATCGTGACATAGACTTTTCCACCTAAATTCTCAATTCCCTCCCACAAAATATAAGAGGACTGCACTCCGTCAATGTCGTAATCGCCAATAATGCAGATTTTCTTTCCCGACTTTATCTTTTCTGCAAGAATTCCTGCAGCTTTTTTTACGTCTTTTAACAGATAGGGCGATGGCAGCATGTCCATCGTTCCGTTCAGATAATTGTTGATCTCCTCATCGGTAATAATATCCCGGTTACGCATGATCCGGGCTGTCACCTGATCAATACCGTATTTTTTTCCTATTTCCTGAAAATCGGCTTTTTTTGCCCACACCGTCCAATTCTCTGCCTGTCTCATTTGTACTTCACTTCCATCAATGTCAATCCTTTTGCCGGCATTAAAAATCCTGCCTGTTGGCGGTCTCTGCTCTCAAGAATCCACTCCATATCCTCCGGTGTCCTTTCTCCACGTCCGACTTCTACTAAAGTCCCGGTCAGGATACGGACCATATTTTGCAAAAATCCGCTTCCCGTAAAGCGCATTCGGATCTCATGTTCTGTCTCTTCGATTTCTATCTGATAAATCGTTCGGACAGTTGTTTTTTTCATCCTGCGGTTTCCGCAAAATGCCATAAAATCATGTGTCCCTGTCAGATGCCCCGCAGCCTCCCGCATTTTCGCCACGTCTAATTTTTCTTCCATTGGCCAGACATACCTGCGTTCAAAGACATCCGGTTTGCTTCCTTTATAGATGCGGTATTCATAGGTCTTTGACTTGGCATTTAATCTGGAATGAAAACGCCCGTCTACCTGCTCTATCTGTAATATCGCAATATCTTCCGGCAGATATTCGTTCATATATTTTTTGATCTGCTCTGCATCCCACACTGCCTTTGTATGAAAATGTGCGATCTGACCTTTCGCATGCACTCCGGCATCTGTCCTGCCGGAGCCCTGTAAATCTATCTCTTCTTCTGTCATACGCTCTAAGACCCGCTGCAATTTTCCCTGAATGGTTGCTTCCGTATGTTTCTGCTCCTGCCAGCCTTTATATCTTGTCCCTTCGTACTGTATGGTTAATTTATAGTTTGGCATAGTTCCTCCATGGTGGTTATTATGTTATTTCTACGAAACAAAAAACAATACACCAACCATCATTTGACAGTTGGTGCTATTTTGTTATCTCAATTATATTTCAAATAAAAATCTGCTTCCCTACTGATATAATTCTGCAATTCTCGTAACAGCAACGTATATTTCCGAAATTTTATACCAGGTCGGATAATCTACCACTCCGCTGACCGGGAGGTTGAACACCGACTGGAACTTCTGTACTGCCGCCCTTGTTTCCGGTCCGAAGATGCCATCTACCGTTACGGTCGGAATTGCCGGGTAGTTTCTTGCAATTGCATTTAACTGCTCCTGTATCACGCGGACATTATTGCCTCTGGAACCAACCTGCAGATCCACCCGCGGCCACGATGCCGGTACACCTGATACCTGTTCTGCGGTATTAATATACATACTGTTGCCGTAAAAGTAACGGAGGATTTCAATGGCACTGTAGCCTTGATCGCCCAGGTACTTTGAACCCCACTGTGTCATCCAGTTCGGGCAAGAGACCCTGTCACCGTCACAATACTGCGTTAAGATCGGCTGTCTTACATTTGGTCTCGACAGATAGTTCACAAACATCTCATCGACAATCCTTGAAATATTAGAAAAAATATTGCGTCCAAATACCCATTTATGGTCAAATGCCGTTGACGATGTAATGGTAAAATCATAGCCTTTATTCCGATACCATTCCGTATAGACACGGTTCAATGTAAAGGACATGATCGCTAAAATATTCGCCCGCAGTGTTGCGTCCGGCCATGTGGAATAAACTTCACTGGATGCAACGTTTTTAATATAATCTCTGTAACGTACATAATAATTCTTTGCTGTAGAATCCGTTGGTGCTCCATCATGCACGATCACATACTCCGGAATGACTACGCGATTAAGTACGATCTCTCCGGTTTCTGCTACCGGTTTTACTTCTGCTTCTGCAATTTTCGGCGGATAATCTCCAAACAGTGTATTTGCCGGAATCACGATATTTTCCTGTTCTTCCTCAATTTCTCCGGTTGGTTCTAACTCAACTTCCTGGATTGCGGTCTCATCTGCAAACACATTGATACCGGAAACATTGACCGGATGATATCCTCTTGCAGTTACCTGGATCGTATACTCTGCATATGGCTGCTGCTCTCCCGGCTGCATACTATATTCTAAGGGAGGGGTTGGGAGGGTTACCTGTTCCGTCTGCCCTGACTCATTTGTATCTAATTCCTCTAACTCCGTCTCCGGGTCTGCTGTATAGGACAACTGGATCCGGGCATTTGGAATCGGTCTGTGCCTCCTGCTTCCTGTTACATTTACCTGTAGTTTTCCTCTGTCCACGCCTTCGGTCTGCATGGCTCTGATTTTGCTTCCTGCCATAGAAAACCTCATATTTTTCTTCAAAATATTTTATGCAGGAAAAATCAAAAATGTGTCACTGACTTATGGTCAAACGGATACTACTTTACTTCTACCGTCCATCCGTACTTATCTTCCAGTTTGCCCCACTGGATTCCGGTCAGTGTATCGTATAATTTCTGGGTTAATTCACCGATCTTAAAGTCATTGATGGTAATCACATCATCTTTATAACGTAACTCACCAACAGGAGAAATTACGGCTG
>UMAL01026471.1_pt1 | contig 25117 bp, 19 predicted proteins | sample 1963691 | NCBI WGS metagenome assembly UMAL01 (sample SAMEA4835914, study PRJEB28245) | human gut metagenome | biome: gut microbiome; material: fecal sample | place: Denmark | collected 2008
GATGTCTGTTCCACTGACTAAAATCGAACCGGAATCCACCGGGATCGTTCCGCAAATGATATTGAGCATAGAGGTCTTACCGGAGCCGTTACTTCCGACGACTGATAGAAATTCACCATCCTGTATGGTCAGATTGAAATTTTCAAACAGGCAGAGTTCGTTGACAGTGCCCGGATTATAGTTTTTATTGATATTTTTTAACTCAAGCATTGTTCTTCACCTTCTTCTTTCTGTCCATGCTGACTACTAAAATAATTAAAAACAGGACTGCTGTGACCAGTTTTAAGTCTGTGGACTGTAAACCAAAACTGATTGCCAATGCCACACATGCTTTATAGATAATGGAACCGATCACAACACTGGTAGTCACACGGAAAAATGTCACTGTTTTAAAGAGACTTGTTCCGATGATCACGCTTGCCAAACCAATGACAACAGTTCCTGTTCCCATGGAAACATCGAAATATCTCTGCTGCTGGGTATAAATACATCCGCTTAAGGTTACCAATCCGTTAGAAATTGCAAGTCCTGCAATTTTTACCAAGCCCTTATCGACTCCCATGGATGTTACAATGGTGTCATTATCTCCTACTGCCCTTAGTAAAAATCCGGCTTTTGTACTCATATACCAGTCCAGTAAATATTTCATCACTAAGGTAATGATAAGAATAATGACAACGGTTGAAAACTGTGCTGCGTTTCCTTTAAAAATGCTGTTGACCAGATCATTATCAAAAATTGTTTTTTCTGTATAGATCGGCAGGTTTGCACGTCCTGCTATCCTTAAATTGACGGTATACAATGCGGTCATCATAATGATTCCCGACAGCAGATCCCGCACCTTTAATTTGACATGGATGACTCCGGTCAGAACTCCTACGACTGCTCCTGCTGCAAAGGACACCACCAATGTGATCAGTGGATGAACTCCTTTGGTGATCATAACAGCCGTAATGGCAGCTCCCAGTGGGAAGCTGCCGTCTACGGTCAAGTCCGGAAAATCCAGAATTTTATATGTGATATATACTCCTAATGCCATGATCGCATAGATCATGCCCTGTTCTAATACACTCAATACCAGTGCCACGTTGTTACCTCCAAGTTTTCCGTCTGTATTTTTTATTCTACGGTAATCTCCGTAAATGTTTCTGCTGCATCAGCAATGTAATCTTTGTCTAACTCCATACCAATTTTATCTGCTGCTTCTGTGTTGACATAGAGTGCGGAATCTGCTGTTTTGATGTATTCTGTGTCTTTTGCAGTTGCTTCACCTTTTAAGATCTTTGCTGCCATAGCACCTGTATTTTTTCCAAGTTCAAAATAATCAATTCCCATTGCTGCCACACATCCGGCTTTTACCTGCTCAATCTCACTTCCGAATACCGGAATTTTCTTGCTGTTGGCTTTTTCAATCACGGTCTGAAGTGCCTGTACTACGGTGTTGTCTGTCAGGTTGCAGATACAATCCACTTTTCCTACTAAATCTGCTGCTGCCATGTCTACATCTGCAAGGGTGTTGATTCCTGTGTCTACGATTTCAAATCCATATTTATCTGATACTTTTTTGTACTCTTTGATGGTGCTGACGGAGTTTGCTTCGCTGGTAGTGTAAAGGATTCCGATCTTCTTTGCATCCGGGAGCATCTTACGGATCATTTTTAACTGCTCATCTACCGGAAGAAGGTCACAGGAACCTGTGATGTTGCCTGCGTTGCTGCCATCCTCTTTTGCAAGTCCTGCTCCGACCGGATCGGATACTGCGGTATATACGACCGGAATGTCTGCACTCATTGCCGCATTATAAGCACTCATGGCACTTGGTGTTGCGATCGCGCAGATCAGATCTACTTTCTTTGACACATAGCTGTCTGCAATGGTTCCGGCTGTTCCTGTATCTGCCTGTGCATTGTCGTAATTCACTTTTAAGTTCTTTCCTTCTTCGATGCCTGCTTCTTTTAAGCCCTCTAAGAATCCTTCACGGCAGTTATCTAAGGAGCCATGCTCTGCAAACTGGGAAATTCCGATGGTATAGGAATCTTTGCTTTCTGTTTCTGTACTCTTTGTGTCTTTTGTGGATGTCTCTTTTGTGCTGCTTCCGCATCCTGCTAACATTCCTGTTACAAATACCATACTCATTACGACTGCTAATAATTTTTTCTTCATTTTTCTTACCTCTTTCTTTCTGCCTTCTGGCTGTTGTTAGATCCAGAACAAACGCAGATACAAGTTCGCCGATTTTTATGGGTTTTGATTTTACGGATTCCCCTTTCACAGGGGGGATGTTATCCTGTCATTACAAAAATCCGATGTGCTTACGCACTTCCTTTCATAAGCAGAAGGATGCTGCAGATAAATCTGCCCATCTTTCCGCTTCTGAAAGAACCTTCGGTATCGGATTTTTGCAATTTCTAAGATACAAAAAAACCGTCTCAAGCATTTGCTTGAGACGGTAATATTATCATATTATCGCGGTACCACTCAAATTGACGAATTGTCCTCTCTTTCACATACTATCATACATGCCTCATTGATAACGGGTTTGGTTCCCGGCTCACCCTACTATGTATTACGCTTCAGGCTGCCCTCAAAAGTCCATTCAACGAATACCGCCATACTGCAATCCCACCACCTGCAACTCTCTGTGACTTTGGTCTAACGTCTACTACTCTTTTTCAACGGTTTGTTCTATCTGATGTCTAGATTAATACTTTATGAGGCATTTGTCAACCGCTTTTTTGATTTTTTACTTCTTACTTTTTACACCTGAAAATGCTTCATGCTTCCCTCTAACTCATCCGCAATATTTTTTAAGCCTTCCATACTGCCGGATACTATATCAAAATTCTCTGTTACGGTATTGGCTGCCGTACATACTTCCTGCGTAGTGGCTGCATTCTGTTTTGCAATTTCTGAAAGTTCTGACACGGTCTCTACGATTTCTTTTCTTGCCCCATCTAAATACTCTACGCTGTCTGCGATTACCTGCATTCCTTCTATGGATTCTAAAATTCTCTTCATAACCGCTTCTGTCATTGTCTCGGTCTCTTTGATATGTTCGGTCTGTGCCTCTATCGTCGTTGTAACTTTTCCCATGGTCTCTACTGCACGATCAGAGTTCTCCGTAAGCTGCTGTAAAATATCAGAGATATTCTGACTCGACTCATTGGACTTGCTTGCTAACTGCTGGATTTCTGTAGCAACGACCGCAAAGCCTTTTCCACTTTCTCCTGCTCTTGCAGCTTCAATGCTCGCATTGAGACTTAACAGGTTTGTCTGTGAAGCAATGGATGCAATGATTTCCGTTGCTTCTTTGATCTGTACTACCGATTCATTTGTCTTTGCTGTCTGTGCCTCGATCTCCTGTATCAGTTCCTGCACTTCTTTATTGCTTTCAAGCAGTTCCCGGATGGTTTCCACATTCTGTTTCTCTGCACAGGACATGGCATCTGCATTCTGCTGCATCTGTTCCATCTCCTCTGTGGTCCGCTCAATTTTTTCACCCATACTATGTACATTCTTTGCCGCTTTGTCGGAAATCTCTGCCTGCGTTGCCGCACTTTGCATGATGCTGTCAATCGCTCCCTCTACCTGCCGCATAGAAGTTGTGGTCTCTCTTGCCGTCTCGCCCAGTTCGCCGGATGCCATCAGCACCGCCTCTGCATTTCCTGCAATATTCGCAATACTTTTGATCATTTCCTCCTGCAGGCTGCTGATCGCCTTTGATAAGTCTCCGAGTTCATCCTGCCTTTTTATCAACTTTGTATCCATTTCATTTTTCAGATTACCGGAGGACACGGACTGTACCATATTGATTCCTTTTTTCAATGCTCCTGAAAAATTAAAAGCAAACACTGCTGCCACTGCGATACAGAGCAACATTACAATCAGTACCACTAAGATCACGGTATTGATAATCTTATTGATCGCGGAATCCTTCTGTGCCTTATTTGCTCCCACAAAAATCATTCCGACCGGTTTTTTGCTGTCTCCCTGATAGACCGGAACATAGTAACCATAGTGAAGTGTGCCGTCTATGGACACGGAGTCACTGAAGTATTCTTTTCCCTTTTCTAAGACTTCTTTTTGGATGGTCTCTCCCGCCGGAGAACCTAAGATACGGTCTCCATTTTTATCCTTTGCAGAAGTCATGATCCTGTCTTTTCCATAGAAAACAGTCACTTCTAATCCTGTCTTTTCTTTGATACTGTCCACAAGACTTTCCGACTTGGAAATATTGTAGCTTCCTTTCCATATTTCTCCATTTTCCGTCTTAATATAATCCCCTGAATTCTGGTCATACACTGCAAACGTAGATGTTGCCGCACTCTGCAATGCATCTTTAATCTCTTTTAGCAGAGAATCCCTGACAATGGTCTGTGCTATAAAGATAACCATCAGTCCCAATACTAAGACCGGAAGAACCCCAAGCATTACAATCTTCTTTTTTAAGTCAAATCTTATCTGTCTTTTATTTGTCTCTTCCATCCGTATCTCTCCTACTCTACAATCTTCACGTTTTTATAGTACCAATTGATACCTCCCGTGATGGTATCATCGTCTAGTGTCTTACCTTTCTTTCCAATTGTATCCCCTGTATTGGTTTCAATCTTTCCATCAAAGACATTGCATTTTCCGGATAAAATCTCTGCCCTTGCCTCATCTACTTTTTCCTGTGTTCCATCGGCACAAAAATCTGCCAGATCCGTAATGTCCACTAAGCCGTCTGCCATACCGCCATAATAGTTCTTTCCATCGTAAGTACCATCTATGATACTCTGTACCTCGGAAGTATAATATGCACTCCAGTTCCATATTACACTGCACAGGCAGGCATCCGGTGTCTCTTTTCGCATATCAGAGTTGTATCCGATTCCATAGACTCCTGCATCCTGTGCCGTTGTCTGTGGATACGGTGTATCGCAATGCTGTGCCATGACATCACAGCCCATATCTAAAAGCTGCAGGGATGCCGCTTTTTCTGCCTCCGGTGCATACCAGCTATGTGTGATCTTTACATATACTTCTGCATCCGGGTTTACCGATGCGATTCCCATGGCAAAGGCATCAATCCCTCCTGTCACTTCTGAATTCGAGGAATCCTGTGCCGCCACATAACCGATCTTATCGGTCTTTGTATTCATTCCGGCGACAATCCCGCTTAAATATCTCGCCTGATAGATGCGTCCGAAATAGTTCGTAAAATTTTTTCCGTTGCTCTTATAACCGGTTCCATGGCAAAAATAAATGTCCGGATACTCTTCTGCCATCTGTTCCATCACATCCATGTAGCCCCAGCTTGTACCGAAGATAATATTGCAGCCTTCGTCTATGCACTCCTGTATTGCCTTTTGTGTTGCCAGCGCATCAGTATCATCTACATTGTTCTTTCTTACGATCTGTTCATCTGATAATCCGAGATTCTTCTGCATTCCCTGGATTCCCAGTTCATGTGTATAAGTGTAACCACTGCCCTCTGCCGGGTCGGACAAATGGACTACACCTACTTTAATCTTGTCCTTTGCTATCCCTTCTGATGTCTTTTTCGCACTGTCTGTCTTTTCACTCTTCACATTATTGGTTGCATAATCATCCGGTTCTTTTTTCGACTGTCCGCATCCGGCTAACATAGCCACCATGCATACGAACAGAATCATGATAAATTTACTTTTTCTTCTCATCAGTACCTCCTTTTTCTAATCCTATAAATCCAATCTCATAGCCACGTTCTACCGCCTGCTGCCGGTTTTGTACCTTGAGCTTTTTAAAAATGTTTGCCGTATGAAATTTTACGGTTCCCACTTTCTTGTCTAATTCCTCTGCGATCATATCATTGCTCATGCCTCTTGCCATCAGGCGTAAGACCTCTGCTTCTCTCTCCGTTAAAGCACCGTAATGCTCTCCCGGTGACTTTAAGTAATCCGGAAAATGACTTGCTACACTGCCTGCAAGGTCGAGCACGTTTTCCGTAAAGCTGTCTGCCCCTGCCTCTTTATGATAAATTTTTAACATTTCTACCATACAGGCTCCCTCGTCTGCTAACAGGCGGTAATATCCATACTGTTTTGCAAGGTCTAATGCCTTTTGCAGCTCCTCGCACAGACGCTTGTTATCTTTTGCCTTATAACATGCCATGGCTGATAACATATAGCACTCACACAGATCCATATACCTGTTGACCGGCTCGATCAAATTGATCAGACGTTTTGCTAATACGATTGCCATCATATGCTTTCCATTTAAGAGATAACAGCGGATCTTGATCAGATAAGCATACATATCCATCATATAAAGTTCTTTATTTTCATCCGGTGCCTGATATTCTAACCACGCCTCGATACGCTCCATATTTCCGCCATATAAGGCTGCTCGGCATTCTAATGCATCCAGACTTGACTCTAACTCATCCCGTCCGCCTCTTTGGATGCGTTCCCGGATTTTTTTGATGTACGGCTCTGCCATCTTGGTCTGTCCGTTGACAAGAAGTATCCGAAACTGCAACGCCATCGCCACAAACAGGCACTGTACATCCTGCTCGGACTCTAACAACGGAATTGTTCCGGTGACTAAAACTAATGCATCAAAACATTTGTTGTTCTGGTAATTCCATTCCGCTAAAGCCACTTCATAGACCCCTTTTCCACTATTGCCATATAATGTCTGCACGGATTTCGTAATCTCATCTTTATAGCTGACTAAATATTTTCCATAGGGTGTGAAATCCCTAAATCCATCCAGAATGCTTGGTCTGCATGCAGAAAGTATCAGACTTTGAATCGGCTTCGTATGAATCCGTTCCAGAAAACATACAATCTGAAAAAAACGTTTGTCCGTGGTATCGGGAAGCACCATTTCTAAAATCAGACGAAAAAATTTCTCACGCGTCAGTTCCTCTTCATCCGGCGCTGGTGCTTCACACAACATATCCGCATAACAGCGTGCCTCTTTTAACTTTCCTTCCATTGTTGCCAGTAACGCTCTGATGGAAAGCAGGACTGTGTCACCCTCATAACCGTTCTCATCTTCCATATGAAAATAACTTCTGCACTCCCAGATGCCGGTCATAGACACCGGCTTTTTAAATTCCTCTTCCATGACTGCCCGAAGCTGTCCCTGCTCTTTCGCCTCTTCCATAATTTGACACAGCTCTTTGACATGTCTTGGGTAATGCACCTCTTCTTTACTCTTTCTTACCGTTCTCACTGTTCTTGCCACCACTTCCTCATCTATATAAACTTCTCCGTTCTTTTCCTTTTTTTACCTCATTTATTATAGCGTATACGGTCATTCCATGTAAACCAAACCAAAACCAAACTTTTCGCCAAACTTTCTTGGCGTAAGAAGAGAACCGGTAACAGGATTTCCCTGTCCCGGCCCTCTGTGTATGATACTCCGGACACCGTTTCCGGTTCTTTCTATTTTTTACGCTTTTTGCTTTACGCTTTTTTGATCTTCATCTTAGAAGTAAATCCGGTCTTTTTGTTGAATAACTTCTTGTATGCCTTTACTTTGTCTTTCGGTACTTTGATCGTTGCTTTTTTATGGATATTCTTAACTGCATCCTTGCCTACGCTCTTTAAGTTTTTCGACTCAATGGTAATGGTCTTTAACTTCTTGTAACCCTTGAATGCGTTATCTCCGATCGCTGTCACCTTAAAGGTCTTACCACCGATCTTTACGGTATCCGTTATTTTACAGGAAGTAAACTTTGAATCGGATTTTGACTTTTTGGTTGCAGCAAGGGTAACGGTTCCTTTTCCGTTTGTGGATGCTTTTGTCATCTTGTATTTAAAGTTTCCTGCCGTATAGGTTTTTCCTTTTGCTACGGTAATCTGGAAGGTCTTTTTGATGCTTCCTTCGTATTTACCTTTCCCTTTGATGGTCACGGTCGCTTTTCCGATATTCTTATTATTTTTATAGGATACGGTATAATCGGTTCCCTGTTTTAATGTCTTTTTGCCTAATTTGACCTTGATCGACTGCTTCTGGGATTTTCCATTGTAGTTCTTATTGGAGATACCGCTTACTGATGCCTTTTTAATGCTGGTCTTTGTCTGGATATTTTCCTGTGGTTTTACCCGCTTTGCAATGGTTTCCGTCTGTGTCTGTGTACTAAATGCCGCATTTTTAAAGGCTGCCGTATAAGTACGGACTCCTGTCTTTTCATACGTCGGCTGCGTGGTCACTGCAGATGTTACGGTTGCTTTTTCTGTCTCTACATGTGTCTTATCGTTCTGACATACCCTGCTTGCCGTACAGGTACTCTTATCTGCACTCCAGCTATAATCTGCTGCTCCATAATCATGGTTTGTATTTGTTATGATATAGCCTGTTCCTGTCTCATTTTCCTTTACATCCGTGCAGCTTCCATACTCAATTGAAGCGTTTCTATCCGAATTGCAGACTGTCTTTGTCAAAGACGCATTGTTGATCAACAGATTTGTCTGATATAGATAATCATTACTATTTTGTTTTGCTTCATATATCTCCACTATGCCATAATTTCCACCATTTATGATAAAATTCTGCACACTTGTAGTAAACTTTTCTTCGCTCTCATCGTCTCCCATTGTACTCAGGGATATACTAGTTGTATTTAGATTGACCCCATGAGAAATCTCTTTGCTATCAAAAGTTCCTTCCTCTATGATAACGGTTCCGCTTCCATCAAACATTCCCTGTGTCAGACTCAGCTGACTTTCCCATTTTGTCCTGTCAAAGACATCATTTTCTAAGGTAACCACCGCTCCTTCTTTGACCTCTTTGATATGCAGTTTTCCACTGACAGCAAACAGTCCACGAACATATTGTTTACCAGAATAATCAGTCTGTGTCGACTGACCACTGATCGCCACATTGCCGTCAATATAGAGATTGGCTGTTCCGTTGATCACAAATGGATTGACTCCTAATGTAGACCTGGCGTAACCACAACCCCAAACATAGTTTGCATCATCGTTGTTGATTGAGAATCCATCTGCTAAGATGATATTGACTTCTACGCCTTCCGGAACTGTGATCTGCGTATCGATATAGGACTCATTGATATAATTGCTGCCCTCTAAAAGATAAGTTCCCGGTGTATCTAATACAATGTTGATCTGCATACTACCCCAAACCTCTTCCGGTGTCTGTTCGCTGATATTGATCTTCGTCACATTCTCTTTGCTGATGCTGAGTGTCTCTGCCGCCTGTACCACGGATACATTTCCTGTTCCGGTTAAATAAGACGCTAATCCGGCAACTGCCGGACATGGATTTACTGCCATCCCTGCTGTTAAGGTAGTTGCTAACAGAAGTCCTGCCTTTGCCTTTCTGCGCTGATTTTTCATTCTTTTTTCGTAACTGTGTCTGGTTGGTTTATACATATGTTCCTCCTTGTGATTTCATTTCGTCACTTTTGTCTGAAACCATTTATGCCTTTATGTGTGTTTGTATTTTTGTGTGTTCATACTGCATCGACTCTCGCACCTATGACTGTGAAAGGAACCTAGTTGTTCTAAATGCTCTGTCAGTGATCAGGAATTTTCGGGCAGGACGCCCGAAAAAAATGCAGTTGAGCCATGGATGGCGAATCTGCATCGGTTCCGTCCACAGAAAAGAACATACCAGAGCATATAGAACAACTTCGTTCCTTTCAGGGAATGGGTGAGGGAGTCGATGCAGTATGATCTACGCTAAACACAAATTTCTGCACAAAGGCATGAAATGGTTTCAAGACAAAATCATACCTATATTATATGAATTATAATACATTCGTCTTATTATCAAAAATATCCGGCAATACGTCAATGCTATCTTCCTGATTGTCAAAAAAAATGCCTATTTGTCATTCGTGGCTATCCATTTTTTTGTGATTATGCTATAATTTATAAAAATTTTTTGTGATTTATTTTTATGTTTTACTGATATGGATTGTGATAGAAAAGGGGGTTGCCTGTTATGCTGATCTACATTTGTGATGATTCAAAAAGTGATTGTCTACGCCTGATGCACCATCTTTCTGCTTATGAAAATGAGATTGGTGCAGATTTTTCTACGGTTGCTTTTTCAAGCGGTGATGAGATGTTTTCGTATCTGAAGAAACACCGGGAAATCCCGGATCTGTTTTTCTTAGATATTTATATGGAGGGAAAAGACGGCATGGAAGTCGCCAGGGAGCTCCGCAGGCAGCAGGTGACAAGCGGCATTATCTTTACTACCTCTTCTACCGAGCATGCCATGGACAGCTATGAGGTACATGCGCTTTATTATCTGCAAAAACCTTTTACCCATGAACATTTTCTGATGGCGATGCAAAGATGTGAGGCTTTGATCCAAACGGCTCAAAAAAAGCTCTCTGTCTCCGTGAAGGGCAAAGAGCTTTTAATCGCATTTTCTGATATTTTATATTTAGAGACCGGACGGCATACTGTGATCTTCCATACACGCAAAGAGACCTTTTCCATACCCGGAAGCTTAAGTCGTTTTGCAGACGCTTTCGCAGATACGAAAAACTTTCTTTCCTGCGGTCGCAGTTATTTAGTCAATCTGGATTTCGTGGACGGATTCTTAAATCAGGATTTAATTATGTCGGACAATTCCCTGATCCCGGTTCCGATCCGTAAACAATCCGAAACTGCCCGTATTATTGAGGAATACAAAAATTCTTTGGCGAAACCTATGGCTACTTTCTGACTGTACCTTTTGCGAATGGCGTTTTGCTCATCTCTTTCTGATTCAGGACAGTACCGTCTGTATGAGACGAACAATACGCTCCCATTCCTGCATGGCTTCTGGTAAAAGTTCTTCAACCTGTCTGCTGTTTCCCTGCTTTGCAGTCTCTTCTAATTCTTCAAACAGATTTCCAAGCCGTTCCGCTCCGATGCCGCGGGCTTCTCCCTTGATCACATGTACCTGTGCTATAAAATATTCATCAATATCCGTGGTATGTATTTTTTCTCTTTTTTCTTCGTATTCTTTGATGAACATTTCTAACAGATTCCGGTAAAATTCCACATCTCCATCCGCAAACTGCAGACCGTTCGTTACATTGATCTCACCCTGTTCTAAGACATGGAAAATCCCTTCAGGAACTGTCTTTGCTTCCTGCTCATCAGACTCCCAGCCTAAATATCTGCCTAACAGTCGTTCTAATTCTTTGGGCTTTATGGGCTTTGTGATATAATCGGCAAATCCTTCTTTTAAATACATCTGCTCTGCTCCCGGCAGTGCGTTTGCCGTCAGTACGATCACGGTCGTATAGCGGTTCCTGCCCGCTGTATCCTCCTGTATCTGATGCAGTGTCGCTATGCCGTCCGGCTGTGGCATTAAGTGATCTAAGAAAATTAAATCATAATTTCTTTTTCTGCATGCTTCTATAGCGGCTTCTCCACCGATAACGGTTTCTAAATGTACATTTGTCTTTTTCAAAAGATGTTTTAATACTTTTAGATTGGTTGTGTTATCGTCTGCGGCGAGTATCCATTTATTACTTAGGTCACTTATTTGTTTTGTTCTGTCTGTATTTGCAGTTGTATCTATATCGGCTTTCACATCGGCTCTTCTGCCATTTGGAGCATCCGAGTGTGCAGAAATTTCTTCGCCTGTCGCTTTTTCTGCTTCATAGATTGCCTTTTCGATCAGTGCAAGCATCTGTTCTCCTGCTTTTTCTGTCTCTTTGGCATACTCTAACACCTGTTCCTCTTTACTCTCCCGCAATATCATTTCATTCATTCCAAGCATTGCGTTCATCGGTGTACGGAGCTTGTGGCTGATCTGTATCAGGATATTCTGTTTGATCTCGTTGGCTGTCCGCAGTTCCTCCATCTGCTTTAACTGCTGTGTCTGATTGATAAACCAAAGCATCATGCCGCTTTTTTCTCCGTGCTCTATGATACTTTCGGTTCTAAGCTCATAGATTTCTTCGCCCCACTCTAACATATGGTCTTCTTTTTTCAACACTTCTATGATGTCCGGGTATTTGGATATCCTCTCCCCTTCCCGGATGCCCGGATACATCGCATTCATCCTCGCGTTGACAAAGATAATGGTATTTTCGTTACTCAGTACGAGAAGTCCCTCATCACCATGATTAAACGCGTTATCTACCGCAGCATGCAAAGAACCGAAGTAGCCGTATTTTACCATTGCCATCATCATACAGAACATCGTAATGGTCATAGCACATACCACCGGATTGTAGCTGCCAAAGACTCCTAAGCCTTTTAATATCAGTTCTAAGGCAAAGACTCCGTTTCCTGCTGCTATATAAAGGATTCTTTTTTTCTGTGTTGCCGTACTCTGTCTGTAACGCACACCACAGCAGATCTGGATCGTCAAAAGGACCGCCGCCATATGGACATAGTGTATCTCCCAGATGATCCCGCCGCTGACATTGATCCTTTGATACATTCCATCATTTAAGATCTTCATGGAATTGTAAAAATAAGGATGGTGTTCTGCCGTAAACACACCGACTAATACCACCGTATTGATCGCTGCCTGTATGATATAGATCCAGCCTGGTATTTTTAAATAGGCAAATTCGGAAGCGAACCACAATAATGCCATTAAAAATCCTGCCTGTCCGACATATTGGACACAGAGACCGCTCAACGCTTCTCCTACCGTATCTGCATGCATCAGCTCTAACTGGACCCCTATTACAAAGATCACGGTAAATACGTCATATAGCACAAATGCCATCTGTGCTCTGGATGGCTGTTGTCTGATCACAACCACGAGCATAGACAGCATTAATAAGATCGCTGCTATATTGACTGCTTCAAGTACATAAAACATGTCTGTTTTCTCCTATATTAACTGAAATATACCAGCTCATCTTCCGGCTTTTTCGCCGGTTTTATTTCTACCGGATAAAGGACCGGTCCTTTTCCACGATACTCTTTTGCAAATTCCACTTTGACTTTTGCCGTAATCTCGATCCAGGATTTATGAGGTATCTTATCGGAATCCGGATATTTGCACTTAAATCCGATAAAGGTGATATCCTCCACGCAGCAGGTCATTGCAAAACGTCCCGGTACAAAGACTCCTTTTTTCATTTTGTCCGGGTTATAGACTAATGCTAAGAACTTGATCGTCTTTCCGTCATATTTTTTCGGATTGTCCATGGCATCGAGATACCACAGTCCATAATCTGCATCGGATAATTCGATAAAATCCGCACTGGTGTCAAATGGAACGTCCTCCATCTCACGCTCATCTAAGGTTCCGTCTTTTCTCTCATAGACGATCTGTGCTTTCCGGTTCAGTGCTTTGACATTCCGGCGGAATTTTTCCCTTGGTGTATCATCATCACAGCGGTTAAAAATAACTACATCCGCATCGAACAACTGCTCCATAATCATCGTCCGCATATTGGTCAGATACATCTCAAAAGTGGTCGCATCGGCTGTCGCTAAAGATTGTACGATCACCCAGCCCTTTGGCAGTTCTGTCTCTTTTAGGGTGTCCATGCCCCAGGTTCCGTTGTATTCGATAAAGATCACCTGCGGTTGATAAGTCTCATTGAGTGTTTCTAATGTCTTTGCATTAAAATCCTCTTCTTCATCGATTGTCGCAAGTTTTACATTGATGCCGGCTAACTTCTCCTCGTCATACTCCACATCTCCGTCCTCGCAGGCAATAATCAGTCCACGGTCTTCTTCCGTAAAATCGTTCTCAAATAATGTCTCTAAGATTAAAGATGTCTTACCGCTGTCCATAAATCCCGTAAAGAGATATACCGGTATTTCCTCCATGCTGCTGCCTCCCTTGCTCTATCTTTTTTATACCAGTTCAAACAGATGCTCTAACTGATGCTCCTCAATATCGGTTCCGATAACACAGAGTCTTCCTGTATAATCAGGCTCACCCTCACGAATCTCATATTCACCCGGAACCATATCAAAGTAAATCCATGTGCCGTCCTCTGCCGGAACCATGCCTTTTGCTCTTAAAATCGTACCATATTCTTCGGTATCGCAGAATTTCTTTAAAATGTCCTCAATACCCTCTTTCGTGTATTTGTGAGGTGTCTCCCTGCCCCAGCTTGTAAATACATCATCGGCATGATGATGTCCATGCTCGTGGTCATGGTCATGACAGCCGCAGGTGCAGTTCTCGCCATGCTCATGTTCATAGTCGTGATGATGCTCATGTTCATGCTCATGGTCATGATGATGCTCATGCTCATGGTCGTGATGATGCTCGTGCTCATGCTCATGATGATGTTCGTGGTCATGATGATGCTCATGCTCTTCTTCCTCACGATGATGTGCCTCCGCTAAAAGCTCTGCCTCCATGGTATCCTGACCCTCGATGACTTTTAATATCTGCTCACCTTTGATTTCATCCCAAGGTGTTGTGATAATTGCTGCTTTTGCATTCAGCTCCTGTATCTGTTTTACGCAAAGTTCTAACTGTGCTTCAGATGCTTTCTGGGTTCTGCTTAAGACAACGGTGGTTGCATATTCAATCTGATTGTTAAAAAATTCACCAAATGCCTTCATCTGCTTGCTGGCTTTGAGTGCGTTGACGACTGTAACCAGTCCGTTTAATTTGACATCCTGCTCTTTTTCAATATCCATTACGGATTTCATGACATCTGAAAGTTTTCCAACACCGGACGGCTCGATTAAAATACGATCCGGATGGAATTTCTCGATCACTTCGTTCAGATTCTTACCAAAGTCTCCGACTAAGGAGCAGCAGATACATCCGCTGTTCATCTCGGTAATCTCAATTCCGGCATCCTTTAAGAATCCACCGTCAATGCCGACTTCACCAAATTCGTTTTCGATCAGCACGATCTTTTCTCCCTTGAATACCTCGTCTATCATTTTTTTAATAAATGTTGTTTTTCCTGCTCCTAAGAAACCGGAAATAATATCAATTTTTGTCATACTATCGTCTCCTTCTTTCTATATACTATTGTAGCACAGCCTGTCAAACTTCTTCGTCGGCAAACTGCATCCGGTAAAGACCGGCATAAATTCCATCTTTTTTCATCAGTTCCGTATGGGTTCCCTCTTCTTCGATGCCATTCTCGGTCAGCACCAGTATCTTTTTCGCATTGCGGATAGTCGAAAGTCTGTGTGCAATGACAAAGGTTGTACGGTTTTTTGCCAGTTTTTCTAAGGATTCCTGTACGACCCGCTCACTCTCGTTATCGAGTGCGGAGGTTGCCTCATCAAAGATCAGAATCGGCGGATTCTTTAAAAATACCCTGGCAATGGAAAGACGCTGTTTCTGTCCCCCGGAAAGTTTTACGCCGCGCTGTCCGATGTCGGTGTCATAGCCATCCGGCAGTGCCATGATAAACTCATGGGCATTGGCATTTTTTGCTGCCTCTATGACTTCCTCCCTTGTCGCATCCGGTCTGCCGTAGGCAATATTGTCATAGACCGTTCCGACAAAAAGATAGACATCCTGCTGTACAATGCCGATATGGTCTCTTAGGCTCTTTAAGGTCAGATCCCGGACATCTTTGCCATCCACTTTGATACTGCCACCCGTCACGTCATAAAAACGCGGGATCAGGTTGCAGAGTGTGGTTTTTCCTGCTCCGGAAGAGCCTACCAGTGCCAAATACTCTCCTGCATCCACATGTAGATCTATGTGGCTTAGTACCTTTTCTGCATTTTCCTCATACTGAAAAGACACATTTTCAAAATCAATCGTTCCTTTGACATCGGTCAGCTCTTCGCTGCCCTGACTGTCCTGTATATCCGGCTCGATCGCCAATATCTCCTGAAAACGCTCATAGCCGGAATATCCGTTCTGGAACATCTCCGCAAAGTCGATCATCGTGCGGACCGGATCGGTCATAATACTGATATAGAGTAAAAATGTGACTAAATCGGTCACGCTGACCTGTGCTTTTGTGATCAGTATTCCACCTGCGACTAACACGATGACCGTGATCATATTGATAAATGCCGTCAGTCCCGAATGATAACCGCCCATATAACGGTAGCTGTCTTTTTTGGCATCTAAAAATCCATCGTTTCCGATCTTGAATTTTTCTTCTTCCACGTTTTCATTTGCAAAAGATTTTACTACACGGATGCCTGACAGATTATCCTCGATCTGTGCATTGATATCGGCGATCTTGACACGGTTTCTTGCAAAGGCTTTTTTCATCTTACGGTTAAAAAACCACGCATACAAAAACATGAACGGTATCAGTGCAAACGCCGCAAATGTCAGTTTCGGACTGATCGTGAATAATATCACAAAGGCTCCGATAAATTTCATCGCAGAAATGACCACATTTTCCGGTCCATGATGCAAAAGCTCCGTAATATCGAACAGATCCGCCGTGATGCGTGACAGCAGTTGTCCAACCTTCTGATTGTCATAAAAGGAAAACGGCAACTTTTGATAATGCGCAAAAATCTCTGCTCTCATATCATACTCAATCTTTGCTCCCATCACATGTCCGTAATTTGCTATAAAATAATTGCAATAGCACTGAAATAAAATCAAAACGGTCATCATCAGACCCAGCTTTAAAATTACCCGGAATGCCTCATCCGTCTCATAATATATCACAGTCGAGGTGATATAACGTACCACCAACGGAATCACCAGTGTGATGATGGATGCCATAATCGCAAAAAACATATCTGCAAAAAAGATTTTTTTATAGGGTTTATAATAAGAAAAGATACTCTTTTTCTTCTCCATGTATTCACTTCCTTTACGCTTTTGTTCCGTCAACGTTTCTTATCATACCTTCTTTTGCCATGAAATGCAAGCTATGCTATAATGCTGTCAGACACTTTTTCAAAGAAGGAGGTTTCCCTATGAGTCCAAAACAAACTTTTTACGAACATCAGGCAAATACCATCATCGCAAACCTGAAAAAACGGCAGATGGACGGCTTCTACTGTCCTACCTGCGAGGATGCTGTCAAAAAAGCAATGGAGCTTGTATCCACCGGCGACAGTGTAAGTTTTGGCGGCTCCATGACACTTTCCGAATCCGGTATCATGGATGCGTTAAATGCCCGTGAAGACATCACACTCTATGACCGTTCAAAGGCTTCTACCCCGGAGGAGATCGGTACGATTTACCGCAAAGCATTTTCCTGCGACACCTATTTTATGAGCACCAATGCCGTTACCTTAGACGGCGAGCTTGTCAACACGGACGGCAACGGCAACCGTGTGGCTGCTCTGATCTTTGGTCCGGCACAGGTCATCATTATCTGTGGCATGAACAAAGTTGCAACGGATACAGACGCTGCTATCGCAAGAGTACGCAACATCGCCTCTCCGCCAAACTGCAACCGTTTGAACAGAAAGACTCCATGTGCCACCACCGGTGTCTGTGCAGACTGTCTTTCCCCGGAGTGTATCTGTAACCATACCGTGATCACGAGGCGCTGTGGTACACCGCACCGGATCAAAGTGCTGTTAGTTGGGGAAGAGCTTGGGTATTAAAAATTCTTAGAACTTATATGATAGAAAAATCCCAATCACCTTGCGGTGAAAGTTACTTCTTATACTAAATAGCGAAATCGTCATCTTTTGCGAAAAGGTTTATACCCCTCTTATGGGGATAGCCTTTACCCCCACTTCTGTATCACTTATCTGTGATTCTGTTCTTTAAATCCATATCATTCATCCAGTCTTGAAAAACTGAATAATTTTTTACATCTTCTCCAGCAGCCTTTATTCTATCCTCTGCTTTCTTTTGTTGTGCTACACTCATAGCTTCAGATGCTTTCTTTGCTGTTTCCATGATATGTATTAACTCATTTCCAAAAACACTCTGTATCTGCTGATCTTTCGCTTCAATACGCCCCACGCCATTCAAAATCTCTGTATTATTCCATACTTCTCTTTGCCCTTTATGATAAAGAGTAACAAGTATTACTCCCATCATATTTGTTAAAGTACCATAGGTCTTTTCATCTTCGTAACAAAAAGTGTAACTACCTATCCCTCTATGAAAAGTCGCATGCGGTTTCAAATCTGCAAAATTGCTCGCACCAACAGATAATTCTTTTATGTCATCAAAAAAGAAAATGTGATTTTCTATTTTCCCTAAATCATTACGTTTTCCTCGCAGGAATTCATTCATTATTTTTTCAGATTCAATCAAACATTCCAACGCATCTATACCAACCACTGAATTCTCAACAAAATCTAAAATATCCAAATAAAGACTTCTCCAATTAACAGAAGTTATAAAGTAAGCCAAATTCTCATCGTAGTCAAAAATAGTTTTCTCCTTTTTTAAATAAGGATGAAATATTTTGCTAGCAAACCAAGTTTCTTTTTCACTAAATAAATCCTCGCAATCTCCACACAACATGTACAACTTCTCGCTATCCTGTATGGTTTTGTTAGGGTTTTCTGTACTCCGAATATTACCTATTGCTGTTTTCTTTAATGTCCTTACAGCCATCTTTGGCACTGTATGGCTCAATTCCAATTCTGCTTCATTTCCACACAATGCACATTTTGTTAAGTTATACATTTAAATCACCTCTAAGCATACTCGCACACTTATCATACCATATCCAACAGCTTTCACTATCATAGAAGATTAAGTAAAAGCCAACCAGAAATTGTGACTCCTATTAGTATCCTTTCTTAGTAGCACGTCATCAGTTAGCCTTTATCAATGTTTCTTCATTAAATATTCAGTAGCAAAACACTTCTTTTGAATTCTTATTAATTATATCAGATATGTCGAATCCAATTACATCCGATATCCTCGACATGGTTCTTTTGAGTTCCTTTTCTATTTCATCTATGTGTTGAACTTTGAGTGCAAATGGTGCATCCGTCTCTAACAACACATGATCAATTGGTATAGCTTTTATCACTTCCATTCCCGATTTTGTTTTCAACATTCCCGGATTTATTGAAAAGTAGCATCCCAATTCAATCGCTTTTTCTAATTGTGGCATAGAACCTGTAAACCAATGAAATATATATTTATTACTCTTTTGTCTTTTGTATGTTCTTAAAATTTCAATTACCGTACTTGTCGATTTAAGTGAATGAATAGAAATCACTTTTTCACTGTATTGTTCACATAACTTAACAATCTTACTAAAAATATTTATTTGTAATTCTTTGGTCTGAATATATCCTTTACTAAAATCCAATCCCACCTCACCAATATAATGGCTTTTTTCAATGAGAGATTTAAATAACTGCATATCATCATAGCCACTAGATACTAATTGCGGATGCATCCCTAAACCAACATGAATATTTCTAGCATTCTTGCAAAATTGTATTTCTCTACTATATGCCTTCGGTGTAGTTCCAACCGCAAATAAATTCATATCAGAATTCTGTATTTCATTTATAAACTCTAGCATATTATCCATTAAATCTAAATGACAATGTGCATCATAAATCATTATTCTCATCCTCTTGTGCTAAATTATCCTGTATAAAAGCATCTACTTCTAATAATCCTCGTATATATGTATCAGCTAATTCTCTCAAATACTCATCATCCTGCGGTAATGGACCTGGCTTATGTATATAAAATAAAGCACGATTTCTATCCTGTTTTATTTTATCTATTGCATACTGGAAAGAGCGCAATTGAATTCCCATTCCTTCTGCATTTTTATTCTGCATTTCATAAATAGACGTTTCGGTATACACTGTTCCATCATCCCCAAACGCTTTATGCATTGCAGCTCTTCTAATTAAACAAGGAACACAATAACCACAATGTTGTTGACTGAGTTGTTTCCATCTTGCTTTTCCTGGTGAAGAACATGAGAATGATAATTTCATCGTCTCATAAAGAACATCCTTGTTTTTACATTCCCCTGCCATTTCTCCCTTTGTTTTATTCCAATAAGGATTTTTTACTGATAGATTTAACCCTAATCCCACTAATAATTCATTCCACAAAGAAAGATAAAATGGATGCGTTGTTCTTGTACTAAATGAACCTACTCTTGTTTCATCCAATGGTACATTCAAAGCAATCAGACCATTTTCCGGAACTAACAGTTCATTGATATTATCCATGCCAGTCATTGCAAAAAGGGCATAACCGATAAATAGGAATGATCTACTCCTTGTATTGTTATCATTACCACCTGCCGGAATATAATCACGTGGAAACACCATCCACAAATCTAACCATGTATGTAAAACATCTGGATATAACAAGTCAAATTTATTCACAATATTTTTTTGAGCATTTTTAGTAAGTCCTTCTCCAGCATGACTTATTAACAAGGTATTTTTCTTATTCTCCATCAAATTAATGGTACTTATAAGACTATCCATTCCACCAGAGAATAATGATACTTCATCATATTTATTTGATTTTTCTCTTACTTCCTCCAAATTATTAAACTGCCATGCTCTACTCGACAACGTAATTTTCCATAAATCTCCTGTAAGAAATTTTAACATACGTTCAACCGTACGAATCTGTGAGTCCCATATCTCTACATTTGATACCGGTATTTCTAGTTCAATTTCTCTCGTCCAAGAGTCCTGTCCATGCACCACTCTCTCAATTCGCGTATCAGCCATATAAACCATTGTTGCAAGCGACATGATATCAAATCCAATTTCAGAGGGATACACATTTTCTTCATATAATTTTTTCTTAATGTGGCTTAATCCATAGTTTAGTTCGCCATTAGAAAGCATAGGGACATCAACAATAACTGTGCCATCCATTTTCTGCGAATCTATATTTTCAATATCATAATTTGCTCTTAATTTATATCGACTCATTCATTTTCACCTGCACTTACCATAATTTCAAACGCTGCCTTATACACCCGGTCCACTATTCTTAAAGAATCACCTTGTCGAATATTTCCAGCCTTGATATCTAAATTGATAACAGCATCCGATACAGAACCCTTAACAAAATCCTTCATTTGAACAATTAATCTGTCTGATATAGCTCGTTCTTGCGGCAACAATATAATCTTGTTACCAATATCATTCGTGATTCTATTAAATATCGCATTTGCCATGGTGCGTTCCACAATCACCATAATCTGCTCTGAAGTCAAATCCTCAAATTTAATTGTAGCTATTTCTGGTGATTCTTCGATTGCGGAAATATAAGCCGACCTCGCAATGCCTTCATCTTGTGGTCCCCCATCTGGACAGATAAAGTCTGTAATAGCTATAAATGCGTCACTAGCTGTCTTATGTGAGAGATTCTCTATAGAAAGATACTGTTCAACAGCCCTTGCACCACCTGAAGCAAATACACCTGCAACATTTAATAATCTTGCAGAACTGCTTCTAGCAGCTCCCATTCTCTGTGTCGCATTTGAACTACCACCCAAAGAATTTCTTATGTAATTAGAGACACTTTTACGGCCTAAACTGCTATCCCGTCCTCCTGAATTTATATACCTCGTGAACTCTCCTCGTGGTGTTCTAAAGCGATCCACATCACCCACTGGTGGAATTTGACTACCATCGGGACCAAGTCCATTTTCATTTTGTGGATTTACATCTGGTTGCTCTAACCATGACGGTACCAAAGGTGTTCCACCTTTTTGTCCTCCATTATGTGTTGATGTTCCCATTTATTAATTACCTCACATCTTCTTTAAAGCTGCTTTAACAATTGCCGTCCCACTGCTTTTCAATTTATCAAAATATTGATTTACTCCTTTTCTTTCATCACAATCTTTTGGAATTGCTTTATCCCAGCCATGTATAATCCACACTCCAGCCTTATCTACAGGAATAGCATCTATAAAATCAACTAAACTTTTACGGAGTTCCGGCTTATTCTGTACCAATACAATCAAACCATCAATCCCTTTTGGTTTCATATCAAATTGCCCTTTTTCCATAATTTTTTGAGCAACAATTCCGAACACTTGATCTGATTCTTGATTTGTCAAATTTTTCAAATCTTCAACACGACCTACAATAATCATTTCATCTCTAAAAAGTAGCTCAACTATTTCTGATAGATCATTTTTAGAAGTTTTACCTGAAAAATAATCCATTTTTTCTTTACATGCATAATAATACGGTCTTAAGTCCTTATCTGTAATTTCTGGTTCTGTAGTAATCCACTTCCAAATCTCGTTTAAATCATACCATCGCTCTTTTGCTTCTACTGTTTTCTTATCTTCGACCATAGTTTTTATATCAGCTAGTATTTCAGGAATTTCATCCCATTTCCCTTCAGAATCCAAATGATTAGGTAATGCCTTATAAAAATCTGGTTCATAGTATTCTGCCAACATCATCTTTGCCAAAATCGCAAGTTCCAGTTCGTCTCCAAAGCCACGATTCTTAGCAATCTCATAACGTAACAAGAGCATATTTACAAACCTTTTTATCTTTCTAGGATTTCCATCTGTATTTTGTGCTAATAAATGGCATATTTGAGTGGCAATTAATACTTCCTTCGATGACTTTTCATAATCATTTCCAAGAATTTCTTTCACGTCATCAACCGTAAGACTTTCTACATTCCAAGGCTTTCTGATTCTAGATAATCCCTCTTCTCTCAGCTTTTTATAGTTTTCATTTTCATCTGGCAAAACAGAACCCACCATAAGAAGCATTATGTATATACACGCTTCTACCTCACCTAATGCTGGAATTCTAAACGGAACTTGAATCAACTTTTCCAAATACTTATTTGCAAAGGCCTCACCTGCATTAAACTTATTTTCATCTGTTGCATCGGGAAAATGTTTTTTAACCGCATAGCGAATCATTCCCTCGTCTGCTGCAATTACAAATGCTGTTGTTTCCGTAAACATAAACAGTCTTACAGCCTCTAACGTATTAATCGCCACATCAGGTAAACATCTGTCAAGATCATCAATTAAAACAATAAGTTTCTCAATAGCTGCATCTTCTAGCAGTTCGGCAAAATTTTCCTGAAACTCTGAAAATTCTTTATTACTTGATATGTCCTCTGTGATTTTTGCGTCACTTAAATAACCTCCAATAGATTCAATTGCTCCAGCAATTCCCTCTTCCGTAGTTACGGTTGATTTTAAAATATCCATTGTTGAAGATAATAACGTAAGCGGTGCTGTACCTGTCGCAATTCCTAAAGCGGTTTTACCCGCAGTCTTAGCAACAGTCATCCAATTTATATTTTTCCACAGTTTTTTTAATATTTCCCCAGACTTAACGCCAAGTTTCTCTTTCTTCTCAAGCTCTGAAATAATAGAACTCATCAAAGCTACTTTTGAGTCTTCAAATCCCTGATGTTTCCAACCGTTAAATCGGATACAAGAATACTTCTTTCCTGACACTGAAGAAGCCAGTTTCACTTCATTTTCTACCATTTCAAGAATGCTGGATTTACCAGCACCCCAGTCCCCATGAATACCGATAGAAATCGGTTGTTCTTTACTATCCTTAATAAGAGAAACTATTGTCTTTACTATTGCTTCATTATTAAGTAAATCAACTTTGGTTTCATTATCAGATAAAATCATATCTTCAACCCCTTCATTAATTTCAATTCATATCCTCACTAATAACTGTAGCAAGTAACGGTTTGTATAATTATATATATTAAAAATACTCAACACCTTAATTTCTACATTATTTTACCATATTCCCATTTATTTTACCATCTTCAAAAGAACAAGAAAAAAAAGCCGATCAGGAATCGCAACTCCCAATCGGCATCTTTTCTTACTCTTCTTCATTTTTACATTCAATCTCCGTTCCGTCCAGGAACACCACCAACAATGTTCCATCTCCAACGTCAGACAGGTATTACCCAAATAGTACCCATCCATAACCGTCAGTGTCATGGCAAGGTCAGGTTTCTGCATATTCGTCAGATAAACTGGAAGAAGATACTGCACTCTCCCCTGATATCCCTGTGGGACTACAAGCCCCGGTTCAATTACCGACTTCCTTCTTCCAAGTTCTACTGCTGTTTCAAACAATAACGGCAGATTCTTCACCTTCCGAATTTTAGCCGGAATTCGCTCCAGGTTCTCTTCATCTCCCAATATGTGATTTACGTTTACTCTTATAGGCCACTCTGGATTAAAGTTAATGCCACTCTGCGCCATATGATAGACGGGCTTTTGTGGTAATGGCTCGATGTATCTTAACTTTGGAGACAGTTCATCACAAAAACCTCTAAAATACCAATCTCTTAAAGAATCCGAAAAATTGTTTCTTTCAAAATAACCATAAATCCCCTTGTACTGAGGTGTGTATAATCCAGTATGGAAGCAGACACATTCGTTTTCCAAATGAAAAATACTGTCTGCTTTTCTTGGATCACTTTCTGAATTAAAGTCAATAACCTGCTTGCGAAAAATTGTATGTATGTAACGTTCTAAAATGGGGGTGTCTGCATTCTTTGTTTCCCGGCTCGGCTTTCGGAACTTCCATGATTCCGGCAATGCCAATCTCTCCAGTTCCGCTAAATGTCCGTACCAATCCGGTACATATGCAAATTCAAATAAATCCGGTGCTATCATCTGTTTCCTCTTTTCCTGTGGTTTTCTGTACTCATATCTGTTTTCTGTCTTTGCTTCCATCTCTTTCATCATGAGCCTCCTTTTTGTTTTCTCTTGAAATATAAAATAGGTGTATCGCAATTCTATCGTTCTGTGAATTGCGATACACCTATCAATGCGTTTTTATCCATGAACAAATTTCAGTAACTTCAACAAACATCGTATTCTGTGCTGTTTCCTTGCTTCCATGTAATTTCTCCTTTTATGGTATAGTTCGTTTCATCTTACACCTGTACTCTATTGTAATTCATAATATTTACCCTGTAGTGTAAACTAGCACTGAGGTAAATTGTAATGCATGACTATGTAAAAAATCTTGCGAAGGTAGTCCGGGCTGCCAGAGAAGAAGCCCATCTATCTCAAGCAGCATTAGCTGAACAAATAGGTTGCGATGAGCGTACAATACTAAATATTGAAAACGACCGTGGTAATCCCAAGTTCGAAGTATTGTGCCAGATCATCGCTTATTTACACATTCCTGCAGACCGTATTTTCCACCCTAACACTGCTACGGATGGGGTGAAAAAACAAAAACTGTTATTGATGCTACAGGAATGTGATGAGCAAGAGGCAGCCGAGATTCTTCCAGCAATTGAATACCTCTTAGCACTCATACATAAAAGAAGTAATTCAAACGAGTAAAGG
>UMAL01019484.1_pt1 | contig 24637 bp, 30 predicted proteins | sample 1963691 | NCBI WGS metagenome assembly UMAL01 (sample SAMEA4835914, study PRJEB28245) | human gut metagenome | biome: gut microbiome; material: fecal sample | place: Denmark | collected 2008
TTAGAGTTATTCTTTTGACTTCCTGAAATTCCATATACATTTCTCCTTTCTTTTGAAATTTTATCTTCTTTGTTGACAATTTATCTTTTGTATGGTAAGCTATTATTGTAGCTAATCAATTACTCGTTCTGTACTGTAATTTTACTGAAAAGTCAAGTCCTGACTAGATTTCGTTTCTGTAATTGATTTTGCGCAATAACCGCTTACTTGTGAAAATTATATCAGTAAGTGATTATGTTTGTCAAGGGCTTACAATGATTTTTTTATAAATTTTTAGGAGGTATTCGTATGAGCCTTAATTTTAGTGCATTTGAAGGAAAAAATATTTTTAAATTTGCTAAATATGAAATTAAAGAAATAGGCAAAACTAAATATATAGTTCCAGATGGTATAAATAAAAAGCACACTAGTGGTGCTCCATTAATTGATATAGAAAAAGACTTTGGAGAATCTATTTTAATAGATTTATTAAATATTGGTAAATTAGCTTTTTATAATGAGAGCGATATAGAAAAAAGTATTTTAAACTTTGTAAATAAATATTCTACATTAGGATTAATAAATGATTTACCTTTAAATAAATACTTTTTCTTAGATGATAAAATAGTTTTAAAAGATTATAACTATATTGGAAATTCTGATTTAACAACAGTAATAGATAGAAAGAAATACTTTAAATTATTCTTCCCAACCTGTTATGATAATCAGATTAAAGAATTAATTAATGAAGTAACTAAATTAGCAGAAACTCCTGCAATGGAGAAATATATTTTGTCTGATGTAAATAAATTATTAGCAGGATCTAATTTATACTGTGAACCTCTAGATATGTTTATTCAATATGCTAAATACTTATATAGTTTATTAAATAATATTTCTAATGAAGATAATTACAATATAGACGAATTATTAAAGCAATTTGAAATTAACAATATTAAAATGAGTTTATCTAGAAAAGAAACTTTAGTTGTTGAATTTCAAATCACTTGTTTAAAGCAATATATTGATTATTACTTTGCTAAAACAGTAGCTAAAGATATTAATCTATTAAAGATATGTAAATTCTGTAATAAAGCTTTTCTTGCTGTCAATCCAAAAGCTGAATATCATACTCCTCAATGCAAGAACAAAGCAAATGTTTATAAAAATAGAGCAAAAAATAAAACGGATTAATTTTCCGTTTTATTTTCTTCACTTTTAACTTTATCTACTCGTTTTACTATAATACCCGTTTGTTTTTTAAAAGATAATAAATATAATATAAATCCAAATATAATTACTATTGTATATATAATGCCCGTTTGTAGATTAAAGTAATTTACTAATTCTTTTACACATTTTATTATTAAAATTAGTAAAAAACCTGCACATAATGTTCTATATGTATTGTTACTTATTAATAATTTTTTTATAAAATCATCTTTTTTCACAGCATTAATATAATCATTATAATTTGAATATTTGATAAATTTGATTTTCTTTAGTATTTCTTCTATTACTACAGATCCAAATCTACTAATTACTGATCCTATAAAATAAAAAATAAATGCCATCTCTATAACATTGGATTGAAAAATATCTATTCCCACGTAATACTTTAAAAGATATGTAAAAATAATTCCTGGTATTAAATAATTAAATATTTCATATTCTTCTAATTTTTCTATAAACTTATCCATTTTTAACCTCCTATATAGATTTTATAAACCACGCCTTAAATCTTTCTTCATAATACGTATCACTATTATAATCCCTTGCAAATTTCTCATATGTAACATATACATTCATTTTTTCGTTTTTAGTTTCAATTATAATACAATCTGCTTGATTATTTGTTATTTTTTCCAAACCTCTATTATTCCATGATGAATAATCTAAGTATTCACTCTTTGCATTTCCGAACAATGTTAATTTTGGTTTTAAAACATCCAAATATTCATCATTACCACCTGTCTTTCTTCCATGGTGTGGAGCTATTAATAGATCAACATTTTCTACTTCTTTTCTATGATTTTCTAAAATATAGTCCCATGTTTTTTTTGCAGAATCACCAGCAAAAATGATCTTTTTATTTCCAGTTTTATATAATATTACATATGAGCAGTCATTATAATCTTCAGTTTCATTTGCTTCTTTTACCAGTTGTTTAGTAGGTGCTAAAACTGATAATCCATCTCCTCCATTTGTCCCATTTTCATCAGAATTATAGTATTTTCCTTTTGCACCTGCATATAATGTTAATGTTTTTGGATTATTATCACTATTTCTTATAGATTGATAAAAATCCCAATCTTCCTTGTTAAATTGCCCCCAATCCGAATCATCATCCATAATTTTTTCATTCTCAGTATCCCAAAAATTAGTAACTTGTAATTCATCAAATAGGGCTTTTATACCATCCATATGATCCATATCAGGATGCGTTAAAATAAATCTAAATATATCTGTTTCATTATAACTGCTTAAATATTCAATTGGATTTACTGGATACTCTTTTCTATTATAGTTTCCTCTTAAATTTTCCATTTTACTTTCAGTAATTTTATTTATGGTTTTTGCATTTGAAACATCAATAATTGTATTGTGTTCAGAATTGTGTTTAATCCAAATACAATCTCCTTCCTTTACATTTAAAAAATGTATTACACTCATCTTTTACCTCCTTTGAAAAGTATTGCTTAACATTATTTCTATATGTTCGTTTCTATTTCTATAAAGAATAACTTCTTCATCTGTAATATTAAAATTAAATCCGTAATTCATCCCATCGTAAAAATCAATTATTCCACCATTTTTAGGTGTAAATACATTTTTGTTTTTTAACAGTTTTAAACTAGAAAAACTCGATGTATTACATGCAATAATAACAATATTTTTTTCTTTAATGCTTTTATAGTTTGCTCGTAAATATTCGTCTGTTCTTCTATCATGACCTACAATCATAAATAAATCTACTGCGTTTTCTGGTATAGTAATTAGAATTGTAATATCTTTATTGGAATTTACAGTATCTACTAAAGTATATATATGAAATAAATCATATATATACTTCATTCTTGCTTCTATTTCTGCATTACTTACATTGCTCTTTGTTATTAAATATTTCACTCAATGTCCCTCTACTTTCTCTATTTCTAGTTATAGAATTATAATCTAGTGAAATCATTCCAGAATTCTTAGTATTTCTTACATCATATCCTTTTGTTTCTAAACCATCTGAACCACCATTAGAATTTCCTGTATTATCTGATATTATATATACTTCATCTACAACGTCATCTAATTCATCAAAGATTTTTTCTGCAATCTCTTTTTTGCCATGATGAGGAAGTTGAATAACTTTATATTCTGTCAAATCTTCTTCTTTAACCGATTCAAAACTTGAATCACCAGTTAAAAGTATTCTCTTATCTTGAACTTTGATACATAAGTGAATGCTAGTTGCATTTGTGATAGTTTCTCCATCAATAGTGTCTCCTTCTGTGGAATCCAATCCTTTTGCAGCAGCATTTAATATGTACTCTTTTGTAGGTCCTGGAATTGTAATTCCTGTCGCTATTTCATTATGCTCGAATGCATCTTTTAAGTTATTCCCTCCTAATTGTTTTATATTATCATATTGTTTTAATATTTGAGCTTTTAGTGACTCTCTACTCTTTCTACCATCGTCAATTATATCTAATATTTCATCTACATATTTTAGTAACAGAACTGTTGTGATTTCTGAAACTTTCCCCTCTTTAACTAACTTAGGTATTCCTTTAAAATGATCATCATCATTATGAGATAGAACCACTTTTACAGTGTCGTAACCATTATCCTCCATATACTCTATTACATATTGCGCATAATATTCGTTTCCACAATCATATAGAACTAATTCTTGTCCATTATCTATAATGAAACAATCTCCATTATTAACATTTTTATCTTCACACTGTTGTGAACTTAATACTTCAATTTTCATAAATATACCTCCAAATAAAATAATAGTCTTGAAATTTTTAAGACCATTACTCTATTTGTTCAGTTTTTAAATAAAACATACTGGTCCCTCCTATCCGAACCAGCACAAATGTTTTCTATTTACAAATATAACAATTTGTAGTATAATAAATTATATGTATTAGATCCGCCAAGATTATGTACATATATTTATTATGAGAGCCATTTGCACATGGTTCTTTTTTTTATTTCAATTATTTTTTGAAATCTTTAGTTATATATTTAATATATTCATCTATCGTATCTTCACTTGGGTGTAGTGTTATTTTTCCTTCCGTATATGCTTTAGATAAATTCATATCTACTCTAATTTTTTTACCATCATCTAGTGTATAATCCATAAGCTTTACCACTTTTGTTGTATCATAATCTTTTGTTAAACAAAAAATTTGATCATACTTGAATTTTTTGTCTATTATTTCAGGGTAATTGGATGTAAATATTAACTGTGAATAATTCTTTTCAATATAAAATATTTTTAAAATAAAGTTAACTAATTCTTTATAAAGTCCCATTTCTATTTCATCAATTAAACATACTCCATTTGACTTGACTGTTTGAAGTACTTTATAAATAACTATCAGCATCTTCCTTGTACCATTAGATAATTCATCATATTGTAATCTATTTCCCATTTCAGTTATAAAATAAGCAATTTGTCTATGAGTTTTTATATCCTTTTTTATTTCAACATCTCTAATATTTTTATCAAATAGACTTACAAGTTTCACAACATCTTTTGAATTTTTATTTATCCATTCGATAATTGGCATATCCATTTCAAACTCAAAGCTATCAGCCTGTATAAACGTTGAAAATTTTGTATAGTGATTAACAAATACATTAACATACTCGAAAATGTCTTTATCAATATTCATGTTATTTCCATAAAGCCATAAATAGCCAACTTGACTTTCTTTAATTTCATGTTTATTAATAATTATCTTTTCTTTTTTACTTTTATAATTTTTTCTATATGTAAGAATCTCTTTTAATGCTCCCTGTGTCTCAATATTCTTATCAAATTCTAACTCATATTTGTAGTAACCTGTTGTATTACTATCATGTCCTTTAATATACATATCCGCTTCAAAATATGATGTTTCCTCTTGGTTATTTATATTCTGTTTTATAACTGACATTTGACTTAAAAACTTTCTCACTTCTATTACATCATCTGAATTTTCCAAAGTTTCCAATATTTTTTTTCTATAAATAACAGCACATATAAAATTTCCAATTTCTGATATAGCCTTTAATATGCTTGTTTTTCCTGATGAATTGCTTCCTATAAAAACAATTTGTTTATTAATATATATACCATCATCTGTTTTTATACAAGATTCTAAATCTTCTTTATTTCGTGACTTGCATATGAAATTCATATCTATAAGTTCTTTAATTCCACCTATATTTTTTATTTTTAAATTCACAAACATAATATCACCCTATATATTAAATTTTATATAGTTTATCATACTATTCATAAAAAGTCAATAAGTTAATCGCTCTTTTTCGAATTATTTTGTGTTTTTTTGTGTTTTTTTGTGTTTTTTATTCATTTTATTCTAAAAAATTTCAATTCCAATATTGCATTTTATCTAGTTTTTTATTGTTCTATATAAGTTACTTTGTGAATCTTATTGTAATCTTTGTAACACTTGAAAAATAAGCAAAATCCACTAGTAAGTATCAATATTTAGATGTATAATTATCACAATTAAATATAAAACTCTCACCCATGGTTATGCCTGAAAGGAAGTGAAAAAGGCAATGGCTGGGAGTATTGAAAAAAGAGTCAAAAATAGTTACAAAGCAATAGTTTTTCATAGTTTTAGCTTAACTGAATAATTATACATCATAAAAGCTCAATTCGATTTTTCTTTAAAGTTATTCTCTACCCACCTTTTCTCTTCTTATACCCTAAATAGCCTCCACCACCTAATATACCTAAAGATATCATAGTTCCTATCAAATCTGAATTTTCAGAACTGCTATCTGAAACTTTATTAGTACTATTTTCATTTATTGTAGAACTCATTGTATTACTGTTTCCATCTTTTTTATCTTCATTAACTTGTGTTGACCCTGTGGAAAAGTTTGATATATTTTCTACATTTATATTTGTTGTTGTCGAAGAATTTAATGCATTTTCTTTATTTGCATTTGTTGCTGTTGAAGAATTTGATGTATTGCCTTTATTAGTATTTGTTGCTGTCGAAGAATCTGACGTATTACCTTTATTAGTACTTGTTGCTGAGTTATTTGAATATGGACAAATACCATTAGTGTGCAAATGAGCTGGGTGTCCTCCACAATGATAATGATAACTTCCTAATCCACTTTTATTTTTATTATCTCTATGTCCTCCATTTGAATCGGTTCTTCCTGAATGTGCAAAAGTTATGTTGCACATTATTATTATTGTCAAAACACATATTGAAGTGAATTTTACAATTTTTTTACTATTATCCTTCACTTTTAAAATCTCCCCTAAACTTCAATTACATAAGATATAGTTACCCCTTATTAACCGCTAATTCTTTATCATTTACACTCATATCATACTTGGCTATTTCTTTAACAAAGTTACTCTTATAAATATTCTTATCTGGAACAACCAGATATACCTTATTTTTAGTTCTAGTTAAAGCCACATAAAACAATCTTCTTTCTTCTGCAAAAGGTATTTTTTCTGAAATTGAGTCTAACTTAAAATAGTCAAAAATCCAATGTGAACTTTTCCCTTTACTTGGAAATAGTGCTTGTCTTAATCCAAAAACAATTACTTGATCTGCTGTTAAACCCTTAGACCTATGCATTGTAAGTGCCTCAATTTGTACATCAGGCAAATCATTACATATGATAGTATCTTCTATTCCCTTTGTAAAATATTTGCTCTTTAAAAGTTCATTCAAGCAACTATTAGTTCTTGCTAGAATTAGAATTTTGCTATTTGCATTTTCTTCATACAGTTGATGCACAATTTCATGGATTTTTTCAAATTCAGCATATTTATCATTAGAACCATATTCACATATATCTATTGGATTGTTCAAATGCTTAATTGATTTTATTTCCTTTACACTCTGTTCATCATTTTCTAATATAAATTTACTAGTTATATCAACAAGCTCTTGCCCATATCTATAAGTTGTAGATAAATACATATCATCTTTTCCATTTAAAAACATGTCCGAAAACTTATTAAACAATTCCAGTCTTGAACCAGCAAAAGCATAAATTGATTGCCAGTCATCTCCAACCGATATGAGTTTTGCATCAAAATACTCAACTAAACTTTTTACAAACCAAAATCTTTGAAATGTTATATCTTGATATTCATCTACAACAACATATTTATAGTTAATATCAGGATACTTATTCTTTACATCTCTAATTATGTGTCTATATGATAAATTAATCATATCGCTGTAATCAATCATATGATTTTCGGTTAAATACTCTTGGTAATATTCATAAACCTCTTTTAAAATCTTTATGGCCTCTATTCTTTTAGTAGCTTCGATTTCTCTTTTGTTCGAATACCAATTATATTTGAATTTTTCCACATTTATTTCTTTAATTCTTTTATTAAACATATAATCGTCATTATCAACTAACATGCTTTTAAATATATCAATAAACTTTATCATTAAATCTATAAATTTATAAAATTCTGCATTTAAGTTGTTGTCTAATAGTCTATCAAAAATCTCTTGGTCACTTTTTTTCTTTAATTTTATGTTTCTTTTTAATAATTCTTTTTGTAATTGCTCTATAAAGTTTCCATCAGGTGCTTTGTAATCTAAATTAATAAAATCCTCTTTACTTGTTTCTTGAAATTTTTCTTTTATTCTTCTAGTTCTGTTATACTTGCTTATTGCTCTTTTAATTAATTCATTGTTATGGTTATAGCAAGTTGATAATCCAAAATATTCAATAAATATTTTATTTCCTTGATACTCAATTGTGAAATCTGGTTGGTAAGTTGTATCCTCGTTTACTTTTTCTGCAAATATTTTTTCATATGTATAATCAATACCATTTTGATATAAAAAATTAGCAATTCTAACTTCACCTATTGATTTAACTTTTTCTCCTTTTATGGTATATAATAACTCATCTGAATTTAATCTGTTTATTAAATATTGATGAATTCCTCCTGGTTTGCCACTTTCTAATTTAAACTTTCTTTTTTTGTAATCTAAAAAATACTCATCAAATGTGGAAAACTTGTAATAATTCTCCACAAATCCTCTTGCTATATAGCTCTTGTTATTGTAATACTGAAAAAGTTCAATTATTTTTCTTAGTTTTTCTTTATTTGCAAATTGCTTCTTTATATAATTACAGATAATCGATTTTTGCTCATCTTGTCCAACAACTTGAATTGGGTACGGATATAATTTCTTAATAAATTTCATTCCTAAAGAGTGAAAAGTAGAAACTTGTATTCCTAAATCCAATATATCATTTACTTTTTCATCCAAGTCCTCACTAGATTTTTTAGTAAATGTTAGCATTATTATCTCTTCTGGTTTAACATTTAATTTATCCACCAAATATTTTACTTTTGCAGCCATTGTAGTACTTTTACCTGACCCTGCTCCCGCATTAACTAAGCAATAATCCTCGTCTCTTAAAATAATTCTTCTCTGTTCCTCATCTAAATAAATCTTTTCCTGGTCATTTCCAAAAATATCATCAAAGTATTTTTTGTACTCTCCTAATTTTTCATTGATAAATTTCTCATTCATCTCTTCTAATTCGCTAATATTTACTTGAACTTTATTATCTTCACAATATTTCTTGTATTCTTTATATGAAATATACTTTCGATTATTCATTCTTTCATTCCTTATACATTAATTATTTTTAAATTTATACTTTTCATGTTTAAGTAGCAAGTCTTGTATTTTCTTCTTTTTCTTTCTCATTCTATCATATTGCTATCATTTTTTCCATACCTTTTCACATATTTTCTCCATTTTTCTATCAATTTCTTCCGTATTCTCTATTTTTTTGAAACATCGTATTTATTTTTCAAATACTCTCATTCAACAAAACTAACCTCTTTAAATCCTCCCACCTATATGATATAATACCTACTATCCAAGAAAGGGCGTGTATACAATGAACAAATACAAAGAAATCAGGCCAATCGTTCTAGGGTTAGCCATTAAAAATAACAAAATACTAGTTCAGGAAGGTTTTGATAAAATAAGCGAAAAAACATTTTATAGATGTTTAGGTGGTGGAATTGAATTCCTAGAAAAAAGTGAGGATGCATTAAAAAGAGAATTTTCAGAAGAAATTAATATAGAAATTACAGTAAAAGAATTCTTAGGAATATCCGAAAATATCTTTACATTCGAAGGAAACAACGCTCATGAGTTAGTTTTATTCTATTCCCTTGAAATACCAGATAAATACTATAAAGACGAATACAAAGTTGTTGATGATAACAATACTACTATAGCAAAATGGATAGATATTGAAGAATTCAAAGAAAGCAAGAAAATTCTATATCCCAAAGAAGTACTAAACTACATCTAAATAGCAAAAAAGTCACTAATCAAAGTGACTTTTTTATCTACAACTCAATTTCTCTCTCTGCAATTTTTCTTGCAAAATACCTATCGTGTGAAACAAAGAGTATAGTTCCTGAATATGCTTTTAAATTATCTTCAAGTATTTCTCTTGTTGAAATATCTAAATGGTTAGTTGGCTCATCCAATATTAAAAAATTGGTTTGTTTAATTACTAACTCTGCAATTAAAAGTCTTACTCTTTCTCCCCCAGACAACTCTTTTAACCTTTTAAACACATTCTCTCCATAGAACATATACTTTGCTAAGAACGTTCTTGCCTGTGTTTCACTGCCGCCAAAATTATTTAAGAAGTAATCTAATATTGTATCAGATTCATTTTGAAACTTTATTTCTTGAGGAATATATCCAATTTTTACTGATGGATTTATTTTTATTTCTCCACTAAAATCATTATCCTTGCCCAAAATTATTTTTATAAGTGTTGATTTTCCAGAGCCATTTTTGCCTTTTAATTGAACTTTTTCTCCTCCATAAACTTCCATGTTAAAGTTCTTAAATATTACATTATCCCCATAGCTTTTATTTAGGTTCTTTATAACTAAAATATCCTTTCCTGTTTTGCTACAAGAATTTATTGTAATCGGAAGTTTCTTATCTACTCTCTTTTCTATAACTTCAATTTTTTCTAATCTTTTTTCAATTGATTTTGCTCTTTTAAAGAACATTTCGTTTCCAGCAAGTCTTCCAAATTCTCTTAACTTTTTAATAGATTCTTTCATTTTCTCTATTTGTTTTTGCTGAGTTTTATATAGTTCAAACTCTGCTAATGTTCTTCTCTCATCTTCTTCGATGAAATATGAATAATTTCCAAAATAGATTTTTGTATGCCCATTTTCTAATAGCACTGTTTTAGTTGCGACTTTATCTAGGAAATATCTATCATGTGAAATTAAAAGTATTGTTCCTTTATACTCTATTAAGAAATTTTCTAGCCATTCAAGCATTTCTATATCTAAGTGATTTGTAGGCTCATCTAAAAGCAGCACATTAGGATTTTTCAAAAGAATAGTAGCTAAATTTACTATTGTTTTTTCTCCTCCACTTAATGTGTTATATTTTTTCTTTAAAAAATCATCATCAAATTTAAATCCTGAACAAATCTTTTTAAATTTTTCTTCTAATTCATATCCTCCTAAAGCAATATATTTTTCTTGCAATCTTCCATATTTTTGAAAAACTCGCTCTATATTTTGATTTGGATTTGCCATTTCGTTTTCTAATTCTCTTAGCCTGTTTTCCATGAGAGTAAATTCTTTAAAGCTTTCTTTTAGGTAATTTTCAACTATTATATCTTCTTGTTCTTTTTCATATATTTGCTTTAAGTACCCTATTGTAGCACCTTTTCTTATATTTACATTTCCGAGAGTCTTGTTTTTCATCACCACTAATTATTTTTAAAATAGTTGACTTTCCGGATCCATTTTCTCCAATTAGTGAAATTCTCTCTCCTGTCTTCACTTCAAAGCTTACTCCGTCTAAAACATTTTTCAAACCAAAATTCTTTTTTACATTATTTAATTCTATCTCTATCATTTTTTATATCTCCTTATCTTATTATTTCTTAAGCATAACGAGATATATTTGCTATAACTTTTAACTATTACAACCTATAGCAATTATCTCGTTGTAATAGTTTCACAGCCGAAGCCTCTGAATTTAATCTCCTTCATTAATTTTTGTTTTCTATTCATAAAATTTTCCTCCTAAAATAAAAAACGACTTCTAGCAAATCGCCAGAAGTCGTTACTGTTCTTGGTTGCGGGGGTAAGACTCGAACTTACGACCTCCGGGTTATGAGCCCGACGAGCTGCCAACTGCTCTACCCCGCGATGTGACAACAGAATTATTATACTACTATATATATTCAAATGTCAATACTTTATGCATAAATTTATTAAAAAAATTGCATTTTTTATAAATTTAGTATTGTAATATTATGTCGTTTTATGATATAATTTATACGTAAATTTTTTAAAAGATAGGTGTGTGGTCTTTATGGCTGAATTACGATTCATTGAAGATTTTCCTGTAAAAGGAGTAAGATTCATAGACATATCTCCAAAACTTGCAGATAAAAATGATTTTGCAAAAATTATTGAAGAAATGTGTATGGTAGTACCAAAAAATACTGATTATGTTATAGCTCCAGAATCAAGAGGATATATCTTTGGAACAGCTGTTGCAAACAAATTGAATATAGGATTTGTTCCTATTAGAAAACCTGGCAAATTACCAGAAGATTTAGTTTTAACAGTTGATTATTATAAAGAATATGGAAAAGATTCTTTATGCTTACCAACAAACGAAAATTACAAAGGAAAGAACTTCTACTTTATAGATGATGTTCTTGCAACAGGTGGAACACTTGAAGCTTCTAAAAAGCTAATTGAAAAATGTGGTGGAAACTTTGTAGGTGCTGGTGTATATATTAATATAAAAGCATTAAATAATTTAGATGTAAACCATGTAGAAAATGTATAAAAAATACCCTAGAATTTAACAATTCTAGGGTATTTTTATTATAATTTTATAGCTGTTTCTAAACCAAGTTTAATCATATTAACTAAAGCTGTTTGTCTTTCTTGTGGTGTTAATTGTTCTGGTTTTACAAGTGAATCTGTAACAGATAATATACAAGCTGCTTTTTTATTTAAATGGTTTGCTATTTCAAATAAAGCAAATGATTCCATTTCAGCTGCTATACAACCATGTTTTTCATATAATTCTTTTAAATCTGCTGTTTCTGAATAGAAAGCATCTGTACTATGTACATTTCCTTGAACTACATTTAAATTCATTTCTTTAGCAGTTTCAAGAATTACATCATTGCAAGAATTCTTTGCTGCAATTGAATGTTCTTTGTTTCCATCATAAACTTCAGCAAATGTAGACTCACTGTAACCTTCGTTTACTACAATTATATCCTTTAAATTTAAATCTTGAATATAGCCACCGCAACTTCCAATTCTTATAATGCAATCTACATCATAGAATTTAAATAATTCATGTGTATAAATTCCTACACTTGGAATTCCCATTCCGTGTCCCATAACAGTTATTTCTTTTCCTTTGTATGTACCTGTGTAAGCAAACATTCCTCTAACAGAATTTACAAGTCTTACATTCTCCATAAAGTTTTCAGCAATATACTTTGCTCTTAGTGGATCTCCTGGCATTAAAACTATTTTTGCAATATCTTCTTTTTTAGCTTCATTATGTGGTGTCATATTATTACCTCCATTTTTTATTATTCTACAAGTAAGTATATCAAAATTTTTCCTTTTATTCAAGCTTTTTACTATATTTGTTTTTTCTAAATCGCATTATTTTTATTCTGCCACTCTTTTTTATATAGAAAGCCATAATTCCAAGCACAAAAACTATCATGAATAATATTAAAACAATATCTGAATAACCCCCAACATACATTGCAATTACGTTCCACGAATCACCAGCAATTCTTCCTAAAATAACAAGAACTGTGTTCCAAATTAAACTTCCTATAGTTGTAAGAATTAAAAATGGAAGCATAGCCATTTTAGCCATACCTGCAGGTACAGAAACAAGACTTCTTATTATTGGTATGAATCTACCAAAGAAAACTGCATATTTTCCTTTACTATCAAACCAATTAACAGATTTTTCAATATCTGCTTTTTCTAGTCCTAAAATCTTTCCAAATTTACTTTCTGAAAATTTCTCTAGTTTTTCAACACTTAACACTCTACCAAGTAGATATAAGATAACTGCTCCTATGACTGAGCCTACTGTTGATGCTATAATTACACCAATAACTGTGATATTTGAAATAGTTGTTGCAAACCCTCCAAAAGTTAAAATCACTTCTGATGGTATTGGAGGAAATAAATTTTCTATTGTAATTAATGATACTATTCCTAAATATCCAAATTTATTTATTATTTCAATAATTGCAGTTTGCATTATTTCCTCCTTCTTTCTAGTTATTCATATGAATTAATTGTAGGTATTCTTAAAACCTGACCTACATAAATTAAGTTTGGATTTGCAATATTGTTTAGCTTTACAAGTCCTTCTATTGTTACTCCATATTCTTCAGAAATTTTGGTTAAAGTGTCTCCCCATTTTACAATGTATAATTTATGGCTAGAATCGTGAATTTCGTTGCTACTTAATATTGGCACTATTAAAGTTTGACCTGCATATATCAAGTTTGGGTTTGCAATACCATTTATCTTTGCCAAATACTCATATGATGTATTATATTCCATTGCAATTTGGCTTAAAGTATCTCCCCACTTAATTGTTATTGTTTTAGTTGTTTCTTTTGGCTCTTTAGTTGCTTCTTTTGGAATTGGTGTGTTATCGGCAAGTAATACTCCACTCGTAAAGTAATCTCTATCCACATAATCGCTAATTCCCGCAATTCTTCCTTCATCTGTATATTGAAAACCATCCCAAATTTGCCATTTCCCATTTCCTGGCTCTTGTACGTAATAATCTGCAACCCATATAGGATACTTTTCTGCTAGTCTACTTGAAAAAGTATATGCAGCATTGTATGCATCGCTATATATTATTACCTCTTTTCCACTTAATCTTTCAACTTCTTCTAAAAAAGTTTGTGAAATTAAATTTATTTCATATGTTCCAAGTTCTCCAAAGCTTTCAAAATCCATTGCTAGTCTGCAATCTATCTCAAGTTCCTTAATAACTGAAACGAAAAATTCTGCTTGTTCAATTGCCTCACTTTGGTTTCTTGCTGTTAAATAATGGTAAAAACCAACTTTAATGCCATTTGCTTTTGCTCCATTATAGTTCCTAATTGCATCTGCATCTATGTATCCGCTTCCCTCACTAGAACGAATATACACAACTTGAATTCCTGCAGTCTTAACTTCTTGCCAGTCAATATCGCCTTGCCATTCACTAACATCCATTCCAGTATACAAGCTAGAACTAGATGGTGGGAATGCTGATACTTTAGTAGAAGTCAAACACACAAAAGCAAAAGCAAAAATCGAAATAAGTTTTACAAATTTCTTCATCCACATACCTCCTGCTTAAATTCTATGTAAATGATTTATAAATATTCTAGGCAAAAAAATAAAGGCATTATCAAAATGCCTTTAAAAATTATTATTATTTTTGTTTACTTTCTATAACATATGTATTATTTGTTGCCTCTGGTGTATGAGTTTGGTTAAAAGAATGGGCCATATAACCAGCAAAGAATCCTAATAAAAATACTACAATTCCTACAACTATTGTTTTAATACTCTCTTGTTTATTATAAATTTCCTTATCATATACTTTCATTCTTATCACTTCTCTCTTTTTTAATATATATCTATTTTACTTCATTATATGATTTTTTGCAAGTAGTTGTGTGTTTTTTTTTTTATTATCCGTGTCTTGCTCATTATGTCTTTTTTCATTTTGTTCATTATCTTTTTCTCAAGTCTTGATATGTAACTTTGTGATATTCCGAAGCATATCTGCCACTTCTTTTTGTGTTTTTTCAACTCCTGTTTTGAATCCGAACCTAAGCTCCATTATGTGTTTTTCCCTGTCTGTAAGTTTAAGTATTGCAGATTTTAAAAGCACTCTATCTACTTCATCTTCCATTGCTCTTGATGTTACATCATCATCTGTTCCGAAGTATATCTGATAGCAAAAGCTCGTTTCCATCTCCATCTTGATTTAATGGTTCATCAATAGATATTTCCCCTTTTGTTTTGTTACTACGTCTTAAATACATTAAGATTTCATTCTCTATACAACGTGAGGCATATGTTGCAAGCTTAATGTTTTTCCCATTATTAAACGTATTTATAGCCTTCATAAGACCTATTGTTCCTATTGATATTAAGTCCTCTATTCCTATTCCCGTATTTTCAAATTTCTTAGCAATATATACAACTAACCTTAAATTATGTTCAACCAATACTTGTCTAGCTTCAAAATCGTTTGCCTCTAGTCTTTTAAGCATTTGTTCTTCCTCATCTGGTGGCAATGGTGGTGGCAGTGTTTGACTTCCTGCAATATAGAAAATGCCATCATTTTCAAAATTTCCTCCACCAAAATATTTTTTAATTTTACACCTCAAAACTTCAAGAATATCCATATCTTCACACCCTTTCTAAAAATTATTCATCTAAAATATCTAACCCCACTAAAGCGTTATATTTTCCGCTTCTACTTAATTTCCCATTATATATTCCTATAATTACATTTTTTGCCCTATATCCTATGTCTTGATATTCAATAAGAGCATTATTTAATTTGAAACCTAATATTAGTCCATTCTCTTTTCCTAATGATTTAAATGGAATTGCCCTAATTCGTTGCGAGAATGCTCCTAATTCCACATTTTTCCCATTAATGATATCATGTGTGTTGTCTACTATCTCGGCTGGCAAAAAGCCTTTTAACGTTTCCTTTTCAACGATAATTACTGGTGCCTTACTTATTGGGTCTCTTAAGAAATTTCCTGTATCTATAATTGCCTTGAAACTTAATGTTTTTTCTTCTAACTTTAGCTTTACATCACAAAACATATCTTGCTTACTAAGTTTGCTTTTTATATTTTTAAAAGCAATTGTTATAATAATAAACCCAAGTATTCCTCCTGCAAGTATCATCTTTATTGGATATGTACCAATTAAAACTCCATTTTGATACAAGATGTCTTCCGGCCTTACAAAATACAGCAAGGCAAATGCCACTCCACCAAATGTAAATGATGTTAAATAAAAAATTACAACATGTTTAAAAAATGATTTTAGATTGGCTGGTTTAAAAGATATATATACTATTACAAATGATAATAAGATTTTTAATATAATATTTGAATAAATTGCTATATTTGATACATAAATAATTATTGCATAAAGTGCCCCAATTGTGCTTCCTATAAGGTTTCTAACTATCTTCATGCTGTCTTTTAAAATTATCCCAGTTGCAAGTAGTATAATAGAATTCATGAATACATTTTCCATAAAAATTATATCTACATATAGGGTCATTTCCTTACCTCTTAAACATTGTACTACTTGTATTGTAAAAAGTCTGTCAATTCTTGGGCACGAAAAAAAGAAATAATCTACCTTTGTAGACTATTTCTTTTATTTTCCATTATTTTTCTATGTACTTATATTTTATTTCCTTTTTTTCTTAGGAAAGATGGTATATCTAAATCATTTGGGTTATCAGATTTATTATCTGGTGTTGATGGTATTGAATTTATTTTTTTGTTCCAAGTATTGTTTACTAAATTTTCAACACCTATTGTTGATATATTTTCATCTTTTTCAAAACCTGTTGCAATAACTGTAATTTGAATTTCGTCTCCAAGACTTTCATCAGTTACAACACCAAATATGATGTTTGCTTCAGGATCTACACTGCGTTGAACAAGTTCAGCTGCTGTATTTGCTTCTTGTAAACCAAGATCTGGTCCACCAGTAATGTTTATAATTACTCCTCTTGCACCTTCTATTGATGTTTCTAGTAATGGACTTTGTATAGCTTGTTTTGCAGCATCTTCTGCTCTATTTTCTCCGCTTGCTCTACCAATACCCATATGTGCCATACCTGTATTTAACATTACAGTTTTAACATCTGCAAAGTCTAGGTTTATTAGTCCTGGTACTGAGATTAAATCTGAAATACCTTGAACACCTTGTCTTAAAACATCATCAGCCATTTTGAAAGCTTCAACAATTGATGTTTTTCTATCTATAATTTGTAATAATTTATCATTTGGAATTACTACTAATGTATCAACTTTTTCTTTTAAGTTGATTATTCCTTTTTCAGCTTGGTTAAGTCTTTTCTTTCCTTCAAAAGTAAATGGTTTTGTAACAACGCCTATTGTTAAAATTCCTAATTCTTTAGCTGTTGCTGCAACTATTGGAGCGGCTCCTGTACCAGTTCCTCCTCCCATACCTGCTGTAACGAAAACCATATCTGCACCACGTAGAACCTCTGCTATTTCAGATTTGCTTTCTTCTGCTGCTTGAGCTCCGATATCTGGATTTGCACCAGCTCCTAGACCTCTTGTTAGTTTTTCTCCTATTTGAATTCTTGTACTTGCTTTTGATATTTGAAGAGCTTGTCTATCTGTATTTACTGCAATAAATTCTACACCTTTTATTCCAGATTCTATCATTCTATTTATTGCGTTGTTTCCTGCTCCTCCTACTCCTATTACTTTTATTAATGCTGTTCCGTCCATCATGTTATTGTTTTCTTCATATTCTGATTCCCTCATAATGCAAATTCCTCCCTTTTATATATATTTAAAATTAAAAACTTAGGTATAAAAGAATTCTTTAATTCTTTCTAATATTGTTTTGAAAAAGTTTTCGTTTGATTTAACATCAATTTTGCTTGCAACATTTTTAGCATATGGTCTGCTAGATACATATCTAACTAATGCATAACTTGATCTATATGCAGGTTTTACTGTACTTATCATTCTACCTGTTGCGATTTTAACTGGTATATTTAAAACAATTTTTCCTGCAACATCACTTTTACTAATACATGTAATGCCTTGTCCTGTAAGGATTACATTGTTTATGTTTGATTTTATTCCAAGGCTTGTTATTTGTTTATTTACAAGTGAGAATATTTCCTCAACTCTTGCTTCTATAACCTCTATTAGTTCTGAGCTCTTTATTACTTTATTTCGCTCATCACCTTTATATGTAGTTAGCATTATATCTGTGTCGTTATCTATGAATGATTTTAGAGCTAAAGCATATTGTTTTTTTAATCTATCAGCTTCTTCTTCAGATATGTAAAATACTTGTGCAATATCATTTGTAATATTGTCTCCACCTAGTGGAATTGTATTTGCATATACAAAGTTTGAACCATTAAATACACCAATATCTGTGTTTCCTGCCCCTATATCTAATATCATTACATTGTCGTTCATTTCATTTACATCTAAGATTAAAGATCTTTCTGCTAAAACATTTGGTATAATTCCATCTATTTCTATATTTGCTTTTTTAAATATGCTTGTTAATTGTCTTACATAGTCTTTATCAGCAAGAATAACTTGTCCTGTAACTGTAACTGTTGAACTAAGTGCTCCAACAGGGTCTTCTACAGTTCTTCCATTGTCTAATATAAATTGATTTTTGATTAAATCAATTACTACCTTATCATCTGGAAGGTCTATGTCTCTTAGCTGTAACATGGCTGAATTTATATCCTTTGAAGTAATTCCAGCAAACTTATCTCTAGCCTCTTTTACTATACTATTTTGAACTATTTGCACATACTTACCTGGTATAGTAACATAAGCTGAATTTATTTTTATATTTCCTTGAGCTTCTACTTCTGAAATTGTTTTTCCTATTGCAGAGGCTATTTCATCTTCATCTGTTATCTTAGTTTTTTTCATTCCAAAGCACTTACACTCTGCTATCGCAATTATTTCTAATTGATTAAAATTATTAATCTCGGCAATAACACTTGAGACTTTGGAGGTTCCAATATCTATACCTACTATTACATCCCCTATAGCCAAAATACTTCCTCCATTTATTAAAATTACCGCTATTATAATATTATGTTTTTTGGAAAAAGTCAAGAGTATTTGTAATATTTTTGTAATATTTTTGTAATAAAGTTGTAATGTTTTCTGGTAATATTTTCTCTTTTGCTTATGGTTGTAGTATTACATAGAATTATGTATTTTTATATAAAATTTTGATATATTTTTTTACACATTAAATGCAATTATTCCTAAAACAAAACCAATAATATTTCCAACAAAACCAATTCGTCCTTTATATAATTTATTAGATTCTGGTATAAGCTCTCCTGAAACTATGTATAGCATAGCCCCTGCTGCAATTGCTAAACAAATGCTTATCATTCCATCTGATATTTTACCTGCAAGTGCTCCAAAAAATGCACCTATTCCTGTGGTAACACCTGATAAGAATGTATAGTTTAAAGCCTTTATTTTGCTCATTCCACCGTTTTTCATAGGAACTGACATAGATAATCCTTCTGGAATATCATGAAGCAAAATTGCAATAGCTAGTGAATACCCGAAGTTTAATTGAAGCTCCAAACCCAGAACCTATTGCTAACCCCTCTGGAAAGTTATGAAGTGCTAACCCTATACCAACAATTATTCCAGTATTTAAAAGTGAATTACTATTTTTTTCATTATGTTTTTTCTTAACAATGTTATCACAAAATAGCATTAGTACAACTCCTGCTAATGTTCCTATAATTGTATTTCCAAGTCCTGCCATTTCTATTGCCTCTGGTATTAAATCAAAACATATAATTGCCATCATAAGGCCGAGCTGCAAGTTGCAATATAAAGCTTAAAAACCTATTGGAGTTTCTTTTCCATGTAACGCCAATAATTCCTCCTATTGTGGTTCCAAAAGTGCCAAAAAATAAACCTATCAATGTAGTTTTAAGTAAATAGTTCATATTTTCCTCCTAAACTTACATTAATAGGCTATTCAAGTACGCTTGTACTTATAACTTTTATTATTCTTTTACTTCTGTTGTAGTTTCTTCTGTTACTGTATCTACAGTTTCTTCTACAACTGGAGCTTCTGTTTCAACTGCAGGAGCTTCTTCTGGAGCTGCTTCTACTGCTTCTTCTTTTAAAATGATTTCGTTTGTTTGAATTCTTGCTCCAACTTTTTCTTTAGTCTTAGCTGATTTACCAACTCTATCTCTTAAGTAGAATAATTTAGCTCTTCTTGCTTTACCTACTCTTGTTACTTCTACTTTTTCAACTGCTGGTGAGTGAACTAAGAATGTTTTTTCAACACCTACACCTGAAGCTATTCTTCTAACTGTAAATGTTTGGTTTACTCCTCCACCTTGTACTTTTATTATTGTTCCTTCGAAAACTTGGATTCTTTCTCTGTTTCCTTCTTTTACTCTAACATGAACTTTTACTGTGTTACCAACTCTTAGTTCTGGTATTTTGTTTTTCATTTGTTCATGCTCAATTGATTTTATGATATCCATTTGATATCCTCCCTTCTTACTTATTTATTAAATCTGGTCTTTTTTGTTTTGTTATTTCTAACGATTTTGCTAATCTCCATTCATCAATTCTTTGATGATTTCCGAGATTTTAGTACCTCTGGTACTTCTCTTCCTAAGAATATTTCTGGTCTTGTATACTGTGGATATTCAAGTAAGTTATTGGTAAACGATTCTTCCTCTATTGAAGCTTCATTTAAAACCCCTTCTACATATCTTGAAACTGAATCTACAAGTACCATTGCTGGAAGCTCTCCACCTGTTAGTACATAATCTCCAATTGATATTTCTTCTGGGTTTATTTCATCAATAACTCTCTGGTCTATTCCTTCATAGTGTCCACAAAGTAGAATTAAATGTTCTTCTTTGCTTAAACTTTGAACTATATTCTGGTTTAAAGTTTTGCCTTGAGGTGATAAATATATTACCTTTGCATTTGGTTCATAAACACTTTTATAAGCATCATATACAACATCTGGTCTTATTACCATTCCGGCTCCTCCGCCATATGGTGTATCATCTACTTTTTTGTGCTTATCTTTTGAAAAGTCTCTAATATTTATTAAATTAATATCTATTATATTCTTTTCTACTGCTCTTCCTATAATACTTTGTTTTAATGGTTCAAAGCTTTCTGGGAAAAGAGTTAATATATCTATTCTCATATTAAACCTTCCATTAAATGAATTACTATTTTCTTATTTTCAATATCAACGTTTTTTATAACATCTTCTATTGCTGGAAGTAGAATTTCTTTACCATCTAAAGTTTTTACAGTGTAAACATCATTACTTCCTGTTTGAAACACATCTACAACTTTGCCTAAATCTTCTCCTTCTTCTGTAAATACTTCTGAACCGATAATATCTACAATAAAGTACGAATCTTCTTCAAGCTCCACTGCATCTTCCCTATTTATTTTGATATAGCAATTTTTATATTTTTCAGCTTCTGTTATATCGTCCATTCCTTCAAGTTTTAAAAGTACCATATTCTTATTATACTTAACATCTTGAATTTTAAACTCTATAAGTTCTTTAGCTTTTTGAATATATATTGTTTCTAAATCTTCAAATCTAGTAATATCATCTGTTAAAGGGCTAACCTTTAATAAACCTTTTAGACCACTTGTATTAACAATTTTTCCAACTTCTAAATATTCTTTCATATCTTATCCTATAAATTCTACAGAAACTCTTTTTTGTTCCTTGCTAGCTAGAGCTTTCATAACTGTTCTAATAGCAGCAGCTATTTTTCCCTCTCTACCAATTACTTTTCCCATATCTGTTTCTGCAACTTTAACTTCAAAAACAACTGATTTTTCTCCATCAATTTCATTTATTGAAACTTGTTCTGGAAATTCTGTTAAGCTTTTGATTATTGTTTCTAATGTTTCTTTCATATTTGCCTCCTTTATTTAAAGCCTTTTCTTATTTTGTTTCAATTAAACGTCTTACTGTATCTGTTGGTTTTGCTCCATTTTTAATCCATTGTTCAACTTTCTCTTTGTCAAAGTTAACTTCAGATGGATCTGTCATTGGGTTGTATGTTCCAATTTGTTCAATTATTTTTCCATCTCTTGGAGACTTAGAATCAGCAACAACTATGTGATAGAATGGTGCTTTTTTCTTTCCTACTCTTTGTAATCTTATTTTTACCATTTTAAAATCCTCCTCTTTTATTTTTTATATTAAATTTAAAAAATTAATAACTATTTTAAGTTTTTAAGGCTGTTCATATCAAAGCCTTTTAGAGCATTTTTCATGCCACCTTTACTATTTTGCATTTTCTTCATAAGCTTTTGTGTTGTTTCATATGAGTTTATAAATTTGTTGATATCTTGTACTGTTGTACCACTTCCTTTTGCAATTCTTTGTCTTCTGCTTGCATTAAGAAGTCTTGTATTTTTCTTTTCCTTTGCTGTCATTGAGCATATTATAGCTTCAATTTTTACAAATTCTTTGTCATCTACTTTTATATCTCCAAATTTATTCATACCTGGTATCATTTTAAGTATTGATGAGAATGAACCCATTTTCTTTACTTGTCTTAGTTGTGTTAAGTAATCATCTAAATCAAATTCTTGTTTTTTAAGTTTTTTCTCGAGTTTCAGTGCTTCTTCTTCATCAAAAGCTTCTTCAGCTTTTTCTATAATTGAAAGCATATCTCCCATACCTAAAATTCTTGATGTCATTCTATCTGGGTGGAATTCTTCAATATCGCTAAGCTTTTCTCCGGTTAGCAATAAACTTTATTGGTCTTCCTGTAATTTTCTTAACAGAAAGAGCTGCACCACCACGAGTATCGCCATCTAACTTTGTTAAAATAACTCCATCTATTCCTAAATTTTCATTAAACGTTTGAGCTACATTTACAGCATCTTGACCAGTCATAGAATCTACTACTAATAGTATTTCATGTGGTTTAACATTTGCTTTAACATTTTTTAGCTCTTGCATTAATTCTTCATCTATATGAAGTCGTCCTGCGGTATCTAGTATAATTACATCATTTAATTTTGAATAAGCTTCAGATATTGCTTGTTTTGCTATACGCACTACATCTTTTGAATTTTCATTTGCAAATACCGGAATATTTAATTGGCTACCTACTACTTGTAATTGCTTTATAGCTGCTGGTCTGTATACGTCGCATGCTACAAGTAATGGTTTTTTGCCTTGTTTTCTTAAAAGATTTGCAAGCTTACCACAAGTTGTAGTTTTACCAGAACCTTGTAAACCTACTAACATTATGATTGTAGGTGGGTTTGGAGTGAAGTTTATTTTACTTGCTACTCCTCCCAAAAGTTCTGTCATTTCGTCTCTTACAATCTTTACAACTTGTTGTCCTGGTGTTAAAGATTTTAAAACATTTTGACCTAAGGCTTTTCTCTCGACCTCAGCAATAAACTCTTTTACAATTTTATAATTAACATCTGCTTCTAGTAAAGCTAACTTTACCTCTCGCATTACTTCTTTTAAATCATTTTCGGTAATTCTTGCTTTACCCCCGAAGTTTTCTTGTTATTGCTTGTAATCTTGAAGATAATCCCTCAAAAGCCATATGTTTTCCTCCTTACACTACACAATTAAGTTCTGTTTTAATATGTTCTAGTATTTCAGCTATTTGTTCGTCTGTAAACTTTGTTTGAATTTTTGTCAGCTCAGATAAAATATTTGCTATTTTTTCTTCTTGCTTCATAGTTTTTTTCATAATTCCTAGCTTTTCTTCAAATTCGAAAAGTTTATTTTCCCCCTTTTTTATTATATCCCTTACAGCTTGCCTTGTAATGCCTTCGTTCTCTGCTATTTCTGAAAGAGACAAATCTAGGTTATAATAGTTATCCATAATATCTAATTGTTTTTCAGTTAAAAGCTTGCCATAAATTTCGCAAAGCATACTAATTTCAACTTTCTTATCCATAACTATCATCACCTTTTTAAAAATTGTAATGCTATTCTACTTTACACTATTTTTAGCCATTTGTCAAGGGTTTTTTAAAAAATTGCCTAAAAAATAGGCAATTTTTAAGGAAAAAGTATTAAATTAATATAACCATTGTGCCTTCCTTTAGTATTCTACAAGTTTCTGTGTAGCTCCACGTATTGTACATGTAGCATGCTTTGTTACTTTTCTCTTATCTTTAAATCTATTTTATAATAAAAAATACAAATTGCAATATAATTTTGCAATTTGTAATATAAATGTAATTTAATATATGTCTCCCGTTATTTTAGCTTTTTTATTTCTTCTACACTCAAGCCTGTTACTTCTGCAATATCCTTGGTAGACATTTGTTTTTTCAAAAGCTTTTTAGCTATTTCCATATTTCGCTCATTTTTTCCTTCTACTTTTCCTTTTTCTTCTCCTTGTTTATATCCCTCGTTTTGTGCATATGCTATTGAGGCTTGTTCATCTCTTATGTACTTTTCTTTCAGCTCTGCTATTCTTCTTAGTTTTTCATTTCCACTTACTTGTTCTAATTCATCTATAGC
>UMAL01031692.1_pt1 | contig 24106 bp, 20 predicted proteins | sample 1963691 | NCBI WGS metagenome assembly UMAL01 (sample SAMEA4835914, study PRJEB28245) | human gut metagenome | biome: gut microbiome; material: fecal sample | place: Denmark | collected 2008
GACCATCCACTCTCTCGCCTTTGATCGCTACAAACAGGTTGCCTGCTTCCACTTTACGGCTGTCTATGACAACTCCCGTCACTTCAAAACCTTGCTGTTCCTCTGTCCCGATATAAGTTCCATGGCAACAGTCCGTGATATGTTCTAATGTCAGATTCTTCATTTTGATCTCTGTCCTCGTTTCCTAACATTTTTCTGATTTTTGTGCCTGCTTTTCCTGCCAATAAATGTTATGCATATTTTTTTAATGATAACTCGATCAGTTTCTCACAAAGCTGCTCAAAGCTGACTCCTACTGCCTGTGCCTCCTGTGGCAGCAGACTGGTCGGTGTCATACCGGGAAGGGTATTTGCCTCTAAACAATACATTTTTTCATCGCTGTCTAACAGGAAATCCATTCTGGAATACGCGCCCAGTCCCAATGCTTTTGTAACCTCTACGGCATACTGCTGCATCTGTTTTGTAACAGCTTCTGACAACTGTGCCGGACAGGTCTCTACCGCGCTGCCTGCTTTATATTTATTTTTGTAGTCATAAAATCCTTCGACTGGAGCAATCTCAATGATCGGAAGTGCCTTACCTTCTAACACTCCAACAGAAAACTCTCTGCCCTCGATATAATCTTCGATCAGGATTTCTTCCTCCCAACGGAAGGCTTCTTCTAAAGCTGCTTCATATTCCTCAATGGTCCGTACAATGGACACGCCGATACTGGAACCGCCACAGCATGGTTTTACCACACACGGAAGATTCAGTCCGGTCTTTGCAAAATCACGGATCTGCTCGTCACGTTTCATCCTGATTCCACCCGGTGTCGGAATACCGTTTGCCACAAAGAACTGTTTTGCAATGTTTTTATCCATCGCTAATGCACTTCCTAAATAGCCGGTTCCCGTATAACGGATGCCAAACAGATCAAAAGCTGCCTGTATCTTACCGTTTTCTCCATTCTCTCCATGAAGTGCCATAAATACCACATCTGCCTTCTGACAGATTTCAATAACATTCGGCCCGAAAAAATTATCGGACTGGTCTGCTCTGGATGCCTTTACTGCCGCTAGATCCGGTGCCACGGTCGGTATTTCTTCTACCTGAACGCTGACCTCTTCGGTATGTTCAAAAATATCACTGATATCTTCTTTCTTATCACTATATCCCATAAACACATCTAAAAGAATGACACGATGACCATTCTTTCTCAATGCCTTGCTTACCATATTTCCTGTCACAAAAGATACATCACGCTCTGTACTGAGTCCACCTGCTAATACTACAATGTCCATGTTCCTGTCTCCTTTTCCTATCTTATAACCTATTGTTTTTTTATCATACAAATACTTATTAATAGTAAAACATTTTCATGTCTATGACAAGCGGTCTGTGGAGAAGAAACACTTTTTTCAGGATATGAGCAGTTTTTTCAGGGTATTGACCGCCTGCCCCCTCCATTATTCCAGGGTTCCTTGTGCAGACCATTCCGATGAGCCTCTGAGACGGCAATTGTGTCACCAGTGGGTTCACAATCGCCAGAGTCTCATCTCCATTGCACAAAAGGAAGCCTTCCATAATGGAGGGGGCAGGCGGATCACACTCTTTGAATAACCTTGTAAAAGTTTCGGAAGACATCTACCCAATAGGCAAAAAGAAAGGACAGGCGTTGTACTTTTTTTGTAGTACACTACCTATCCTATCACTTCTTTATAACGTTTTAAGTATTCTGATTCTGTTCTGAGAACCTTGTCTCATTTGTGCACCCCTTGCCAACTACCTTCCTAACAAATTCCCACCTAGATCATAATATCCTGACCTTTTAGAACTCCGGCTCGATCAATCCATAAGTATTGCCTTTTCTCTTATACACCACATTGACCTCTTCCGTCTCCGCATTACGGAATACGAAGAAATTATGTCCTAACAATTCCATCTGTACACAGGCATCTTCCGGATACATCGGTTTCATGCCAAAGCGTTTGGTACGGATAATCTGGATCTCATCGTCTGTGCTGACTTCTTTCTCTATAAATTCTTTACGGAAGTTTGCAGCATTCTGCTGTTTGGAAACCAATTTATTTTTGTACTTTTTAAGCTGACGCTCGATGACCTCTTCTACCAGATCGATGGAAACATACATATCGTTGCTGACCTGCTCTGAACGGATGATATTTCCTTTTACCGGTATGGTGACCTCGATTTTCTGTCTTTCTTTTTCTACACTTAAGGTTACAAAAACATCGGTGTCGGGAGTAAAATACTTTTCGAGTTTTGATAACTTGTCCTCTACTGCTGATCTTAATCCATCTGTAATGTCAATATTTCTGCCCGTAATTGTGATACGCATATTGCCCAACCCCTTTGCTAGTTATTTGATATCGTTCTTTGATATCTAAATCTATTATACCACATTTCACCTTTATCTCAAGTAATATTCAGAATTATTTTTAAATTTTTACGTTCAAGTTGACATTTTCCCGGTGACATGATACATATAGAAGAAAAACGGAGGATTTCCTATGAATCAGCATGTTCTTATTACCGGTGCATCCCACGGGATTGGAAAAGCCGCTGCCGAACGGTTCGCAAAAGAAGGCTGCACCTTAATACTCAATTGCCGACAGTCCGTAGAAGAATTGTCTGCATTAGAATTTTATTTGAAAAAAAATTATTCCGTTGACTGCATCTCATTAATCGGCGATGTCAGCTCGCCGGACTTTGTAAAAGAAATGTTTGAAAAAACAATGGAGCGTTTCGGTGGCATCGACATTTTGATCAACAATGCCGGCATTTCGCACATCGGATTGCTTGGCGATATGAGCAACGAAGAGTGGCACCGTGTGATGGGTATCAATCTGGACTCTGTCTTTTACTGCTGCCGGGAGGCAATTCCTTATATGTTATCAAAAAAATCCGGCAGCATCGTCAATGTCTCTTCTGTCTGGGGGAACATCGGTGCTTCAATGGAAGTTGCCTATTCCGCTTCCAAAGGGGCTGTGAATTCTTTCACAAAAGCACTGGCAAAAGAGCTTGCCCCAAGCAATATCCGGGTAAATGCCGCTGCATTTGGTACGATCGACACCCGTATGAATTCCTGTTTTTCTGCGGAAGAACGGACTGCTTTAGAAGAAGAAATCCCGATCGGACGTTACGGCACAACCGAAGAAGCAGCCGAATGTATTTACCGCCTTGCAACTGCCCCGGCATATCTGACCGGACAGATCCTAACCATGGATGGCGGCTGGTGCTAAAAACATCTCATTTTTTAAGTCTGAGAATAAGCGAAAAAGGAAGCCGTTGACTTACCCCTGTCAACGGCTTCTTTATTTACCCTCTTGCTTCTCTGCACTTTTTCGTTCTAAACATTCTACAAGTTATTTTACCCTATGCGCGCAGATGAAGTATTACTGTCTTATTTTCCCTAAAATCTTAGCTCCATGGGCTCATGTCGATTCTTGGAAGATCTTTTAATAATGGAATGATGTATGCGCCATAGGACTCAATGTCTTTCTCATCAATGATGATCTTAGCACTTCCGCCTTTGAATCCAAGTACATCGTAGTCACCCCATACATCTGTACGAAGGTAGCTTCTCATGTGCGCTTCTGCGAAATCTTTCTTTGCATATCCACCGTCTTCTCTGTTCAGTCCTGCGATCTGATGTACCGGACGAACGAATGACTGTGCACTCATGTATGGTACGATATCGGATGTATCACCAAGACGCTGTACTTTTCCTTCTCTTCCAATCGGGTTGATCAGTGGTGAACCAAAGGAAATTGTGTTGATGATGTTATAGCGATGTTTTAATGTTCTATCGCCTGCTGCCTGCTGTGCAACCATTCCACCTAAGCTGTGTCCTGTGAAGATTACGTTTGCTCCTTTTGGAACTACTTTGCAAACAACTTTTCTGATCTCTCTGATATAGAAGTTATCCTGCTCGAAACCTACCTGTAAGTCTGTGATGACTCCGCGTGGCTCGTTAAACATGAACTCAGTTCCTGCAAGACCTACGATGTAAACATCTTTTGTAACTTTTTTTCCGAAAACATTTTTGTTTACCAATTTCGCTTTGGAAATAGCGATCGGTCCGTTTGAGTTAGGATTTACACCTGTATCACAGTGGTAATATCCCTGATAGATGAACTTTGCCATATCACAAGATGTTGTGTATACCTTTTCTGTTCCCTCTGCCTCTGCTGCGTTAGCTGTCATTGCCGGTAAAAATGTTGTTCCAGCAACTGCTACCGTCAGTGCTAAGCTAGCAACCCATTTCAAAATTCTTTTCATTTTTGCTTCTCCTCCTTAAATCTCTTTCCTGCATCCTTACGGCTTGTAGATTGTTTTTCTTTACAACTATAATTTATCATCCTGCAACTATTTCGTCAATAGCATTTTTTAAACACTTTGTTGCATTTGTATAATTTTTTTGCATTTTGTTACTATTTTTCATCGCATTGTATATTATCGTTTCAAGTTTTTTCGTTTTTATTCGTAAATATCACGAATAACAGCGTCAGAATCGCCTGAGTTGTGCTATTTTTCACTTGTTTTTAGAATATTTGCTCTATTGATACTTTTTCACAATTTCTTCCCTTGGCTGCCTGTTGGCACGGTGCTAAGTTTCTGGTTTTTAGGATTGACTTATGGGATTTATATGAATGTTTCCGGCAGCCACGGAATCCCTGAAGCGATCGCCATTGCGGTAGTTGTTCTTCTGCACCTGTGGAAATGCCAGATGCTTTTATCTATCGCCGGCGGCACGATCTGCTATATGCTTCTGGTTCAATTGGTATTTTAAATCCGGTCAGGAGATGCCGTTACAGGCGTTCTCCTTCCGTTAAGATCTCGTTCGTTCTTTCCACCATTCCCATGATATGTTGTAATATCTCTTCCATCTCTCCGATAATCGTCCGGATATCTTCACTCTTCACCGAACTCTGGTTGACTCCCTCGATCGCCGTATTGACAACATCGGTCAGGTTCTTAATGTTCTCACTGAAACCTTCTACCGTCTGGTTGACATTTTTAATTACCGACGCAATCTGTTTGTCATTGTTCTGGGACTCTGCTACCGACTGCTTGGATTCATCGGACAGTCTTCGGATATTTTCTGCCACTACCGCAAAGCCTTTTCCCGCTTCTCCTGCTCTGGCTGCTTCTATGCTTGCATTTAAGGACAACAGGTTGATGTCTTTGGCGATCTGCTCTACATTCTCGGACATCTCTCTGTATTTTCCTGCATTCACGTTAATATCCTGCATACCTGTTAAAATGGTTGCATTGAGCTTTTCTAATCCTTCCATATAGGTAATGACGTTTTGCATCTCATTGCTGTTTTCCTGTCCGACCTTACCGATGCCTGCTGCGGATTCTTTTACTTCGCTCATTTCACGGTCTAATTCCTCGGTAACGCTTCGGATCTTTTCCATCATCTGATGGACTTCTTCATTAATTCCGGCAATCCGCTCCTGCTCGGAACGGATTTTCTTTAACATGTACTGGTTACAGTTCTCAGGTAAATTCAATCCTCTTACGATCGCCTTTGCCATATCTGCACAACTGCGGAAACCACAGGCATGACAATCGAAATGACGCTCTGTTTCCGTTTCTTTTCTCAACGCCTTAAAGCCTGCTTCTAACTGTTGATCCGATACAGCAACCTTGTCTACATTTTCCGGTGTATATTCTCTGATAAAATCATCGATCTTCAACTCACGGTCAAAACGCTCATACTGCTCATCTTTTCCACGCTTCGTATGTTTTAAACGTTCCCCATGTGTATATTTTTCGACATCATGCATGATCGTGTTCATATGCATAAAGTCATAGTCCTGTCCGACCGCCGGTCCGTCATTACATCCAAATTCACAGTTCAATACATCGAGCACTGTCGGTTTGTACTCGTCACCGGCTTCCATATAACGGATCATTTCACGATATACTTTATCCTGTCCTTCCACGTTCATGATATTCAGTTCCGGATTGTGGTACAGCAGATTTTTCATCAGTCCGCCCGGTTTTGGATAAATTCCACCCTCTAAGCCCTGTTCTACATCAAACTCAAACTCCGAATACAGCTTGACCTGTGGAAGTTTGATATTGTGTTCTTCAAAGTATTCTTTCAGATGCGCCATCGTCACATTATACTGGATCTGCCCCGTCTGCTTGAACTCATCTCTTTTTGCAATGCACGGAGAGATTGCTGCAATCTTTCCGGTCCATCCCATGTATTTTCGCATATAGATCGCGGTACAGAGCATCGGACTCTGGATCGGAGACAGGTTCTTTAAAAGCTGTTTTCTGTGTTTGAGCACATAATTTACAATTACTGCACATGGCTGTGATAAAATCTTTGCATTCGGATGCTGTTCTAAATACCGGATATGTGCCCAGGTACAGATGTCTGCTCCAAATGCCACATCATAGACTCCTGCCACTCCCTGATTCCGTAACCACTGCAGGGCATGACGCCAGTTGCCGTCAAATGCGATCTTAATTGCCGGTGCTGCGATCACTGCAATTTTTTCCCCTTTTCTCAGATCCCGTAAAAACTCTTCCGTATCATCCTCAAAGGATCTCGCATGGTGGGCACAGGCTTTGATGCAGGCTCCGCACTTAATACATTTGCTCTCATCAATCTCTATGATCAGGTTTCCTTCCTCGTCCTTTTTTGCCCAGTTCGCATCGCTGACCGGCAGACACGCACGCAGGAATTACACCCCACACATTTATTCACATCTAAGGTTATTGTACTCATATGTATACCTCCTGTTTTTTTCTCTTCCCCATATATCTATACTACCAGGATAACCTTATTTAGAAATTTTTTCAACAAAATACCGCACAATGTGACAAACGTCATCTCTGTGCGGTAATTTATGTGCGTATTTATATTGATATCTATCTTTCCTCACGGAAATAGGATTCTCCAAGGCTTGCCGGTGGCTGATTCTCGCGTTTCTTTCTGAAACTTGTAATGATCAGCACGACGATCGTTACCACATATGGAAGCATCTTGAATATCTCCTGGGAACTTCTCGTCAATCCCGGAATGTAAAGGTAGAGAATGTAAAGTGCTCCAAATAAGAAGGAACCCCAGATAGCATTGACCGGTTTCCACAATGCGAAGATAACCAGTGCGATTGCTAACCATCCTCTGTCACCAAATCCGTTGTTTGTCCATGTTCCTCCAAGGTATTCCATAACAAAGTAAAGACCGCCTAAACCTGCAATACCTCCACCGATACAGGTAGCAAGGTATTTGTATCTTGTAACATTGATTCCTGCTGCATCTGCCGTTGCCGGACTTTCACCGACCGCTCTTAAGTTCAGACCCTGTCTGGTCTTATTCAGATACCAGGAAGCTAAGATCGCAAGGATAACAGAAAGATAGGTTAAAAATCCATAGGAGAATAATATCTTTCCAACTACCGGAATCTCACTTAACACCGGGATGCTCTTGCGATAAGCATCTGCAGTTGTTGCTACGGATATCTGACCAACACCGCCTGCCAGTTTTGAAATAGAACCTCCGAAGAAGTTACCAAAACCTACACCAAAGGTTGTCAGTGCCAGACCTGCTACGTTCTGGTTTGCCCGCAGGGTAATGGTCAGTACACTGTAGATCAGTCCACCAAAAGCTGCACACAGAACTGCACAGACAAAAGAGATCAGCAGTCCTACCAGACCGTTTGGGTTCTGCGCCGTTTTTTCATAGAAGAAGGCTCCCATCAGACCTGCAATTCCGCCCATATACATCATACCCGGAATTCCAAGATTCAGGTTTCCGGACTTCTCAGTGATAATCTCTCCGGTTGCTCCAAAGAGCATTCCCACTGCCTGTCCGATCGCTTTTTGAATAAAGGTAATCAGCACTGTCATTTATTTTGCCTCCTTTCTGTTTTTACGGAACTCTACTTTATAATTGATAAAAAATTCACATCCGATCAGGAAGAATAAAATAATTCCGGTGATAACTTCCGATGCATTCTCGTTCAGATTGAACTGGGATGCGATCTGGATCGCTCCTTTTTCCATAAATACCAAGAAGAAGGATACTAAGATCATTGCAAAGGTATTGAATTTTGACATCCATGCAACGATGATCGCCGTAAATCCTCTTCCGCCTGCCGTACTGGTAGAAATCGTATGGCTTGCACCGCTGACCAATACGAAACCTGCAATTCCGCAGATTGCTCCGGAAATCGCCATCGTACGCATGATAACTTTCTTTACGCTGATTCCTGCGTAGAGTGCGGTGTTCTCGCTTTCTCCAACGACTGCGATCTCATATCCCTGCTTACTGTATTTTAAATAGAAATACATCAAAAGTGTGATCGCCATAATGATGATCACATTCCAGCCGTAAGTCCATTCGCCCAGTGCCGGAAGCCATCCAGCCTGTGTCGGCGCATTGATAATACCGACGGTATTAGAACCTTCCGGGTTCTCCCAGAATACGATACAGAAAGTTACGATCTGCATCGCTACATAGTTCATCATCAGGGTAAACAGTGTCTCATTCGTATTTAAAAATGCTTTAAATACTGCCGGGATCAGACCCCAGACTAAACCTGCGGCAAGTCCTGCTAAAAACATCACAACCAGTAACACACCATTGCTCATCGAATCTCCGCCATAGATCATAACGGCTGCAGCTGCGGCTGCTCCCGCTAAGATCTGACCTTCGGCTCCGATATTCCAAAACCGCATTTTAAATGCCGGTGTCAGTCCGACTGCGATACACAGTAGGATCATCGTATCACGGATCGTCACCCACAAACGTCTTTCCGTTCCGACTGCTCCATCCGCGATCGAACGATATACTTCTAAAGGATTTAACTTTGTCAGTGCAACGATGACCAATGCACATACTACTAAAGAAATTAATACTGCAATAATTCGGATTCCCCATGCTTTTCCAAAAGAGATCCTGTCTCTTTTCGAGATATGAACCAACGGTTCTTTTTTTGAAACTGAATGTTCACTTGTCATGCCTCGGATTCCTCCTCTTCCTTCGTCATCAACAGACCAATTTCTTCTTTTGTGGTCTTTCTTGCATCTACAACACCGGTAATCTTTCCACCACAAAGCACTAATATCTTATCACAAAGCTCTAATAATACATCCAGATCTTCGCCGACACAGATTACGGCAACACCGCGTTTTTTCTGCTCATTTAACAGATCATAAATCGTCAGTGAAGAGTTGATGTCCAGTCCACGGACCGGATATGCCACCATCAATACCGTAGGATCTGCGGAAATCTCGCGTCCTACCAGTACTTTCTGCACATTACCGCCGGAAAGACGGCTGACCGGAGTGTTGACGCTCGGTGTGGATACCTGCAGCTGGTCTACGATCTTTTCTGCCAATTCCTTTGGTTCTTTGCGGTTTGCAAAAATTCCACGTCCTTCATTATAACCACGGAGCATCATGTTGCCTGTCATTCCCATGGAACCAACCAGTCCCATTCCCAGACGATCCTCCGGCACGAAAGATAATGCAACTCCCAGTTTTTTAATATCTGCCGGCTTCATGCTCAACAGTTCTTTTTCTTCACCATCTTCTGTAATATAACGTACACTTCCCGATTCCGTCATCTGAAGTCCCGCAACTGCCTCAAGCAATTCTTTCTGTCCGCTTCCGGCAATTCCCGCAATACCGAGAATCTCTCCTCCATAAGCTTCCATAGACGCATTCTTTAATGTCTTTACGCCCTCCTTGTTCACACAGGAAAGATTCTCGATCACCAGACGTTTTACAGGGTTCACCGGATCCGGGCGCTCTATATTCAGATCTATTTTTTCACCGACCATCATCTCTGTTAAAGATTCTGCCGTTGCATTTTTCGTTTCTACCGTACCGATATATTTTCCTTTTCTTAAAACCGATACACGGTCAGACAGTGCAAGTACCTCATTCAGCTTATGCGTAATGATGATAATGGATTTCCCCTGATCTCTCATGTTACGCAGTACGGTAAATAATTTTTCTGTCTCCTGCGGTGTTAAAACTGCCGTAGGCTCGTCCAGTATCAGAATATTTGCACCACGGTAAAGCATTTTTACAATCTCTACGGTCTGCTTCTGGGAAACTGACATATCATAAATCTTCTGATTCGGATCCAGTTCAAAACCGTAACGTTCGGTCACTTCCTGAATATCCTGAACTACCTTTTTCATATCCAGAACACTTTTTCCTTCTAAACCAAGGATAATATTCTCTGCTGCCGTCAGAACATCTACCAGCTTAAAATGCTGATGGATCATTCCGATCCCCAATGCAAAAGAATCCTTTGGTGAACAGATAGACACCTCTTCGCCGTCCACAAAAATCTGTCCCTCATCCGGGAAATAAATGCCTGATATCATATTCATCAGTGTTGTCTTACCACTTCCGTTTTCTCCAAGGACGGATAAAATCTCTCCATGCTTTACGGATAAGTCCACACTGTCGTTTGCAACAACCTCCCCGAAGCGTTTCGTAATATTTTTTAACTCGATCGCATTCGCCTGTTCCAAAACCAAACCTCCTTAACCTTGAAAGGGATTGCTGCAAAATATCATTTCGCAACAACCCCTTTGATGCTTTCAAATAGATTGCACTCTATTTATTTCTCTACGCTCTCAATACCATCAATGTTGATAGCAAATGCAGGTGCAGAGTGTAACTCTGACTCGTGGAAGTAACCATCTTTGATGTACTCGTTTCCGTTGTCATCTTTCCATGAATCAAGCTCTTTTCCATCTACTGTAAATGTAGAAGTATCAAATACATGTAAAGAACCATCTTTGATCGCGTCCTCTACTTCTTTTACTTTTTCTTTTGTTCCCTTTGCAATTGCTTTGTCGTTCAGCTCTGTGATCTTATCAGCGCCATCGTCATAGCCTTTGCACCAGTCTGTATCGATCTTTGTTCCATCAATAACGCTCTTTACTGCATATGTGTAGTATGGGCCCCAGTCGATGGATGCAGATGTTAATGCCTGTGTAGGAGCTGTTGCGATCATGGATACGTTATATCCTACGATTGGAACACCTGCTTTTTCACAAGCGGTAGAAGCACCTGTTGTATCTGCATGCTGAGAAATTAATACGCATCCGTCTGCGATTAAGGACTCTGCTGCTTCTTTCTCAAGGTCAATACTTGCCCAGCTGTTTGTGTAGATAACTTTCATGGTTGCGGATGGGCATACACTTCTTACTCCTAAGAAGAATGCTGTATAACCGGATTTTACCTCTGCGTATGGGTAAGCTCCAACATAACCGATCTTTGTCTGGTCTTCTTTGATATCACCGTTTTCGATCATCTCGTTTAATTTTAAACCAGCTACAACACCGGATACATAACGGGATTCATAAACTGCTGTAAAGTAGTTGTGCATATTGTCAAGTCCGCTGCTTGCTGCCTGATATCCTGTTGCGTGACAGAACTGTACATCCGGATATTCTGCTGCTGCCTGAAGCAGATAGGACTCATGTCCAAAACTTGTTCCAAAGATAATGTTGCATCCCTGCTCAGCTAAATCCACTGCTGCATCATAGCATGTCTCATCTTCAGGGATCAGAGTCTTCTCGATGATCTGATCATCAGATAATCCTAACTCTTCTTTCATCTCTTTGATACCCTTCATGTGTGCCTCTGTGTAACCTTCGTTCTCATCGCCGATGTAAATTACTCCGACTTTGATGTCTGACGCTGACGTGCTCTTTGCAGACTCTGTCTTTTTGCTGTCAGATGATTTGTCGTCTGCTTTCTTGTCACTGCTGCTTCCGCATGCCATCATGGAAAATGCCATAGCACCTGCAAGCAGTAATGCTGCAAATTTCTTCATTTCTTTCCCTCCATGTTTTGAGTAAGCAAAAGGCATAGCTTTGCTCTATGCCTCTTTGCATCACCGGTACTTCCGGCTAAGTTTCGTTTATAACACATTGTCTAGTATATCATTAATTTGAAGGTTGTCAATGCTTACGTTCACACTTTTTTTACATTTTTCTACATTCTCTGTCTTTTCCATATTAATATGGCGACGATTGCCGTCAGCGTTTCGGCGATCACGAATGCACTCCAGACTCCCGTTACTCCCAAGAAATGACTTCCGATATAGGCTGCCGGCAATATGATCACTACATACCTTAAAAGTGTAATGACTAATGAGGACATTCCTTTTCCAAGTGCCTCTAATGCTCCTGCACAGACTACTGATACCGCGGAGATCACAAATCCAAGGCTGATGATGCGGAGCGCTTTTGCACCTTCTACAATAGTCTGGCTGTTGTTTGTAAACATTCCCATCAGTTCCTGCGGCAGACACAGGCATACCAACATTCCGATGCACATAATTCCTGCGATCAGTTCCAGACAGATCCTGAAAATTTTCCGTACGCGCTCTTTTTCCCCAGCTCCGTAGTTATAACTTAGCAGCGGACGCATGCCCTGTACAATTCCGTTTGCCGGAAGATAGATAAAACTTTGCAGTTTAAAATAGATACCAAGGATGACTACATACATCTGGGAATATACGGCTAACATTCCGTTCAATGCAGAGATCAGCAGGGATGGCAGTGCCATATTTAAGGTTGCCGGGATTCCCACCTGGTACATTCTGACACTGATCTCTTTTGTCGGCCGCATCTCTTTCATGCGTATCTTTAATGTCACCCTGCCGCTGAAGTAGTACCACAGATAATAGCCCAATGTTACGACCCAGCCAAGTCCGGTTGCAACGGCTGCTCCCTGCACGCCCATCTTCGGGAAAAATCCGATTCCAAAGATCATCAGCGGATCTAAGATAATGTTGGCAATGCAGCCCGCCATCATGCCGGTCATGGTCGTAACCATTTTTCCTTCTGCCTGATATACTTTTTCAAACGTTACACCGACAACTAACAGTGCCGACATTCCAAAGATGATATTAGCATATGCAATACTCCATGAAAGTACACGCTCATCCTGTGTATACATTCTTAAATATACCGGTGCAAAGAAAAGTCCCGCGATCGTGACTAATATTCCATGCACGGTTCCTAAGAAAATTCCCTGCGAAGTTGCCGTATCTGCTTTTTCTTTTTCTCCCGCTCCTAAATAAAATGCGATCCTTGCATTCATTCCTACTCCAAATCCTACCGTCAGTGCCGTGATCAGATTTTGAAGCGGATAAACTAACGATACTGCCGCTAAGGCATCTTCTCCGATCTTTGCCACAAAAATACTGTCAATAATATTGTAAAGTGACTGCACGAGCATGGACAGCATCATCGGTGTTGACATGGAGAGGATCAATGGCAGCACCGGTTTCTCTTTCATGTATTCCTGGTTCATGTTTCCTCCTGATCTTTTTTCTCATGTGATCTGGGTGTCAAAACTGTATTTTATGAGATCGTTACCTCAAGCTGCACAAGTGAAGTATGGAAGGTTTCTTTTTGTGCAATGGAAATGAAACTCAAGAAATCATGGAGCCCTCTGGCGAACATGATTTCTGCTTTCGGAAGTTCATTGGAATGTTCTGCACAAGGAAACCTGAAATATTTCACTTGTGCAGCTTGTTCGACCAATCTATCTCGAAAATACAGTTCTGGCAGCCGGAACGTAATAGGAAATAATATCAAAAAATCTCCCGTTACATAAAAAGGACTATAAATCTACTGTTTGATATCAGAAACAGCAAAATCTATAGTCCTCTTTTTGAGACAAGTTTATTCCGATGTCTATTCTAAGACATTTTCACGTTTTTAGCAAGCCTCTATTTCTTTTATATTGCACCCGTTCCCCTCTAGGAGATATGTGTCATAGCTTTCACAATGCGGGCACTGTTTTCCGTATTTTACGGTTTGATAGGTTTTTCCACAGTTCTCACAAATGGTTACCGCCGGTGTAATCTCTATCTTCAGTTCCGAATTCTTCATGATATCTTCTTTTTTCCGGTAATATGCCCAACAGTCGGTCATATATTCCGGCACGATACCACTGACCTCACCGACTTCGAGGGTGATCCCCCCGATTTCGGTAAGCTGATTCTCTTCTGCAAGAGATTTCAAGGTCTTTGCCATATGAACTAAAATTCCAAGTTCGTGCATACTGTACCTCTATTTATTCTTGTTACCACTGAAAGTAATCTTGATCTTACGTTTCAGAGCATATGGAAGAACCGCTTTCATCTTATCTTCGGATTTCCACATGTTGCTGCACTCCGGTAATTCACGATTTAAGTGGATTGCATCAAATTCACACTGTACGGTACACAGACCACATCCGATACACTTATTCGGATCTACTACAGATGCTCCACAGCCTAAACAACGTGCTGCCTCTGTCTTGATCTGCTCCTCAGTAAAGGTGCTTCTGAGGTCACGGAAGGTGTCTTTAGATACTCCTGATTTCTTGCCCGGTACCTGACGTTTTGCATTGTCGAAAGTCTCAACTTTGATGTTATCTTTGTCAAGTTCGATGAACTGACGTCTGTCACGGGAAAGTGTCAGGCTGTGTCCTTTATGTACGAAACGGTGCATGGATACACTTGCTTCTTTTCCTGCTGCGATCGCATCAATTGCAAAGCGAGGTCCTGTGTATACGTCTCCTCCTACGAAGATGTCCTCTTCACCTGTCTGCAAGGTTACGGAATCTGCAACGGCTGTATTGTTTCTGTTTAACTCTACCTTGCTGCCTTCTAATAATCCACCCCACTCGATGGACTGTCCGATAGAAAGGATCACGTTCTCACACTCTACAGTGATCGTATCGTTCTCATCGTACTGTGGATTGAAACGATGCTCTTCATCAAATACGGAGAGACATTTCTTGAATACGACTGCTTTTACTTTTCCGTTCTCGGTTAAAATCTCTTTTGGACCCCAGCCGCATCCGATCGTGATTCCTTCTTCTTCTGCCTCTTCTACCTCATCTGCTGCTGCCGGCATGATGTCGCGGGACTCTAAGCAGTACTGGGATACTTTTGTAGAACCGGAACGAAGTGCCATTCTGGATACGTCAATTGCTACGTTTCCACCACCGATTACTACAGTGTCACCGGAAAGTGCATGTGCATCTTCGCTGATGTTTGCTTTTCTTAAGAACTCTACTCCGGTTACAACACCTTCTGCATCTTCACCCGGAACTCCTGTCTTACGTCCGCCCTGTGCTCCGATTGCAACATAGAATGCTTTATAGCCCTGCTCGCGTAATTGCTGGATCGTAACGTCTTTTCCAACTTCCACGCCGAACTTGAACTCTATACCCATCTGACGTAATACGTCGATCTCTGCTTCGATCACGCTCTTTTCCAGACGGAAGGATGGGATTCCGTTCATCAGCATACCGCCGGCTCTCTGCTCTTTTTCAAAAATGGTTACCGGATATCCTTTTTCTCTTAAGTAGTAAGCTGCGGACATACCGGAAGGACCTGCTCCGATGATCGCCATCTTCTCTGTAAACTCTTTTCCTTCATGGTTCTCAACCTTTGGTACAAATCTGTTTGCACTGTTGATCTCCTGCTCTGCAATGAACTTCTTGATCTCGTCAATTGCAACGGACTGGTCAATGGTTCCACGGGTACATGCATCCTCACAGCGTCTGTTACAGATTGCTCCGCAGACTGCCGGGAATGGATTCTCATGTTTGATGAGTTTTAATGCATCCATATATCTTCCCTGTGCTGCCATCTTCACATATCCCTGAACCGGAACGTGTGCCGGACATGCTGTCTTACATGGTGCTGTACCTGTATCATAGCAGTTGATACGGATATTATCTCTATAGTTCTTATCCCATTTTTCCGGTCCCCATTTGGTGTTGTCCGGAAGTTCATGTTTCGGGTATTCGATCTTTCCACCGTCTTTTGTGCAAAGCTTCTGTCCAAGTTTTGCTGCACCTGCAGGACAGACTTCCACACAACGTCCACATGCTACACAATCCTGCGGATTTACGCTTGCGCGGTAAGCGGAACGTGACATATTCGGTGTGTTAAATAACTGAGAAGTACGAAGTGCGTTACATACGCCAACTGCACAGTTACAGATAGCAAAAATCTTGTTCTGTCCATCGATGTTTGTGATCTGATGTACATAACCGTTCTTCTCTGCACGCTCTAAGATCTCCATTACTTCATCATATGTAATGTAACGACCTCTGTTGGTCTCTACTAAGTAATCTGCCATATCGCCGACACCGATACAAAGTTCTCCTTCGATATCGCCTGTTCCCTCGCCTCTGACACGCTGCTGTGTACGGCAGGAACACTGACCTACGGCATATTTGTCCTGATATTTCTTTAACCAGTGAGAGATATGCTCTACGCTGGCTGATTTCTGCTCTGTTGGGATTGCTTTTTCTACCGGGATAACATGCATACCGATTCCTGCGCCCCCCGGAGGTACCATTGGTGTTACTTTCTCAAGTGGAAGACGTGCCATCTGCTCGAAGAAATCTGCAATTTCCGGATGCTCCTCGACCTGTTTTGTATTCATAACCATGAACTCTGCACAGCCAGGTACAAACATTGGAAGTATGTACTGTTTCTCATGCTTTGCATTTTCCCAGTTATACTCGATCAGTCCGATCACACTCATCTCTTTTAATAATTCTTCTGTACGTTCTAAGCTCTTACCGCATTTTTTAGAAATCTCTTCTGCTGTTGCCGGAACACGCACTTTCATAGAAAGGGCAACCTCTGCCATCTCATCTGTAACAACTCCTGCAAGTCCCCAGTACTCCGGATCATCTACCGTAACGGTATGTCCGATTCGGTCTGTGATCTTCTGACCTAATTTTAAAATCAATTCTCTTTGTTCTGCCATCTCTTTTCCTTTCTCTATGCATTCCAATTTTTAACTTCTGTACGAAGCCAGTCAGCCCACTTATCGATTCCCTCTCCGGTCTTAGCAGAGATCGGGATAATTGTAATATTCGGATTTAACTTCTTTACCCGTTCTTCACAAGCTTTCATGTCAAAATCGAAGTAATCCATTGCATCTATCTTATTGATTAAAAGCACATCCACAATACTGAACATCAGCGGGTATTTCAAAGGCTTATCATCACCTTCCGGAACACTCAGTATCATGGCGTTCTTAGAAGCACCTGTGTCAAATTCTGCCGGGCAAACCAGATTGCCGACATTTTCAAGGATTGCCAAGTCTACATCTTCACATCCAAGACCTTCGATCCCCTGCTTTGTCATACCTGCATCTAAATGACACATTCCTCCGGTATGAAGCTGGATCACCTTTGCCCCGGTCTTAGAAATCGTATCTGCATCCACATCGGAATCAATATCTGCTTCCATAACACCGATACGCATTTCATCTTTCAACGCCTCAATTGTCCGTCCAAGAGTTGTTGTCTTACCTGACCCCGGTGAGGACATCAGGTTTAAAAGGAATGTCTTTTCCTTCCTCAGATCTTCTCTTAAAAGGTCCGCTTCATGATCATTATCTTCAAAGATACTCTTCTTAATCTCGAGAACGCGGAACTTATCCATTCTCTATTCCTCCTTCATCTATGGTACCATCTTCCTGTTTTTCTCTGGTCATACCAGAATGACAGTTTGCTCTTTGCCAAAAGTTTAACACGAATGCTTGAAGTTCGTCAAGGTTAACATGGCACATTTCCGGTATTTTTTTCATATTTTTGCTTGATTTTTTTCTTGATTTCCGTCATAATTTACAATATAATGGTATCTGGAACGTGGTTATACCACAATCAGAAAAGGAAGTGATTTTTACAAATGGAATTTTCAAAACTGAATGCACCTTCATTAAAGGAATTATTTATACAGGAATTAGAAACGATGATCCTGTCCGGAAGACTGATGGTTGGAGAAAAACTTCCACCGGAACGTGAACTGGCAGAATCCATGCAGGTCAGCCGTGCTGTCGTTAATTCCGGCATTACGGAACTTGCCAGAAAAGGCTTTTTGATCATCAAACCGCGTGTCGGCACCTTTGTTGCTGATTACCGCAGAGACGGTACGATGGATACCCTGATGTCGATCATGAATTATAATGGCGGGATTCTCCGTGAAGCGGAAGTCCGCTCCATCTTAGAGCTTCGTATTGCTTTAGACTCCCTTGCGATCCAGCTCTGGCTGCCGGAAGCTAAAGATGAAGAAATCCATCTGCTAAGAAGTTATGTAGAGGCACTGAAAACCGCAAAAACCACTTCTGAAGCAGCAGAATTTGCTTTTCGTTTTCAGCATGAACTGGCATTTTTATCAGGAAATACCCTGATCCCTTTGATCTTTACTTCATTTAAAGTACCGGTTATTTCACTGTGGGAACGTTTCTGCCGGATGTATGGCATCGAACAGCTCTACTCTAACAGCGATACGTTATGCAATTATTTTGAAGCAAGAGACGTAGATAAAGCCACCGAATGGATCTCATCCTTTCTGAACGAGTCCATCGATGGCAAATATACGATTTATTATTAATAATCTGCAAACCGATTGCCCTATAATGTATCGATCAGTTTTTCAAGGACCTGAAGGACTCCGTCCTCTTTCATTGGCGGTGCCGTAAAACGTGCACTGTCGATGACTTCCTGTCTGGCATCTCCCACCGCATAGCTGTAATAAGCGTTTTCAAACATCTGTAAGTCATTGATATTATCTCCGAATGTCATTGTTTCTTCCGGTGAAATACCATAGTAGTCCTGTATCATTTTTAAGGAATTTCCCTTATTCGTTCCCTTATTCATTACATCGACATAAGTAAAACCGGAGCATGCAAGCTGCAGGCGGTCCTCCCATTTGGGAACAAAGGTCTTTGCAGTCACTCCTTCTGCATCTGTCGGATGAAAAACCGTCAGTTTGATACAGGGCTCTTCAAGTTCTTCTAACGAATCCACCATACGGCACTCATAGAGCATGTTGTCTTTCATAATCTGATAGACCGTCTGATCTAACGGTGAAAAATATGCGATTCCTGCAACGCAGTATGCACATTCACATCCGTTTCCAAGTGCACGCACATCCCGGACTAACTCGTGGGAAGTCTCTAAATCCATTTTTGAAACATATAAGTCTTTATTTTCCACCCTCACATGCGCCCCATTATCAGCTATATAAAGAAGTTCTTCATGTACCGGATCAAAAAGACGTGCCAGTGCCGGGTACTGGCGGCCGCTTGCTGCCACAAACTTTACTCCCTTATCCAAAAGTGTCCGTGCTGCTGCATAATATCCCTCGTGGATCTTCGGTGTACTGATCCTGCAAAGCGTTCCATCTACATCAGTTGCGATTAATTTGATCATACAATTACCCCTTTTATTATAGTGTCCTTTTGTAATTAATTTTATTATACCACAATCTGCCGCATACTCTCCTCTAATTTTTCATAAACTAATAGAAAATTCTTTTTTTCAGGAGTGACTATGTGCAGTATTTCAGGTTTTTTTAACCCTTATGCTGACTACTCTGCGAATCAGGCAGAATATCAGCAGATCCTTAAACAGATGACAACCGTTCTCTTTCACAGAGGTCCTGATAAATGTGGCTTTACCCTCTCGAAACGCTGTGGTCTTGCCCACACCAGATTGTCCATTATCGACTTAAAGACCGGCTCCCAGCCGATGGTATATGAAACAGGCGGATTTTCGTATCAGATGATCTTCAATGGTGAGATTTATAATCTGCCGGACCTAAAACAGCAGCTTGCTTCTTTGGGCTATACTTTCCGTACTACCTCGGATACGGAAGTTCTGCTGTTGTCTTTTTTAGAATACGGTCCTGACTTTGTAAAACAGGTAGACGGTATCTTTTCATTTGCCGTATATGATGAACGTCACGAAACGATTTATCTCTTTCGTGACTATTTTGGTGTCAAACCGCTGTTTTATACCTTTTTAAATGACACCTTGATCTTTTCTTCGGAAATCAAGGGATTGTTCTGCTATCCGGGTGTCGAGGCTGCCGTCGATTCCGATGGTTTAAACGAGATTTTTTCCCTGGGGCCTGCAAGAAGTCCCGGCAATGCAGTCTTCCGCAATATTCACGAATTAAAACCGGGCTTTTATCTGTCGCATAACCGCTATGGCACGCAGTTTACAAATTACTGGCGGCTCTCTTCGATGCCGCATCGCGATTCCTATGAAGATACGATCGAAAAGACGCGTTTTCTTCTGACCGATGCCATCCGCCGTCAGCTTGTCTCGGATGTTCCGGTCTGCACGTTCCTTTCCGGCGGCGTGGATTCGAGTGTTGTTTCGGCGGTATGTGCCGCAGAACTTAGAAAAAAAGGGGTACAGCTGACTACATTTTCTTTTGATTTTAAAGACAATGACAAATATTTTAAGTCCAACAGCTTCCAGCCGTCCCAGGATGCTCCTTTTGTGAAAAAAATGGTGGATTTCCTAAAGAGCAACCATCACTATCTGACCTGTGACAACCGGACGCAGGCGGATCTGCTCTATGAATCGGTCGATGCCCATGACCTCCCATGCATGGCAGATATTGACTCTTCCCTTCTCTATTTTTGCAGGGAGGTCAGCAAGAGCCGCAAGGTCGTGTTGACCGGCGAATGTGCGGATGAAGTCTTTGGCGGCTATCCATGGTTCCACCGTGAAGAATTCTTAAAGAGCAATACGTTTCCGTGGACTCCGTCGCTTACCCCAAGACAGTCCCTGTTATCCGGTTCACTTCTTGATGCCTTACAGATGGAAAAATATGTGCAAAAAATCTATGATACTTCGGTATCTGAAATTGCGGTTTTGCCGACCGAAGATGAAATCGAGTCGAACCGCCGCAGGATCGGTTACTTAAATATCCGTTATTTTATGCAGACTCTTTTAAACCGCATGGACCGCACCAGCATGCATTCCGGTTTAGAAGCCCGTGTTCCGTTTGCGGACCGTGCTCTTGTAGAATATATTTTTAATGTTCCGTGGGAAATGAAAGCAAAAGACGGAACCGTGAAAAACGTGCTCCGACAGGCTTCTAAGGAACTGCTGCCGGATGAGATCCTTTTCCGCAAAAAAAGTCCTTATCCGAAGACTTACCACCCTGCCTATGAAGCACTGCTTTCTGAACGCTTAAAGGATGTCCTGTCCTCCGCAAACGAACCGCTCTTACAGCTTGTGGACAAAGAAAAAGTGCTGCTTTTCTTAGATCATCCAAAGGACTACGGTACTCCATGGTACGGTCAGCTTATGGCAGGACCGCAGATGACTGCTTATCTGTTGCAGATCAACTACTGGTTAAAAAAGTATCAGGTTACGATCCTTTTGTAAATGCTTCCTATAGAGCAAAAAATCCCCACCATTCTCAAATGGTGGGGGGTATTTTCTGTTCTGATTTCTAGTCTTCTTTCTCAGATTTGCTCTTGGACTCTTCCATCTTATCGATAACTGTAGTCAGATTCTTTAATGATTCTTTGATAGACTTATTGATCGTTCCTGAACTTGTTGCTAAGTCTCCAACTTCTTTTGCTACTACACTGAATCCTTTTCCGAATTCTCCGGCTCTTGCAGCTTCAATGGATGCATTCAATCCGAGGATTCTCTGACGGCCTTCAATCTTATCCAGTTCACAGGACTTGCCGTTGATCTCACGGATCAGGTCGGATGCCTTATCAATCTCCTGATCAAAGATTAAGATTAAGTCTTCGTCTTTTTTCCGTACATACTGGGAGTTCACAACGATATTGACTACCTCGTCTAACAGTTTTGCTGAAGCACGGATCTCTTCCTCTGTTCTAACGGTAATCTCCTGTAATGCTTCGATATATTCATCCGGATCGATTCCAAGCTCTACAGCAAGATTACGGAAATGTTCTTCGTCCGGTGGCTGTGGTAATACCTGTCCTCCGACTAATTTTCCGATAAAATGATCACCGATCTTGATATCCGCGGTAAAATCTATCAGTCCTGCATGGCAGAAATATACTCCCTGACCTTCCTGATCACATTTTACACACCGGCGCAATCCTTCCTTTGTTCCTCTTGTGTATTTCATACAGAAGTCTTTCCAGCCGATCGGGTCCATCATATATTCGCCCTTTTCATCTACAGCGATAATTCCAATTCCCGTTGCAGTGGACCAGTCTGTCAAAATCTGAATCAATACATCCATGTCAAAAAAATCTGAGATATTCATGCCCATGCTTCATCCTCCGTTCCATAACTTTCTATCGATTTCATTATACTACGATAACATAGGAATTTCAAAAATATTTTTCTCTTTTTCCCCTTTATGTCATTATGCCATATTTTTTTCTTCTTTTTTGTGTATTTTATCTATATTTTCCATGATTTTTGCATCAAAAAGGAGAGCGTACCATCGGTTGCAACTGTCTGCCCCGCAATGCCGCTTTTATTGTCTCCGGTATCAGCTCTACATGTGCGATCATGGATTTCGGTTTTTTTTCATAATTATCCTGACCAAACGGTACAAGGTAGATGTTTTTCATATTCGCTAACATCCCAAGATTCTGAAAATTAACCCCTAGCGCATCGTTTGTAGAAACTGCAAGGATCAGTGGTCTTTCGTTTCTAAGGTGTGCCTTTGCCGCCATCAGAACCGGCGTATCGGTAATGCCGTTGCAGAGTTTTGCCATGGTATTTCCGGTACAGGGTGCGATGACCATTGCGTCTAAATTTCCATTCGGTCCGATCGGCTCTGCCGCCTGTATGGAACGGATGCCCGTATGTCCTGTGATCTTTTCTATCTCTTCCATAAAAACTTCTGCTTTTCCAAAACGGCAATCTATGGTCTGTACGTTTTCTGAAAAAATCGGTATGATGTCCATGCCATCTTTTGTCATTTCCCGTATGATCTCTTTTATTTTTTCATGGGTACAAAAGGAACCGGTTATTGCAAAACCTATCTTACAGCTTTTTTCCGTCTCCATATGCTCCTCCTATCTGCATTGCTCTACAATATATTCATGCAAAATTTTTGCCGATGTCTTTGGTGCATATTTTCCCGGAAGTCCCGGACAGAGCTTCGCCCGGATACCGTGGCACTGGCAGTAATCATGCTTCACGCCGCCCCCGCCGGATGCGATATCTATGATCGTCGCTCCTGCCGGAAGTTCTTTTAACGCAGCTTCCTCCCACATCCTCACCGGAACCGTGTTAAATAAGAAGCGATATTTTCCTGCCATATGTTCTGTCAGGATCTCTTCTATATTTTGAACACTCCGACAGCCACTGATTTCTGCAATGGCTCTTTTTTCCGGTTCCTGCTCTAATACAGTGACTTCACACCGCATCCCGCAGAGCCGGTCTGCAAGGACTCTTCCGCATCTTCCGTATCCCGTTACTAACACTTTTGTGCCATACAGGGTCTCATCCGAAAAACAGATTGCCTCCGCAATTGCTCCTTCTGCCGTCGCAACTGCATTTTTTACGGCAATCGTCTCTTCTTCCATATAATCATAACAGCTTACGCCTTTTTCCATGCAGGCATCCTGAAAAAATTCCGGGAGATTACCGCCAAAAACACGCTGTCCTTTCTGTAGCTGGCATATCATCTGTTTTAAATCCAACTTTGCGGTCACTACCGGCAGCAGTACCAGTTCATATTCGCCAAGCTCCCGGCATTTTTCTTCACAAAGCGTAACCTGACAACCATCTTCAAGTAACATCCGTGCAAGATACTGCTGCCTTGCATCCCGGTTTTTGACACATAATACGTTTTTTTCCATATAGAAACGCCTCCCATAGTTTCAGTATATGAAACTATTCAGAAGGCGTTCCTTGTAAGATCTTATCGAGTTTTTCACCAAACCACTTTGTGATCACTCCAAGTACGGAACCGACCAGCACTGTACTGCCTAACATCATAAGCAATCGTATGACAGATCCGCAGTTTGTAGTGCAGGGAATTTTCCATGATGACTTGCTCCTTTTTATGGGACGAAAGTTGTTGGGTAACAATTGTGTTTTATTGCATTTTTACTGATATACTAATTGTTTGTATACTAACTATTTTACCGGTTTATTATAGCAGAATGAAATGTCAAGGGGTGGAAAAAATTGAATATAAAGAACCCCGGAAAACCTTGATTTTCCGGGGCTTTGAACCATTTTGATATAGTCTGGGCAATCGATTAACGTTTGCTGAACTGTGGTGCTCTACGAGCTGCTTTGAGACCGTACTGCGCGAGTTTTTGAGCTG
>UMAL01002260.1_pt1 | contig 23210 bp, 20 predicted proteins | sample 1963691 | NCBI WGS metagenome assembly UMAL01 (sample SAMEA4835914, study PRJEB28245) | human gut metagenome | biome: gut microbiome; material: fecal sample | place: Denmark | collected 2008
GGCAGCGCTGGCCGCTGCGGCTGCTGCGGCTGCTTTTGCCGCAGGGCACACCATCCGGGCAGCGGTTTATACCGAAGAATCCGACTCCGGGCGCGAAGAGTAAAAGACCTTGCACCATAACGCAGAATTTAGCTCGCTAAAGTGCGGCGCGGAAGAATTTCACAAAATTCAGCGTGCTGTTATGGTTATCCTGCTAACTTTTATTTAGATGTTGCCAAAACGGCGTTTTTTGGTTGACAGAAATTGAAAATTGCGATATTATAACATGGTTATTGGTGACATTTGTTTGCGGTGAGGGAACACCGCAAATGCGGAAAGGCTTAAGCCTTTCTTATTTAGCACTCCTTTTGGTAGTGTTAAAATTGCCGCCATTACCAAAATGATTTGGGAGGTTATACAAACATGAAAAACACCAAGCAAGTGCTTGCACTGGCCATGGCTGTTGCAATGGCTGCGGGCCTGCTGGCTGGCTGCGGTTCTTCCGCTTCCAGCAGCGCTGAGTCTGTTGCTTCCGGCGAGGCGACCAGCGAAGCCGCTGCTACCGATACCGGCAGCAGCGATGGCACCATGGTTCTGGCAGATACCGGCTTTGAGGGCAAGTTCAGCCCGTTCTTCGCCGCTTCTTCCGCTGACCAGCACGTTATCGACCTGACCAACATTGCCCTGCTGGGCGCTGACCGTAAGGGCGAAATGATCCTGAAGGGCATCGAGGGTGAGACCCGCGAGTACAACGGCACCGATTACACCTACTATGGCCCCGCTGACTGCGAAGTGACCGAGAATGCTGACGGCACCGTTACCTATGCCATCAACATGCGCGATGACCTGGTCTTCGCTGACGGCACCCCCATCACCATTGATGACGTCATCTTCAACCTGTATGTTTACATGGACCCGACCTATGACGGTTCCGCCACCCTGTACTCCATGCCCATTGCCGGCCTGGATGATTACCGCAGCAGCATGACCACCCTGTCCAAGCTGATTGCTGAGGCAGGTGAGGACAACACTGATAACAGCCTGTTCACCGCTGAGCAGCAGAAGGCTTTCTGGGATGCTGTTAACGAAGGTGGCGTTGCTTTTGCACAGGAAATCATCGACGCCTGCGTATCTAACGGCTACGCTGAAGAGGGCGACGTTGCCGCTGCTGCTTCCGCCTGGGGCTTTGACGGCCTGGCCGCTGACGCTACCGCTAAGGATTTCTTCCTGGCTATCGCAGAAAAATATGACTGGAACTTTGCTTCCATGGAAGCTGAGACCGCAGGCTCTGCTCTGTCTGATCTGATTCCGGCTGATGTTTATGCTTACTCCACCACCGGTGTTGCCACCGGCGCTGACGTTGACACCGTTTCCGGCATTGTCAAGACCGGCGATTACAGCATGACCATCACCACCACCGAGCTGTCCAACTCCATGATCTACCAGCTGCAGCTGCCTATCGCCTCCCTGGATTACTATGGCGACCGCAGCCTGTATGATTACGACAACCACTCCTACGGCTTCAAGAAGGGCGACCTGAGCAAGGTTCGTTCCGTCACCGGCAACCCCATGGGTGCCGGCGCTTACACCTTCAATAAGTACAGCGATGGCGTCATCTACCTGGATGCCAACCCCAGCTACTATCAGGGCGAGCCCGCTGCCAAGCACGTCAACATGAAGGAAACCCAGGAAGCCGATAAGATCACCGGTGTTCAGGCCGGCACCATCGACATCTCCGATCCTTCTTACTCTCTGGAAGCTGCCAACCAGATCGCTACCATCAATGGTGGTAATTCTGACCTCGACGGCTCTGTCATCACCACCCGTCTGATGGACTACCGCGGCTATGGCTACATTGCCCTGAGCGCCAACAACGTTAAGGTCGGCAATGATCCCGCTTCTGAAGAATCCAAGAACCTGCGCAAGGCTATCATGACCGTGATTGCCGCTTACCGTGATGAGGGCATCAACTCTTACTACGGCGATACCGCAAGCGTTATCAACTACCCCATCTCCAACACCTCCTGGGCAGCACCCTCCGTTACCGACGACGGCTACAAGATCGCTTACTCTACCGACGTTGACGGCAACGAGATCTACACCAGCGATATGAGCGGCGACACCAAGTACGCTGCTGCTCTGCAGGCCGCCCTCGGCTACTTCGAAGCAGCCGGCTACACCGTTGAAAACGGCCAGGTCACCGCAGCTCCGGCTGGCGCCAAGATGGAATACACCGTCAACATCGGCGCTTCCGGCAACGGCGACCACCCCTCTTTCCAGGTTCTGACCAATGCAGCCGCTGCCCTCAAGACCATCGGCTTCACCCTGACCGTCAACGACCTGGCAAACGCTTCTGACCTGTACAGCTCTTATCAGTCCGGCGTTGCCGAAGGCTGGGTTGCTGCATGGCAGTCCACCAATGACCCCGATATGTACCAGCTGTACGACAGCAAGGGTTCCACCAACTACTACGAGATCAACGATGCTGAACTGGACGAGCTGATCGAGACTGCCCGCCAGACCACCGATCAGGATGACCGTAAGGCCATGTACAAGGAAGCTATGGAGATCATCCTGGATTGGGGCGTTGAACTGCCGGTTTACCAGCGCAGCGAATCCGCCATCTTCTCCAGCGAGCGTATCGACACCGCTACCATCCCCAACGATCTGACCCCGTACTGGACTTACCAGTCTGAAATCAATACGATCGCTCTGAAGTAATTTCAGCGCAGCCTGTTGTTGAATTTATGGTGAGCAGCCGCTCTTGGTGCCGCACTGGTTCTGGGAGCGGTTGCTTGCTGTTAGTACAAACGGCGGCAGCATTTGCAGCCCAAATGTGGCCGTCCCATTCCCCCGGACAGTTCCCTCTGTCCGAGGGAGGGGGATGCCCATATTCGGTATCAAAGTAATAAGGTGTATCTGAAAACAAAGAAAATGACGGATGTTTCGCAAACATGAGGCGAATTTAAGGCAAAAAGCTGCAGGAATCCTTTGTGGATTCCAAGGCTTTTTAACGCAAAATTCAGTCGTGTTTGTAGAAACAGGCTAAGGCAACACCGCACAATTCCCGCCTGACGGCTTAAGCACCGCTCCGGCGGCTGCGGCACGGCATCTGCGTTGCCAAAATGCTCGATAAGACATCCAGTATTATCTGCGCTTTTGGCTTAGCATCTGCCGCACCTCGCTCGCCGTATCGGCACTTAGAATTATGCGGCATTGCCCTAAATTTTCGACTTTTTAGGTACACCATAGGCGAAGCTACAAGGCCCCGGCTCATGTGTATTTTGGAGCCATGCGGCGCAGCCATTAAAAACGCGGCCTCCCTGCCCGCGAAGGAAGGAACGATTTTTCAAGTGCGAAACTACGTCATCAAGCGTATCCTGCTTTCTTTTGTGATCCTGTTTTGCGTTACCTTCATCATCTATGTGATGATGCGCAGCCTGCCCAGCTCTTTTGCCGAGAACATGGCCATGCAGCTGTCCCAGGCACCGGGCGCAAAACCGTATCAGGAATGGCTGGATCAGCTCAACGCAGCTTATGGTCTGGATAAGGGCATCCTGCCCGGCTTCATGACCTGGCTGTCCAGCGCAGTGCACGGTCAGTTCGGTGACAGCTGGAAGTGGAACGTCCCTGTTGTTCAAAAATTCCAGGAAGTTATTGGTCTGTCTGTTGTCATGGGCGGCATCTCCTTTGTGGTGTCCATGATCATCGCTGTGCCCCTGGGCATCCTGGCTGCTACCAAACAGTATTCCCGTACCGATTACGTCATCACCGCTGTGGCTCTGGTGGGCATCTCTCTGCCCAGCTTCTTCTTTGCCACGCTGCTCAAGCTGCTGTTCTCTGTCAAGCTTGGCTGGTTTGACCTGTACGGCCTGGTCGGGCGTGATTATGCCCAGCTCAGCTCGTGGGGCCAGTTCTGTGACCGCGCCAACCATCTGGTGCTGCCCATCATCACGCTGGTCATTGTTTCCATCGGCTCTACCATGCGTTACACCCGCACCAACATGCTGGAAGTGCTGAACGCCGACTATATCCGTACCGCCCGCGCCAAGGGCCTTTCGGAGCATGTGGTCATCTATAAGCACGCATTCCGCAACACCCTGATTCCGCTGGTTACCATCATCGGCGGTTCTCTGCCTGGCCTGTTCAGCGGTGCCTTGATCACGGAGACTCTGTTCTCCATCCCCGGCATCGGCTACATCTCTTACCAGTCCATGGTTGCGGGTGATATCCCGTTCACCATGTTCTACCTGTCCTTTATGGCGGTGCTTACCCTGGTCAGCAATCTGCTGACTGATATCATGTACGCAGTGGTTGACCCGCGCGTGCGCATTTCTTAAAGAAAGGAGACTGCACCCATGAGTGAGAATACCCAGAACAACACCCCCAAAAAGGAGCAGTACTCCCTGAACGACGACCGCCGCGTTAAGGTGCTTTCGCCCGGCGCGCTGGTTGCCAAGCGGTTCTTCCGCAACCGTCTGGCCGTTGTGGGCCTGACGATGCTGCTTGCCATGTTCGTCTTTTCCTTCATTGGCGGCGTGGTCAGCCCTTACGGCCAGGACCAGCAGTTCTACACCTACACCCAGATGTCCAAAGAGTATGTGGGTGTGACCCGCAACGATAAACTGCGTTTTGTTGTTGCCGATGGCCAAGAGTTCGGCTCCATTGCCCAGAGCAAGGGCAACGAGGCCATCAAGAAGGGTGAAGAGACCTTTACCTATAAAGATAACGATTACGAAGTGGAAACCCTGAGCGAGGACCTGTACGTCTTCCGCCAGGGCCACACTGTGCTGGCTTATGCCGCTAAGGATATGGTCACCGCAGCGGACGGCGTGGCCGAGCTGAGCTTTGATGCCAAGCTGGCCGCCCTGACTGCCCAGGCAGCAGGGGAGACCACCTTTACTGGCGATGGCCAGGATTATGAACTGGACGCTGACGGCAATATCACCCAGAGCGGCAGCGAAGTTGCCTATATCGGCCGCTTTGTTGTTTCCGCTGCCGATGCCAGCGTGGTCATCAGCCGTGACTTCCGCGACCGCCTGGAAGAAGCCATTGACGATAATATTACCGAGTTCACCTACACCGATGCCGACGGCAACGAAGCCGAGTATGACATCGTGTACGATGCCAGCACCGGCGTTTGGAGCGTGAAGCAGATGACGGAAACCTATGTGTTTGACCGTTACGCAAGCCCCAACAAGGAGCACTGGCTGGGCACTGATACCAACGGTATGGATATGCTGACCCGCCTGATGTACGGCGGCCGTGTTTCCCTGATCATCGGCTTCATTGTTGTTGCGATCGAAGGCTCCATCGGTATTGTCATGGGCGGTATCTCCGGCTACTTCGGCGGCTGGGTGGATAACCTCATCATGCGTATCGTGGACGTGTTCTACTGCCTGCCCTCCATGCCCATCATCATCATTCTGGGCGCTGCCATGGACGCCATGCGCATTGACTCCTGGACCCGTATGATGTACCTGATGCTGATCCTCGGCTTCCTGGGCTGGCCCGGCATTGCCCGCCTGGTCCGCGGCCAGATTTTGTCCCTGCGCGAGCAGGAGTTCATGACGGCAGCCGAAGCCTGCGGTATCAGCGCATGGCACCGCATCTTCCGCCACCTGATCCCCAACGTTATCCCGCAGCTGATTGTTACCTGCACCATGAGCCTTGGCTCCACCATCCTGACGGAAGCCACCCTGTCTTTCCTGGGTCTGGGCGTTAAGTACCCGTTTGCATCCTGGGGCAACATCATCAACGATGTCAACAACGCTTATGTTATGACCAACTATCTGTTCATCTGGGTCCCGGCCGGCATCTGCCTGCTGATCACGGTTCTGGGCTTCAACTTTGTGGGCGATGGCCTGCGCGATGCCTTTGACCCCAAGATGAAACGCTGATGAAAGGAGACACACACGATGGCTAAACAACAGGACGGTTACCTTTCCGCCAAGGAGTCGCGGCGTATCTCCAAAGAAAACCGCCGCATTACGGACCAGTACGAAAAACAGCGCAAGCGCAAGAATGTGCCGGAATCTGAGTACCTGACCCAGATGAAGAACCCGGAAAACGCTGTTGAGTTTGATAACCTGCACACCTATTTCTTTACCGATACCGGCGTGGTAAAAAGCGTGGACGGTGTTTCGTTTGAAGTTCCCGTGGGCAAAACCGTGGGCGTTGTGGGCGAATCCGGCTGCGGCAAATCCGTTACCAGCCTTTCGCTGATGCAGCTGCTGCAGCGCCCCCAGGGCCAGATCGTTCAGGGCGAGATCCGCCTGAACCTGGGTAATGGCAAAGCCTATGATGTTGCCAAAACTCCCGGCACGGTCATGCAGCACCTGCGCGGCAACTATATTTCGATGATCTTCCAGGAGCCGATGACCAGCCTGAACCCGGTGTTCCGCATCGGTGCTCAGATCGATGAAGTCATTGCTCTGCATGACGGCGAAGGCAAGAGCAAAGAGGACATCAAAAAGCGCACCGTTGAAATGCTGGAGATGGTTGGCATCGCCAACAGCCAGGGTGTATATGAGATGTACCCGCATGAGTTGTCCGGCGGTATGCGCCAGCGTGTCATGATCGCCATGGCATTGGCCTGCAACCCCAAGGTTATCATCGCCGACGAACCCACCACTGCACTGGACGTGACGATTCAGGCCCAGATCCTGGACCTGCTGCGCAACCTGAAGGACCGCATTAACTCCTCCATCATGCTGATCACCCATGACCTGGGTGTGATTGCCGAGATGGCAGATTACGTTGTTGTCATGTACGCAGGCCGCGTGGTGGAAAAGGGCACCGCTCAGGAGATTTTCGCAAACCCGGCTCACCCCTATACCATCGGCCTGATGGCTTCCAAACCGATCGTGGGCAAAAAGGTGGACCGACTGTACTCCATCCCCGGCAAGGTGCCCAACCCGGTCAATATGCCCAACTACTGTTACTTTAAGGATCGCTGCGAGATGGCTCTGCCCTGCTGCGATGGTGAATACCCCTGCGAGATCAGCCTGTCCCCCACGCACAAGGTCAGCTGCTACCGCTACTATGAAAATAATCGAAAGGCGGGTGAGTGACGATGGCACAGGCAGAAAACGCAAAAAAGCTGGACTATACCCCCGTCACCTATGATGATCAGTATATTCTGATGGTCAACCAGCTTAAAAAATACTTCCCCATCAAGGGCGGCCTGATGTCCCAGACCGTGGGTCATGTCAAGGCTGTCGATGGCGTTACCTTCAACCTCAAGCGCGGCCATACCATGGGTCTGGTCGGCGAATCCGGCTGCGGCAAATCCACCACCGGCCGTACAATCCTGCGCCTTGCCGGCGAAAAAACCGGCGGTCAGGTACTGTTCAACGGCAAAGAAGTGTACGATATGACCGGCAGAGAGCTGCGTAACCTGCGTACCAAGATGCAGATCATCTTCCAGGACCCGTTCTCCAGCCTGTCCCCGCGTCTGCCGGTTGGTGAGATCATCGGTGAGGCTGTGCGCGAGCATAACCTGGTGCCCAAGGCAGAGTTCAATGATTATATTGACCAGGTCATGGATAACTGCGGCCTGCAGCCCTACCACAAAACCCGCTATCCGCACGAATTTTCCGGCGGCCAGCGCCAGCGCATCTGCATTGCCCGCGCCCTGGCCCTGAACCCGGAGTTTGTTGTGTGCGACGAACCGGTCTCTGCACTGGACGTTTCCATTCAGGCCCAGATCATCAATCTGCTGAAAGAATTGCAGGATAAATATAACCTGACCTACCTGTTCATCTCCCACGATCTTTCTGTTGTTGAGCATATTTCGGATACGGTCGGCGTTATGTACCTGGGCAACCTGGTGGAGTACGGTGCAACGCCGGATATCTTCAGCCATCCGCTACATCCCTACACCAAGGCACTGTTCAGCGCCATTCCTATCCCGGACCCGACCATTCGCCGCGAGCGCATTGTGCTGCAGGGCTCCATTCCGTCCCCGGCCAACCCGCCCAAGGGCTGCAAGTTCCATACCCGCTGCCCCTATGCGACCGAGCGCTGCAAGACCGAAGCGCCGCAGCAGCGTGAGGTGGAACCCGGCCACTATGTTGTGTGCCACCTGTACGAAAAATGAAGCATAACGAACCCTTTGAGGATGACGGCCGCACCGTGGCCGATATGAGTGGCATTGAGCACGACAGTATCTGGCTGCCGCGCCGCCGCAAGCAGGGCCATACCCCCGCGCAGCAGCCCCAACAGGCTGCTGACCGTCCCTGGGAGGAAGACCCCCAGCTGACCGGTAAGGAGCGCCTGTGGGCGATCCTGGGTGCGCTGAAAGCTACCCTGCTGATTTGTGGCGTCTACCTGCTTGGCCTGCTGGCCCTGCTGGCGCTGCTGTTTACCCTCTGGCATTAAAAAATACCCCCGCCTTTGTTTTGGCTGCGTGACAGCTGGAATAAGGACGGGGGTGTTTTGTTTTGTGGGGGGAAGGGCAACTTGCCCGGTAAGGTGGGGGCACCCGACCCCGCCGAGAAACGTAAATATTTGCTGCAAACCTACAAACATTTGTAGGGGACGATGCTTGCATCGTCCCGCGGATGAGCTGATGCGGTGAATTTTGTTAAGGCAACACCGCACAATTCCCGCCTGACGGCTTAAGCACCGCTCCGGCAGCTGCGGCACGGCATCTGCGTTGCCAAAATGCTCGATAATGTCGGGTTGCGGTACCCGCATCGTGCTTCGGGGGCAAAAGCCCCTCGCACTCTGCGACCGCTGCCCCTGCTTCGGTTCGCTGTTTCCGCCACTGGCGGCGCTCACCTTTGCAGCATCCAGTATTATCTGCGCTTTTGGCTTGGCATCTGCCGCACCTCGCTCGTCGTATCGGCACTTAGAATTATGCGGTATTGCCCTAAATAAAAGTACAACACAAAAGCGCACCGCACACCCTATCCAAGGGGTTGCGATGCGCCTTTTATTATTCATTGCTTTCTTGATGGAAAATAATATTATTGTGTTATATTATTAAAGCTTTTGTTCCTTCTTTTCAAAGAAGAAACAAAAACCCCCGTAAATCAATGCAGATGCAGATGGCGGGGCACGCCGTCGATGTAGATGGGGGTCAGCTCGGCCTGGATGAGGGGGCGGGCATAGCGATGGAATGCTTCGGTCACATGCATGCCGTCCGGGCTGATCCAGTCATCCGGCACGCGCTTTTCCAGGTTGGCAACCTTCTGCACATCTACCATCTCGGTTTCGGTGCGGTACGGCATATCCGAAATGCGGCGGATGGCGCACATCTTACCGGTTTCGCCGCGGTAAGCAGCTTCCACCGAAGCACCGCCCACTTGGTATGCCTCGGTAATGTCGGTGCGGCTTGCCAGATGGGAGGCACAGCGCTGCAGGGTAGAGAATTCGATCGCGCGGGTCTTGCAGCCCAGGCGCACATGGATCAAATCCGCCAGGTAGCGGCTGGTGCCGGACAAAATGGCTTTATGGCCAAAAGCATCCAGCTGGCCTGCTGTGGATACCAAATCACACAGGAAAACGCCGTCCTTGTTTTTTACGCCCTCGCTGGCCGCAATGATGACATTGTGGCGGTCTTTTTCCAGCTGAGCTACTTTTTCCAGGAACACATTCTCGTCAAAGGGGCGCTCCGGCAGCAGAATGATGTCCGGGCCGTTGCAGTCAGCCCCGGCAGCCAGGCTGGCGGCACCGGCCAGCCAGCCGGTATGGCGGCCCATGATCTCGGCCACCGTTACGCTGCGGATGTTATACACGCTGGAATCACAGATGACCTCTTTCAGGATGGTGGCAATGTACTTGGCGGCACTGCCGTAACCGGGGGTGTGGTCGGTGTACATCAGGTCGTTGTCAATGGTTTTGGGCACGCCGATAAAGCGGATCTCGCTGCCCTTGGCAGCCCCGTAAGCGGAAAGCTTGGCAATGGTGTCCATCGAATCATTGCCGCCAATGTAGAACACAGCCCCAATGCAGTACTTGGCAAACAGCTCAAACAGCTGCACAAAGGGGCGTTCATCCGTGGCGGGGTTGGGCAGCTTGAACCGGCAGCTGCCCAGGTAACTGGACGGCGTGCGCTTGAGCAGCTCAATTTCCATCTTGTCGTCAAGGCGGTCATCCAGGTCCACAATCTTGCCCTGCAAAAGCCCTTGAATGCCATACTCCATGCCGTATACATGGGCGGCGCCCAGAGCTTTGGCAGCTTCATACACACCGGCCAGGCTGGAATTGATCACAGCAGTCGGCCCGCCGGACTGGCCGACCAGTACATTTGTTCCCCAAGACATAAGAAAGCCCTCCTTATTTTTGCAGCCATCATGCTATGGCAACACCGCACAATTCCCGCCTAACGGCTCAAGCACCGCTCCGGCGGCTGCGGCACGGCATCTGCGTTGCCAAAATGCTCGATAATGTCGGGTTGCGGTACCCGCATCGTGCTTCGGGGGCAAAAGCCCCTCGCACTCTGCGACCGCTGCCCCTGCTTCGGTTCGCTGTTTCCGCCACTGGCGGCGCTCACCTTTGCAGCATCCAGTATTATCTGCGCTTTTGGCTTAGTATCTGCCGTACCTCGCTCGCCGTATCGGCACTTAGAATTATGCGGTATTGCCCTATCTTAATATGATACACCCTAGTGTACACGAAAGTACGACTTAAAGCAAGTACTTTGCGCACCGGAGGTTTTACAGCTTCACGCCCATTTTTTCCAGCGCAAACAGCGCTGCGCCCAGGCTACCGCACAGTTGGCTGTACTCGCTGACCTCCACCGGGGCTTTCAGGGCGGTTTCCAGCTCTTTCACAACGCCGCGGTTGCGGGCTACACCGCCTGTCATCATAAAGGGGGCCACGCCGCCGGTGCGGCGGGCCAGGGCAGCGGTTTTGCCCGCAACAGATTTGTTCAGGCCATGGATGATATCCGCCGGTGCGGTGCTGCGGGCAATCAGGCTGACGACCTCACTTTCCGCAAACACGGTACACATGCTGGAAATGGTCACATCGTTGTGCCAGTCCAGGCCAAGCTCGCTCATCTCCGGCAGCTTCATCTGCAGGGTGCGGGCCATCATCTCCAAAAAACGGCCGGTACCGGCGGCGCATTTGTCGTTCATCGCAAAGGTTTCAACAGCGCCGCTTTCGCTCAGGCGGATCACCTTGGAATCCTGCCCGCCAATGTCGATCACGGTGCGCACGGCGGGGTCCAGATGATGAGCCCCGCGGGCATGGCAGGTGATCTCGGTCACGGCTGCGCCGTCATCGCCCAGGAACTCGCGCCCGTAGCCGGTGTATACCTTGGAACCCAGGTCGCTTTCGGCAATGCCTGCCATCGTCAGGGCCTGTTCCAGTGCCTGGCGGGCGCCGGTTGCAGCCCCGGCGCCGGTGGGCACAATGGCCCAGCCGCAGATCTTTCCGCTGCGATCCAGGATCACGGCATCGGTGCTGGCAGAGCCGCTGTCGATGCCGGCGGCATATTGTGCGTTGGTGTTCATGGCGGGAGCCTCCTTGTTTTCGGTATCGGGAACGGCGTTCAGGCTTTCGGCAAATGCGCCCAGGCGGGTGCTCAGCTGCCCGCCGCCGCTGGTAAAGGTCTGGCGGGAACAGTCGGTTTCAATTTTTAATACCGGCAGATGGAACTGCTCCGGCGCGGTCAGGCCGGGGGCGTAATAATCACAGAACTGCACGGTGTGGTACACAATGCCAACGGTCTGGCCGTCCACCAGGGCGGCGCGCTCACTGACCGGGGCATCCATCCGCATGCAGGGGATCTGGCCCAGCAGGGCGGCGGCGTAACCGGGCAAAAAGTCCTCCAGTGCGGCGGGGGCAACATCGGCAAGCTCACGGTTGCCGGTGCAGGTAGCATCCACCACGGGCAGGGCAAAGGCTTTCTGCACGGTATCATACAGCACGCTGCCGCCATGGGCACCCAGCAGGGTCAAATGCGGACCCTCGGCGTGGGGTTTGTGCACAAAAAAGGCGTGGGCGCGCTGGGCGTCGAATTCCTGCCCGGTGTACCGCTGCAGGGCATCCGCCAGCCTGCGCAGGTCCCGCGCAAAGCGGGCGCGGGTGGCCGGGGTGCTCTGGTGGGGGACGGGCAGCAGCTGCAGAAATTCCATCTTACCACTGGCAGCCAGCACATCGTAAACGCGCAGCATGGCATCGCAGCAGTTGGTCAGCACCAAAGCCCGGATGCCGGATTGCTCCACCTGTTCCAGCACAGCCTTGGCGTAACCGCACAGATTGGCGTGGGCGCAGCGCTCCGCGCAGGAAAAACTTTCCGCCAGCGGATCCAGCGCCGAGAAGGTGGCCCCATACCCGGCAAACAGCTCCAGCGGGGCGTATTTGCAGGCATAATAAATCGTTTTGCTCATACCAGCGCCTCCTGTTTGCTGTGCAGCATCTCCAGAAAAGCATCCAGCCGGGTGGCGGTCTGGCCGTCCATCGTGTTGGCGCGGTCGCAGCCATCGCCGTCCAGCAGCAGCACCGGGTAGCCCTCGGCTTCCAGTGCGCTCTTGAACAGCTGTGCGGCCCCCATCGTCTGCTTGCAGCCCCATTGGCAGAAGTAGACCACCCCGTCGATCTGCTGCATGCGGCACAGCTCCAGCGCGCGCTGGATGCGGTGCTGGGCGCTGCCGTTAAAGATGTTGTTCACCAGCCGCGCGGCCATGCTCTCAAACGGTTTGTCCGGGTCCATGTAGCAGCCTAAGGTATCGGCGTTCATATCGCAGGTAATAAGCTGGTTTTCTGCCGAGAAATTCAGCCGCTCCCGCACGGGCGCCTGATAAAACGGCACGGCGTGCGCCCACAGCAGCCGGGTGCCGCCACCCATGGGGCTGGCTTCGATATCCGCCAGCAGCTTGCGGGCGTACTGTTCAGCCTGCGGGGTGCCCAGCATGGTGTGGGTCACAAACACTTCGTAAAATTCGGAGGTGACATCGTTGTGCAGGTTCCGCCCGGCCTTGGCGGCCTGTGCCTGCTGCAATAGTTCCAGCGTGCGGCCGCTGTGGGCGACTGCCTGCTGCAGGGCCGCTTCGTCCAGCTTCTGGTGGGTCGCATCCTCCAAAAAGGCGGCAAACTCTCGCAGGCGGTCGGAAACTTCGGCCACAGCGTACTCGTCGTGGTCATAGGGCACATCCAGATAAAAGTGGGGGATGCCGTAATGCTGCGCCAGCCGCCGGAAGGTCAGGTTGTTGGCATCGCAGGCAATGGAGGTGCAGGCAGTGAACAGCGGCTTGCCCGCCGTGCCGGAAAGCCCCATGCCCAGCAAAGCCTTGTGGTAGCTGCACAGCGTGGGGCTGATGCCTACGCTCTCGGCATAATGGATAAAGCCGCGCTCGGCTGCGGCACCGTTCAGGTAACAGGCGGTGGCTTCGGCAAACATCGGCAGCAGGTGGAAGGCGTGCAGCAGTTCACAGGGCATAAAGATATTGACCAGCGCCGCCCGCTGCGGGTGGGCCAGGGGCGCAATCATGGCGTCCATGGCGATCTGTGCCGCATACTGCCGCGCGGGGGTGAGCTCTTTTTCCGGGGCAAGCAGCAGCTGCACATCCTTGGCGCGGTAGCCCAACAGCAGCAGCTGGCGGGCAAGCTCCGGCTTGGGAATGGCGTCATCCACCAGCTGGCCAAAGCGGTCAACGATATTTGGCATAGGGGGTTATCCTTTCAACACATAGGTTTCAATGGCCTTGGCAACGCCGTCATGGTTGTTGTCGTCCGTTACATAGCGGGCGGCGGCCAGAACATCCGGTGTGGCGTTGCCCATCGCAATGCCGTACCCGGCGGCCTGGATCATGGCAAGGTCGTTGCCGGAATCGCCGCAGGCCATCACCTGGGTCATCGCCAGGCCCAGGGTATCGGCCAGCGTTTTTAATCCGCTGCCCTTGGTCACGCCGGGAGCGTTGATCTCCATGTTGTTGGGAATGCTGGAAGTAATCTCAACATTAAACCGGCTGGCAACAGCCTGCCAGGCGGCATCGCGGGCGGCATTGTCCCGATAGGTGATGCTGAACTTTTCCACCTCGTGCGGGTGGGCGGCGAACACTGCGTGCATGTCATCCACCACAATGCGGCTGTCGCGCAGGTAGCGGCGCAGGGCAGGGGGCATCAGGGCAAGGCCGTCATTGGCACCAAAATAATCGGTGTAGGCTTTTCCGCCGATAAAAATGCCCATGGCACCGCCCGTTGCGGCCACGATATCATAAATGTCGCTGGCAAGGGCAGCATCAAACGGCAGGTTGACCAGCGGTTTGCCGGTGGAAAGCTCCACCACGCTGGCCCCGTTGGAAGTCAGGGCATACCGCACGCCGGGAATGCGCAAAAACGCTTCCGGCACACCCGATGCCACACGCCCCGTTGCGGGGATGACATCAACCCCTTTAGCAATGGCAGCGCGGATGGCTTCCAGCGTGCGGGGTGTGATCTCTTTTTCATCATTGAATACGGTGCCGTCCAGATCCAATGCAACAAGACGGATATCGGGCATAACGGACCCCTCCTTTGTTATATTTCACCAAAGATTTTAGCGCATTTTCGGTCATTTTGCAAGGGCACCTTGCATTTGCTATGCCAAGTATGGTAAAGTGACATCAGCCCTTTGCATATTGGCACAGGGCAGGGAAGGGGAACGCGATGCAAACCGAACAACAGTCGCTGCGTGCGGCAGCCGGGCAGCGCTTTTGGCAGATCGATGCCCTGCGCGGGCTGGCGCTGCTGAATATGCTGGTTTACCATGCCATGTATGACTGGGTGTATATTTTTGGCCATGCCAGCGGCTGGTACGATATCTGGTCCACGCACTGCCATGTGTGGCAGCAGTATATCTGCTGGAGCTTTATTCTGCTTTCGGGTTACAGCTTTACCCTATCCCGCCGCCCGCTCAAGAACGGCCTGCTCACGGCGGCCTGCGCGGTGGTGCTGACCGTGGCAACCGCCGTTGCCATGCCGGAGGAAGTCATCTGGTTCGGCGTGCTGCACCTGCTGGGCTGTGCGGCCCTGCTGACCTGTCTGCTGCACCCCGCGCTGGAAAAGCTGCCCCCGCTGGCAGGGGTTACGGGCAGCGCGGTGCTGTTTGCCCTGCTGAACCAGCTGCCGCAGGGCTGGCTGGGGTTTGAGGGAACGCACCTGGCGGCCCTACCCGCCGCCTGGTACAAGCCGAATCTTTTCTGGCTGGGTCTGCCAGATCTGACGGTGTTTTCCTCATCGGATTATTTCCCGCTTTTGCCGTGGGTGTTTTTGTATTGGGTGGGATACTTTTTTGCGCGGTGGTTCCGCGCCCGCTGCACCGCGCAGCCCGGCTTGCCGCCCAAAGCCCTGCGCCCCCTGTGCGCCGTGGGCAGCCGCACGCTGCTGATTTATATGCTGCACCAGCCGGTGATTTACGGCGCTTTGCTGGGGCTGCACGCATTGGGGTTGGCATAAAGTTTGGGTAAAGAAAAAAGAAGAAAGAATAATGAATAATGGATGTGTGCCGCCCACGGCGTCACATTTTAACCAAGTCAGTTGCTCCGGCAAAAAGCATTCCAGCCAGAGCAGCCAACCTATTTTATTTGCGCCACTGCGGGCGGCGCACCAGCATTATTCTTTATTCATTATTATTTATTATTTTGTATAAACTATTGCCCAGACCCCGCGTATGAGGGCAAAAAACTGAACTTTTTATGAAATTTCAAAAAGTGGGCCAGAACGTGTAAAATCGTGGTTGACAGGAGCCTATAAAGTATAGTATAATTTCAGTTACTGGTTGATTGTAATTTTGATTGACCGGCAAACTCCTGTCTCAGACCAAGGGAGGGAAAAAGATGTCGGAGATCCGTGTCAAAGAGGGCGAATCCCTTGAGAGCGCCCTGCGCCGTTTCAAGCGCAGCACTGCCCGCAGCGGTGTTCTTGCTGAGGTGCGCAAGCGCGAGGCTTATGAGAAGCCGTCTGTGCGTCGCAAGAAGAAGTCCGAAGCCGCCCGCAAGCGCAAGTTTAAGTAATCCGGAGCCATCGCAGCGGCTATGCCGCCGTTTTCGATAACCGTGTTTACCCAAAGGAACGGCAGAACAGGTTCGCAGAGATGCGGGCCTGTTCTTTTTTATATCTAAAAACCGGGGTGGCGCTTGCCCGCTGCCCCGCGCTTATAATAAGGTAGTTTGTCTATGCTTCTTACCCCTGAATATATTTTCCGTGCCATTGAGGCCATCACGCCGGAGTTCCTGCGCCAGCACGGTATCACCGCCCTGGTGCTGGATGTGGATAATACCTTGACGGGGGATGGCAGCCAGCAGCTGGATGCCACCGTGCAGCAATGGCTGGATACTATGCGTGCCGCGGGTGTGCGGTTGACGATTGTTTCCAACAATACCGCCGCCCGCGTGCGCCCCTTTGCGGACCGTGTGGGCCTGGCTTGGGTGCCGCTGGCCTGCAAGCCGCTGCCGGTCGGCCTGGCCGTTGCCCGCCGCCGCCTTGGCGTTCGCAAAAATCAGATGGCCATGGTGGGCGACCAGATCTTTACGGACCGCCTTGCCGCGGGGCTGTACGGCATCTCCTGCCTGTATACCATGCCGCGTGGGGGCGACCACCAGCGCGGTGTGCAGTTCAAGCGCAGGTTTGAACCCTACTGGCTGGACCGGTATTACCAAAAAGGGGGCCGCCTGTATGAGTGAAGCACCGCGCTTTGGCACGGCTGGGCTTTCGGACAGCTACCGTGTCCGCAGCTTTGACCCGCAGGCCATGGCGGAGTATACGGCTTCCTTTGGGCTGACGGCGTTTGAATACCAGTGTGGGCGCGGTGTGCGCCTGGGGCTGGATAAAGCCGCCGCCTTAAAAGAAGCGTTTGATGCAAAAGGCATCACTTTCTCGGTCCATGCGCCGTACTACATCAGCATGAGCAGCCTGGAGGAGGACAAGCGGCTGAACAGCGTGAACTACCTGCTGCAAAGCTGCGCACTGGTCAAGGCACTGGGCGGCCGCAGGGTCATCTTCCACGCGGGCAGCTGCGGCAAGCAGAGCCGGGAAGCCGCACTGGAAAAGGCACTGGACACCATGCGCCGCGCCGTTCAGGCCGTGGATGAAGCCGGTTATGGCGACTGTATCCTTTGCCCTGAAACGATGGGCAAGGTGAACCAGCTGGGCACGCTGGATGAAGTGCTGGCCCTTTGCAGTGTGGATGAACGCATTATTCCCTGCGTGGATTTTGGCCACCTGTATGCCCGCAGCCAGGGCACCGAGCTGAACGATGAGACCGCCCCGGCAGATTACGCCGCCATCCTGGATGCCATTGCCGCAGCCTTGCCGGGGGAGCGGGCCAAAAAGTTCCACGCGCATTTTTCCCGCATTGCCTACACCAAGGGTGGGGAAAAATGCCACCTGACTTTTGCGGATACCGAGTTTGGCCCGCCGCCTGCCCCGCTGATGCAGCTGCTGAAAACCCGTGGCCTGGCGCCCACCATTATCTGTGAATCCGCCGGAACCCAGGCCGAGGATGCGGCGGCGCTGAAAAAACTGTATGAACAAGGCTGAGAAAGCCCAAAAACAGCCGACAAAAGCCGAAAAAAACCAAAATATCACCCGAAAATCCCGCTAACCTCTTGCAATACTGGCGCTTTTCGGGTAAAATACTTACAGGTATGACAATGCAATGGCATTGCTTGATGGGCGGCAGGGCCGCTTTTTCAAACAGGCCCGATTCTAAAATTATGGAGGAGTTCCTATATGATCTCTGCAGGCGAATTTCGTAACGGTGTAACTTTTGAGCAGGACGGCCAGGTCCTTCAGGTCGTTGAGTTCCAGCATGTTAAGCCCGGCAAGGGCGCTGCTTTTGTGCGCACTAAGACCAAGAACGTGATTACCGGTTCCGTTGTTGAAACCAGCTACAACCCGACCGCTAAGTTCCCCCAGGCTTTCATTGAGCGCCGTGAGGTTACCTACTCTTACGAGGATGGCGACCTGTACTACTTCATGGATAATGAAACCTACGAGCAGATCCCCGTTGCCGCTGCCGATGTGCCGGAAAACTTCAAGTTCTGCAAAGAAAACGAAATCTGCAAACTTCTGTCCTACAAGGGCAAGGTTTTCAGCGTTGAAATCCCCAACTTCATCGAGCTGGAAGTTACCGAGACTGAGCCTGGCTTCAAGGGCAACACCGCTACCAACACTCTGAAGCCCGCTAAGGTTGAGACTGGTGCCGAGATCCGCGTGCCCCTGTTCATCAACGAGGGCGACAAGATCCGCATCGATACCCGCACCGGCGAGTATATGGAGCGCGTCTGATCTTAAAACAAATGGCCGGGCCGTGGTTTTTGCCGCGTCCCGGCTTTTTTGGAAAATTGCAAAAACAAACACCCTGTTTACAGTGCGTGAAGGAGGTTTTCCCTTATGGCTATGGATCTGAATGCAAAGGCCGCTTACATCCGCGGTATGATGAAAGGGATGGAGTTTGACCCCACCACCCAGGAAGGCAAGATCATTGTTGCGATGATGGACCTGCTGGAAGAGATGGCCGATGTTGTGAGTGAGCATGACGATGCCCTGGATCAGGCTTTTGACGAGCTGGACGCCATTGATGAAGATATGGATGATCTGGTGGACAGCATCTTCGGCGATGACGATGAGGACGAAGATGAGGACGAGGATGACGACGGCGCATTTGAAACCAGCTATGAAGTCACCTGCCCCAACTGCGGTACCGTCAACATTGTGGATGAAGACACCCTGATGGACAGCGATAAGATCGTCTGCGCAGAGTGCGGCGCAGCTTTCGATGTGGAAGTTCTGCCCGACGATGCCGAGATGCCCGCCGATGCAGAAGCCGAAAGTACCGATGTGACCATCGAGTAAGCGGTTCAGTGCACGAAATAGAATAACAGATAGAAAATCACCCCTGTGGCCGGATTATTCTGGCCGCAGGGGTGATTTTTTGATTATTGGGGAAGAAAGTAATTTGCAGCGAGGTTGCAAACGCTGCCATAAACCTGTAGACGATGTGTAGGGGACGATGCTTGACCGTTCCGAAACCGTAAGACAATATATCATTATAAAATTTGTGATGCTCAATGATGTAAAAGCTCCGGCGTGGTCAGGCAGCAACGCCCTGCGGCACAGGGATGAAGTACAACAAAAACAGCCCGGTCCAAACGGACCGGGCATTGTGGGTTCCTGTTTACTTTTTCTCGTTCTTCAGCTGGTTGCGCAGCATGATATCACCAAAGGTCAGGGCGTTGAACAAACCGCCGGCCTTGTTGGCCTGGCGCACAATGCGCGCCGGCAGAGGCTTGCTTTCATCGGTGGAAAGCAATACAATGTGAACCTTATCGGCCACGTCGGCATTGCCTTCCTTTTTGGTGGTCAGTACCTGCAGGTACACAACATAGGGGTCATGCATAGAACCATAGTAAATATCGTTGCCGCAGCGCACCAGCGGGCGGCCCTTATAGGTCAGACTGGGGGTAAAAGCCATCTCTTACAACCTTCTTTCGCTGTTGTTGTATCCGAAAAGCCGAAAATATAGCCTGTTTCTACAAACACAGCCGGATTTTGCGTTAAAAGTCCTTGGAATCCACAAAGGATTCCGCCGGCTTTTGCCTTAAATCCGTCTTGCGTTTGCGAAATATGCGTCATTTTCTTTGTTTTCAGCTACACCTTAATCAATAAAAAATATTATACCATACAAGATAGGGGATTACAAATCTAATTTTTCGCGTTCGATCTTTTCTTCGTTCAAGGCAACGCGCTGGGTCAAAATGCGCACCTTGCTGTCCAGCTGACTGAGCCGGATGGACATAAAAAACTGTTTGGCCAGCAGCAAAAAGATGATGACGATATAAACAAAATTGATGGGGCTCTGGAACCCAAGCAGATACGCCGCCCAGTAGGCAATGCCGGGAAAGATGGCCAAAATCAGCAGAATGCCGCTGAACAGAAGCCAGAAAATGGTATCTTCGATCTGCACCTTAGCCAAACGCACGCGGCGCAGAATATAGGTTGCGGTGATCAGGCTGCCCAACACAAGGCATACACGGATAATTGGCTGATCAAACATGGCTTACAGGCTCCTTTCCGGGTAAGGCGTTTCGGTGTCCCGCTTGCGGAACCACTGAATCAGCAAAATGGAGATGGACATTTTGACCATATATTCAATGCTGCGCCAAAAGGTCAGGTAGCTTTGACCGGCCTCGCGCTCGCCCATCGTAACTTGTACTTCGCGTACCACAGCGCCGTTTTTGATCAGGTAACTGATGGTATCCGGTTCCGGGCCATAGTTCAAATTTTGGGCAAATTCTTCCACCATGGCGCGGTTGAACAGCCGCATGCCGCTGGTGGGGTCGCAGATGGCACGGCCGGTGGTCAGCCGGATGGACCAGCTGATGATGTAACTGCCCAGCATGCGCAGGCTTTTGGGCTTTTTTACCGTCAAAAAGCGGCTGCCAATCACGATGTCGGCCCCGCTTTCCAGCTCTTCCAGCATGGCGGCGATATATTCCGGTCGGTGCTGGCCGTCAGCATCCAGCTGCATGGCGCAGTCATACCCGTTTTCGGCGGCATAGCGCAGCCCGGTCTGGAATGCACCTGCCAGCCCCAGGTTGACCGGCAGATCGATCAAGCGGAACCCATGTTCCCGGCAGATGGCCGCGGTTTTATCACGGCTGCCATCGTTGACTACAACATAGTCATACTGCGGGTAGTTCTTGACAATGCCGTTGACGACCTTGACAATATTGGCTTCCTCATTATATGCAGGAATAACAATCAGCAATTTTGACATAACAAATGTTCCTTATCCACTTGCCCGGCAAACACCGGGCAGATGTCAGCTTTGGTTTATGATCCCCATCATTTTATCAAATACGGCATCCCATGTAAAGTGCGCGTACACATTGCGGTACACCGCCTCGGCACAGGCATGGGCGCGGGCGGGATCATCCAGCAGGGTCTGCAGCCCGGCGCGGATGGTTTCCACCGTGGCGTCCTGTGGCTGGCCGGGCAGCACAATGCCGTGGGTATCGTCCGGCAGCAGCTCCTCGGTTCCAGCGGTACGGGTGCACACGATGGGGCAGCGGCAGGCCGCGGCTTCCAGCAAGGTGGTGGGAAAGCCCTCGGCATACCGGGTGGGCAGACAGTATACATCTGCCTGCCGCAGCAGCTGAACCACCGCATCATGCGGCAGGGCACCGGGGGTAACGGCCCCAAGGTCCGCCAGTTCCTGCTGCTGCGGACCGCTGCCAGCCGCCACCAGAACAACGCCCGGCAGCTGGGCCACGGCCTGGGCTAATAATCCGGCGCCCTTTTCGGGAATCAGGCGGCCCACAAACAGCACGATCTTACGGTCGCCAAGGTTCAGCTTGGCGCGCCAGTCTGGCGCGTGGGCGGCTTCCTGTTCCAAAGCAGCGGGGTCAATGGCGTTGGGCATGGTTCCTGCAGCCGTAATGCCAAAGGTGTGCAGCCAGCGGCAGGCAGCGGCGGAAACGCCATAGAACGGCGCGCCGGTGCTGCGCACCAGGCGGCAGGCAATCTGCTCATACAGCCGCCCGCAGGCCCCCAGCAGGCCGCTGCCCATCGGCATGTATCCGGTGGAATGGTCAATAACCAGTATGGGGATACCGCGGCGCTTGGCCGCGCGGGCAGCCCAGACGCTTTGGGTGTACATGCGGGTCTGCACCACGCAGAAATCGAGCTTTTGCGCCCAAATTTGCGCGGTCAGCGTGTGGAAGCGCGCCCCCGGCTTGATGACAGGAAAGCGCCCGTTCATGACAGGCCAGACGGGCAGGCGGTAAATTTCAATGCCATCCCCGTCAATTTCGTGCTCCGGCAGGTTGGGCAGAGCACTGGTAACCACAATGGCGCGGTGCCCGGCGGCAACAGTGCAGCGGGCAAGGTTCCAGGTGTAGCGCTCCACACCACCCACCGTGGGCAGGTACTGCGCAGAAAAATAACAAATCGTCATCGGGCAATCACCGCAAGCATGGCGTTCAGCAATACCCCGGCGTTGACTACGCACAGGCAGCAGACCAGGGTACAGGCGGACTGTTTGCCGCTGGCAACCTGGACCCGGCGGGGCAGGCAGGTAAGCAGGAACAACGGCAGCACGGGCAGAAGATACCGCCCCTGGAAGCCGTAAACGGTCTGGTAATAGGTCGGGGTCCACACAAGGCAGCCGGCAAAAGCCAACGCGGCGCACAGCAGCGCGGCCAGCGCACACCACACCCGGTAGCGCCCCTGGGGCAGCCCCGGCACGGGAACATCCTGCGCCGGAACGGCGGCATACCACAGCAGCAGGTAGAGCGCCAACACCCAGAACCAGGCCAGGTCCAGCGAGCTGTAGCTTAAGCTGCCGCCCACAAGGCCGCGCACCCAGTTGTCGGCATCCTGCACCATGCTGCGTACCAGCAGCATAGCCACGGCGGGCAGATTGTGCAGAATGTAACCGGGGGTAAAGGTGGTCTGGTCTTCCTCGCTGGGGGTGCTCTGGCTGTCCCGCACGGTACGGACAGCTTCGATCTCTTTGATCAGCACATTGCGGTCCAGCGGGTAGCGGTCATCCTCCACGCCGGGGTAGATCTGGCAGGCGGAAAGCAACTCTGCACATTCATCACTGCTGAACATGGACTTGAAAAAGTCTCGGCGGTCAGCAGTGGCCAGCCGTTCCCGGCACATTTCGGCATCGGTGGTCATCAGGTCGCGGTCCAGGTAAACCAGGGAAGCCGCACTCATGAATTCATCATCGGTCAGGCTGGAATGCTCCACTTCCTCCGGGCTGAAGAAAAAGCTCTGGCCCAGAACGGCGGCGGTCACATCGCCCTCCTGCAAGGCCTGCACCCAGAACTCCAGCTCCTTCTGCGGGATCTCGGTCACGCCCTCCACGCAGTAATACAGGCGGCGCACAAAGTTGGAAGCCGTGTTTTCGCGGTACTCGGCAGGCATGTTGGCAAACCGGTTGGAGGTTTTGCCGTCACCCGCGGCAGGGGCGGCATGCAGGGTACGATTGTCAGCTGCCTCTGTTGCTGTATAAGAAACCGCGGCAGCCGGGGTGGAACCCTGTGCGGAGGTGGTTTCCGCCTGGGTAGTCTGATTTTCAAACCCGGCAGAACCGGCCACTGAGGTGACCAGCACAGCGCGGTTGATGCTGAGCGCCAGCAGCACGCATCCGGCCAGATAAGCGGCTTTTTTGGTTGCGGCGCTCTGGCCAAAGCGGCTGTTGGGAATCAGCAGGAACAACGCTGCCAGCGGCAGGTAAACCAGTTTGGCCGGCGCCAGCAGGATGCCGAACACCGCCAGCGGCAGCC
>UMAL01022308.1_pt1 | contig 22444 bp, 18 predicted proteins | sample 1963691 | NCBI WGS metagenome assembly UMAL01 (sample SAMEA4835914, study PRJEB28245) | human gut metagenome | biome: gut microbiome; material: fecal sample | place: Denmark | collected 2008
GAATACCTACATTCAGCACGTTTTTAAGAACTTTCCAATCAAATTTATGTTTTAAAGTTCTTTTAATATGGAGTTTGAAGTTTTCATTTAATGTAAAATGCATTATAGCAGCTGCTGCAATCAGTCTTGAAATTACAGTGGGGACAGCTACTCCTTCAACACCTAAACCCAAATAATAAATACCGAATGCATTACCTACAACATTTAAAATATCGCAGATAACCATTATCTTCATTGGCAGAATTGAATTTCCGCTGGTTCTGTAAATTGCAGCACCTGCATTGTAAATAGCTATAAATGGTATTGAAAAAGCCATAAACAGCAGATATGTATTTGCATAATTCCATACGTCTGCTTCAATCTGGCCAAATAAGGTATTAATTAAAAAGGATTTGGCTATTAAAACAACCACCATTAAAAGAGCTGATAAAATTCCTGAAAACCACACAAGCTGATTGCATGCTCCTCTAGCTTTTTCCGGCTTATTGTTTCCTAAGTACTGGCCAGCTATTACCGCTCCTCCGGTAGCCAGTGCAGAAAATCCGAAAATCAGCAGCTGCATCAGAAAATCAACTAATGAAACACCGGAAATTGCTGCTTCACCTAAAGATGCAACCATTACAGAATCAGCAAACCCTACAAAAAATTCCAGTCCCTGCTCAATAAGCAAAGGTAAAAACAAAACGAATAATGCTTTATTGGAAAATAAATAATGTTTTGGGGTTTTAATTAAAGATTCCATATTTAGTACACCATAAAAAAAATATAATTATTGTTGCAAATTACAACATAAATTATAAATTTTATGATATATAACTGTTGTGATTGACAACATTAAAAGAAAATGATTAATGAGATGATTTATCTAAAAATCATCATTAATTAGCCTTGACATTAATTTATATCCTTCTTTTTTATCCAAACTGCCTTTAAGAACACTCTGTTCATCAAAGAATTCACATTCATCGCCTGTTTTATCAGAAGAATATATTATCAAAGGCACATCATCTCTTGTATGGGTTCCAACTGAAACAGGAGTTGGATGATCAGGCAAAATAGCTGCCTTAAAGTCCTGACCTTTTAAACTGTCTAAAACCGGACCTACAATATGCTTGTCAATTTGTTCAATAGCCCTAACTTTTTCAGCTGTGTCTGATGCATGACCTGCTTCATCAGGAGCTTCAATGTGTACAAACACCACATCATGGTTTTTTAAAGCTTCAATTGCATATTTTCCCTTAGCTTCATAATCTGTGTCAAAGTATCCTGTAGCTCCTGGAACATCAATAATGTCAAAGCCTGCAAAAGCACCTATTCCTTTTAACAAATCAACACCAGTAATTACTGCTGCATCCAATCCGTAAACATCTTTAAAGTTAGGTAAAGTTGGTGTTACTCCCTGACCCCACAGCCATACCATATTTGCCGGTTTTTTGCCATTTTCCACTCTTTTTTTATTGACTTCATGATTTTCAAGAACTTCCCCTGATTCCCACATGATTTTCTTAATGAATTTGGATAATTTTTCATCCCATCTGTCGCCGGAGGTGTTTTCATCCAGATTCTCACCTGCAATATCATGAGGAGGCATAGTCTTCAAATCAGCCAATAGCTTAGCATCTTCAGCACTGTCACAGGAATATACAAACAGATGTCTGTAACTGACTCCTGAATAGAATCTGCCTTTAAAATCATCATATTTTCCATTGAAGTAATCATTTAAGCTGTCCATAAGTATTTCAGCTTCCTCAGAGGTAATATGGCCTGCATTAAAATCATCCATATGATTGTCCTTCTGGGTAATGGTATTGCATCTGAAAATTACGTCCTTATCTGTGGTTTCAATACCCATGCTGCCTGCTTCCAGAGGTCCTCTGCCTGTGTAGTAATCTGCAGGGTTAAATCCGAAAATACTCATATTGGCTACATCAGAACCTGGAGTATATGCATCAGGAACATTATTGGTTAAACCTCCAAAACCCGCTTTTGCCATTTTATCAATATTTGGAGTATCAGCTGCCATAAGTGGAGTCATGCCATCCAATTCGTCGATTGGATAGTCACTTGAACCGTCAGGAATAAAAATTACATATTTCATACTATCATCAAAAAAAGTAAAAGTAAATTAGTATTTAACTTTTAAAATACTAATCAAATCAGTCAACATCGCAGAAGCAGTTTCAAGAGATCCTGCTCCAAGTCCAATAACACTAACATCACCTGCAAGGTCAGTGCGGACAGTAGCCATATTTAAAGTTCCGCTTAAATCATATGCACTGCCTTTTTTAACTAAACGTGGTGATACCTGCAGTTTGTCTTTAGAAACTTCAGCTATTAATTTAATTAAATAACCTTCTTTTCTGGCTAAATCCATAGCCTGTGAAGTAATATTTGAAATACCTTCAACATCAACATCACTATAAGTGGCATCAATTCCTAAAAGTGAATTAGCTAAAATTACAGTTTTACAAGCTGCATCAATACCTTCAACATCCTGAGTTGGGTCTGTTTCAGCTATTCCCAACTCTTGAGATTCTTTTAAGGTTATATCATAGGAGGAACCTTCAGATGCCATTCTTGATAAAATGTAATTGGTGGTACCGTTCAATATTCCTACAATTGATTTGATTCCACAGGATGAAAGTGTTTCTTTTGTGAAATTAATAATAGGCATTGCTCCACCAACACTGGCTTCATATTTAAATTCAACATTGTTTTTCTCAGCTTCAGATACAACTTCTCTGAATTTTAAAGCTAAATGTCCCTTATTTGATGTTACAACATCTTTTCCAGCTTTAAATGCTTTTAAAGTTAAAGACAGTGCAGGTTCTGCATCAGTTATATTAGTTGGAGTTGCTTCCATCAAACAGTCATATTCCACAGCATCCAACACATCCAAACCTGAAATGGTACTGCCGTATTCAGGATAATTGGATAATTTTCCAAATTCATTTTTAGTGTTTACAAGCAGTTCTTCATCCAATCCGTCAACACAGATTGCAGAAGATGAAGAATCTGCAGCAGCTACTATTTTTAATTCTACATTAAATCTTTCTTTAATCATGTCTTTTTTTAATGAGATTGCCCTAGCCACACCCTGACCAACTGCACCAAATCCCATTACTATGACTTTACATTCTTTCATACTATCCCTAAACTTCATTAATCATAAGTAAATCTTTTTCTGCAGCTATTTTACCAATCTTATCAAATATAAATTCTTTCATGCCAAAGTCTGTTTCAATATTAATTAAGGCAGATGATTTGGATTCCCCGTCTAATTTAATATCAAATCCAACTACATAAACACCGTCTAAAGAATTAATTTTATCCATAGTGTCTCTAATGTCATTATCAACAATATGGCCAATTAAAATAGTGCTCACAACTTCCTTTTTAACGACTCCATCCATTGCAATAATTGAAACTCCCAACTCTTTGAACCTTTCAATAACCCTGTCAAGGCTATCACGTTCACCTTCAAGAGTAAGCTGAACCGGAATCATTCCTTTTTCATTTTTAGAATCTCTTTTATGGATTACAGTAACCAGGTTTGCACCAAGGCCACTAATCGGATCCAAAACAGAAACAAGCTGTCCAGGAACATCCATAAGTTCTAAAACCAAATCCATTTTCATAAAAAATTCCCCTAATTAACCCAATCTGCTCTTTTAACAACAAGTTTGCCTTCTTTATCAATATGAGCATTCCTTAAAATTTTTTCAGGATGTTTCTCATGAGATTTATCTTCACGAGTAAGATTTAAATTGTCAGTAATATACCAAGTTTCTTCAAGATCTGGAATATTCTCTAAAGTTTTTGAAAACTTGTTTAAAATATTTTCTGCATCTTTTTCAATTTTCATAAATAAATCTCCTATGATTATTCAATAATAATAAAAATAATTTTGTTTTTTAATATTAATAAATGTTTATTAAAACTTGGGCTTTTTGCCAACTTAAAATTACATCGCCAGTTAATCCTGACAATAAACATTTGTTGGAGAAGTCCTTTTTTAAATTTTTGAGTTTTATTAATCAATTCTTCTATAGCAAATATCTTATTATCTATGTTAGAAAGCATGTTGCTTATTTGTTTTTGTTCATCGAATGATGGAAATTCAAATTTCATGTTTTCAAAGCTTTTTTTATTTAATATTGGAGTAGCAGTTATTCCAGCATAGTTTTTCATTTTTTCAGAATTGTAATCTATTAAATAATAAATAAAATCTAAATCAAAACTTTGTGATGGAGTTATAGAATTAATTTGTTGATTAAAATATCCATCTTCTAGAATAATACAATTTTTTCCAATACTGGCTATGCATGTGACTAATACACTATTTTTTTAACAAAGCGTCCTTTTTTAGCACCTTCGTCAGATAATCTTTTCGCTGTGTCAAAAATGTATTTTGAGGATATATCTGATGGAGTTACCCATAAATATTTTTTAGGAGAATAATATTCATTAACTTTAGTTGAAGGAGTGTTTCCAGTATTTATTTCGCCAACATCTTTTAGTTTTATAGTTTTCCACTCCTCTATGTAATCTGTAAATCTTAATTTCTGTGTGAAAATCTGCTGCATTAAATACTTCTTGAAATTCTGGCACATTTGTAGTTTATTATCTAAAATTTCTATTTTTGCATCTAGATTCTTAAGCAATATTCCTATTTTTTTCTGTTCATCATATTTAGGTATTTTGACTTTTTCAATTGAATAATCTTTAAAATATATGTGGGGGATTGTTGACCCTGTTTTATATTTATTTAAATTAATTGTTTGAAGTAAATAGAAAATAAAATGAATATTTAGATTTTCCTTAGGCAAAATATATTGTGATGTATTAACAACAGATGTGTTTTTTTCATGAAAACTGATATTTCCAACACCAGATCCATCTTTAACAATAGAAATATAATCACTATCCATTTCATAAAAATCTATGCATTTTAAAAATCCACTAGCGCCATATAAAGGATAATTGCCAACATTATCATCCAATTGATTAATAGATATGCTAGATGATTTATTATGCAATAAATCTTTTAGTTTGTATGTTTTCCATTCATCATCAAATCCGCTAAATCGCAATTTAAGCCAGGTTTACTATGCCAATGAATTTGAAGCACTGGGAAATAATCTGATAGCTGCAGTTGGAACCTACTTCAGCAGCAGCTGTGGAAAATACGAAATCAGCATTTATGTAAATGATATATTAAAACACACACAAAACGGAACAAGTGCATTTGGCGGTTTTTCAACTGTCAAATTAAATAATTACATTCCAGTTAACAAAGGAGACATTTTCAGAGCTGTAATTAAAGGTGTAAATGTCCCATTATCCATAAATACCAGAGTTCATAATGACGATTTAGCTACTTTAAATATAAATCTGATACCTGGAAAATATATCATAACAGCTATTGAACCGGTAACCGGATTAGATATGGGGTATGGAGTAACTGTCCTTAAATAGAGTTTTAAACTCTATTTTAAATACTCCTCAATATCAGTATCCTTTAAAACTTTTTTTCTTAAAATTTTGTCAATACCCGTGCCGTACTGGGCTGCCTTTTTAGGTCTGTAAGCAATCTGCTTATCCAGTCCCAAATTGAAAGCCGTTTTTCTTAAAATATTTTTGCGCAGCTTATCATCAGAACCTGAAATCTTATATCTGACCGGAATATTGAGGGCAAATTCAACAAGATTCTTATCTAAAAAAGGAAGACGCAGCTCAACGCCATTTGCCATTGAGCATGCATCATCACGTTCCAGATTAACATGATACATATTAGCCATATCATATCTTAATTCATCATCTAAAGTATTTTCCATATAGCTATTCAGATATCTGTTATAGCCCCCAAACAGCTCATCAGCACCCTGACCGGAAATAGCTACCTTAATATTATCTTCAACTATCATTTTAGAAGCAAGATAAACAGTCATTCCCACTCCAATCTTCATCAGATTGTTTTCACCAATTGCCTGAACAACATCTTTAAGACTGTCCTTTACAATACTTTCCGTAATGTCATGAACCTTTAGAGGAAGACCCAAATACTCGGCTACACACTTAGCTGCAACCACATCCTTGGAATCCTTTTTACCGACAGCATACAAAGTAACTTTAAGATTTTTATTTAAAGATATTTCCCGAAGCAGCAAAGCTATCAAAGAGCTGTCAACACCTCCTGAAAATATTACTCCAACTTCATTCAAATCCTCAACCCTTTTTAAAACAGCCAGTTTAAGAAGCTTTTCAAGTTTTCTGTTGTCGGTTTCAAACCTCTTCTGGAAAATATCCGTTTTAGGAGGTATCTCTTCCCAGTTGTAAAGTATATGTCCTGGCTTTAATGTTTTGATATCTCCTTTCAAGCACTGTTTTGAAGAAGCAAAAGCATTATGTGTGTAAAATAAAGGTTTGACACCTAAAGGATCTCTTGAAACAGCCAAGTTAATGCCATCTGTAACAGCATAAGCATAATCCCCATCCAAAAGATTATTGACCTGAGTTACTGCTCTTAAAAGGTCATCCTTATAATAAAAATCAATCAGATTAATTAATAACTCAGAATCAGAATTTATATTGTCATTTTTTGTCAGTTTAGCCAGCAAATTCTTTAGGGAAGAATAATTATAAATCTCACCATTGAAAACCAGAGTCAGAGTGTTTTTAGCTATCGGCTGAGTATGGGAAGTTCTGTTTTCCAAATTATGGACAGCCAGCAGATTATGGCCTAAACCTAAATAATAAGCGTTTTCATCATTGAAATCATTTAAATCAATACCTTTTTGTATTTTACCATCTAAAAATATTCCTGAAGCATCTTTTCCCCTATTTTTTGATGTTTTTAACATAGCTATTAAATCATCAGCTTTGAAATTACCTTGAAGACCAACTATTGAACACATGATTTAATATTAAATTTTGGAGTTTAAAAAAATAATGATAGTACAAAGTAAACATTTGATTATTTCAATTCATAGTGCATTATTTTAACTGATTACATCCAAGTTTTTAAAAGATATTAAGATTTAAATCCTATTATAGTCTTATTTTTAACAGTTGACCTAAGTTTATATAATTGTGCAAATCCAGCATTTCAATCCTATTATAGTCTTATTTTTAACAGATGATGTTTTATTGGAGAATGGATATGCAGTACAATTTCAATCCTATTATAGTCTTATTTTTAACCAGGTTATCATTTTCCATGATTACTTTATCATGTGTAATTTCAATCCTATTATAGTCTTATTTTTAACATTATATGATGCTGTAGACTTAAGATGACTTTCTTGATTTCAATCCTATTATAGTCTTATTTTTAACACCATGCCAGTCAGTTATATAATGATGGTATGAGTAATTTCAATCCTATTATAGTCTTATTTTTAACTTGGTAATGCTATTCGTGGAATTATTGCATTATTAAGATTTCAATCCTATTATAGTCTTATTTTTAACAATGGAATATATTCAAAAACATTTACTAATCCAGGACTATTTCAATCCTATTATAGTCTTATTTTTAACTTTCTTCATCCGTCTTGTAAATTTCAAGGAGATATCTATTTCAATCCTATTATAGTCTTATTTTTAACAAAATATGATTAAAAAAACAATATGTGTGGATTTCGAATTTCAATCCTATTATAGTCTTATTTTTAACTTTCAAATTCCTCATTTGCACTACCGTAAATGTTTGAATTTCAATCCTATTATAGTCTTATTTTTAACAAGAGGATTATTGCAAGTTACGAAAGTCTACTTAATTTCAATCCTATTATAGTCTTATTTTTAACAATAATACATCTCCCCTTATGGTTTCATCTGTGATACATTTCAATCCTATTATAGTCTTATTTTTAACAAAGACCTCACACACCTATTATATAGTAAATATAATATTTCAATCCTATTATAGTCTTATTTTTAACTTGATGTGGACTCATATGAACTGCATATTATTATTGAATTTCAATCCTATTATAGTCTTATTTTTAACCTTCACTGATAGGAATGCTTAAATGTTTACTAACAATTTCAATCCTATTATAGTCTTATTTTTAACTTGCAGTTTTCTTCAACTCATCAACAGCAACTTTAATATTTCAATCCTATTATAGTCTTATTTTTAACATCCCCAGCATCTAATCTTTTAGTAACACAAATATATTTCAATCCTATTATAGTCTTATTTTTAACCCATTATCATTTCTGCCAAAATTATATTAAAAGTAAATTTCAATCCTATTATAGTCTTATTTTTAACGAGTAGTATCATACTCATCTAAAGCAGTACCTACAAGATTTCAATCCTATTATAGTCTTATTTTTAACTATACTTACCCTAATCGTATTAAAGCACACTTATTTCAATCCTATTATAGTCTTATTTTTAACGCTAAAAGAGCATTAATTGATTTGAACAAAGCTACATTTCAATCCTATTATAGTCTTATTTTTAACTGTTTTTTCCTTTGTTTCCGCTTCCAATTACATTCATTTCAATCCTATTATAGTCTTATTTTTAACACTTGTAGATTTCAATTATCTCACAGTATGTGAATTTCAATCCTATTATAGTCTTATTTTTAACATGGTGATAACGGTGTTGTTTGCAGTAGATGGGAGTATTTCAATCCTATTATAGTCTTATTTTTAACCTTCTACAACAGAAGTTATACCTTACTTTGTCAGGATTTCAATCCTATTATAGTCTTATTTTTAACACTAACTTCATTAACAGTTAATATACCTGCATTTAGTTATTTCAATCCTATTATAGTCTTATTTTTAACATTACAAGGTTTAAAGGATTTACCTGATATTCCTGAATTTCAATCCTATTATAGTCTTATTTTTAACTTCATTCAGAATGGTTAGCTGAAGTATATAATGCAAATTTCAATCCTATTATAGTCTTATTTTTAACATGATTCTGTTATTAAATTACGGATTGAAGGTGTATTTCAATCCTATTATAGTCTTATTTTTAACCAGACAATATTCTTGAACCAATATTCATGAATTCTATTTCAATCCTATTATAGTCTTATTTTTAACACAAACATGTCCCTTATTATATGTCCTTTCATAATGATTTCAATCCTATTATAGTCTTATTTTTAACTTGTTCCGCTACTTCTGTGTTGTATTTTTTGAAGTAATTTCAATCCTATTATAGTCTTATTTTTAACTTACACTCCTAATCTTGATGATAGCGGTATTAGTCTATTTCAATCCTATTATAGTCTTATTTTTAACCTGGAATAATATCACTTACAAATCACCTGAATACAATTTCAATCCTATTATAGTCTTATTTTTAACGTCTATTTCTATTTTTAAAGGAGATGATTAATTAATTTCAATCCTATTATAGTCTTATTTTTAACAGAGTTTTTAGATGTGTTCTTGAAAAAGATTAATGATTTCAATCCTATTATAGTCTTATTTTTAACGTTAATTGTTACTGTTGATAATAGTTCACCATACTAATTTCAATCCTATTATAGTCTTATTTTTAACAAAGGAGATAGTATTTTATCATTAGATTTGAGATTTCAATCCTATTATAGTCTTATTTTTAACTGGCTACGAGGAAGGGGATCTTGGCGAACCATTAACATTTCAATCCTATTATAGTCTTATTTTTAACTCATGTTTATCACTCATCTTCATCTTCTTCAAGCCTATTTCAATCCTATTATAGTCTTATTTTTAACACTCTATTCTTTATGACTCTTCTGCAAACTCTTACCCAATTTCAATCCTATTATAGTCTTATTTTTAACAGGCCACATTTTTTCTCAAAACGGGCAAAACCAATTTATAATTTATTTATTCATGCACTTAAATTTGTTGATTATAAAAAATGTTTTTTATTTATATGTATCAACAAAGAAGACAAAATAATTGAAAATAAAAAATAAAACTTAGAAATTTATAAAATAAAATATCAACCTATTTAAAAGAGAAGTATCCCATTTAAATAAATAAAACTTAAAAAAATAATCAAAAAATAAAATTTTTTAAATAGCTAAAAAATAATCAAAAAATAAAACATGTGATAAACAAAGCTTTTAAAATTTATTTTATCAAATTTAACAGTTTAAATAAAATTAAAAATATCAAATTTATAAAATTTCATCGATAGGTGCTTTTTCAATACCTAAAACCTCACGATTCATCACATCAGCCATTCTTAATTTATAAATTATAACTGAATCAACCTCTGTATCAATTATTTTCATTAAACCATCATGAATTATCTTAAACTCGCTTTCACTAGCTTCTCCTTCAAAAACAGAATTTTGAATCCAAAAGAGGTACTGCCTTAAAAATGACTTTACTTTATTGACCCGCTCAACCTTAATATCATAAACTATAATTACATACATAAAGTCACCACCAGCTTACGAATGGATCATATTTTTCAATGCCTAAAATATGTTTTTTAAGTTTATATGCTTCTAATCGGATTAATCTTTGGTAAGAAACATTTTTCTTTAATTTTTTATGTTTAATCGTTTTTTCAAGTCGTTTATTGTATTCTTTTATGAATTTATTTCGTCCTTTATCATTTAAAAGACAACAGTTTAAATCTTCATTAAAATCTTTTTTAGACAACATTCTTTTGTTAACCATATAAAAAATCAACCTATCAACAAAAATCGGCTTAAAAATTTCACTAAGATCCAAAGATAGTGAAAATCTTCTTTCAGAAGGTTCATGAAGATAAGATATTGTAGGATTTAATTGTGTATTATACAATTCTGTCAAAACTGTAGAATACATCATTGAATTTCCAAAGCTAATTAAAGAATTTATCATATTTTTAGGAGGTTGTCTGGATCTGCCTTCCATTTTAAAATCATCGGGAAGAATTTCATCAAATTTAGAATAATATTCCGAGCGAATCCTACCTTCAATATTCATTATTTCAGTTATTTTATTTGTTGAATTTAACTCTGATAATGTTTCTTTAATATTGTTTTCAATTTTATAATATGCTAAAACCTTTAAAATATTATTTGCTGCTCCTTCAACAAATAATTTAGCTAACTCCAACCTTTTTTGAATATTTAAATAATAATCTGCCTGTTTTACTAACAAATCACCAGACAATAATGTTTCACGAGGATAATAAGATCCGCTATAAAAACCATAATAATTGAAAAAATGAATAGGAACTCCATTTTTAGATAAAAGACTCATTACCTGTGAAGAAAATGTTATCTGACCATATGCATAAATTGAATATACTTTATTGATTGGGATTGGTTTTTTACCTTTTTCATTGACAAAATAAATAGTATTTTCTTTCCTTTTAAGAATCCCTTCAGACAGGATATAATAATTCTTTTTTGACATTTTAAAAAACACCTCTATGAAAAACAAAACTCAAAATAAGCACATTTACTGCAAATTCTTTTCTTTTTAGGTTTTGGCATCGAACTATCAACAATATTTTTGATATTGTCAATTATTTCAAATAAATCTCGCTCTTTTTCTTTTGTTAAAGTAATTTTCTTCTTTTTGCGACTATCTGGATAATTTAAAAAACCTACAACATTTTTTATATCTTTTTCATGTTTTAAATAAAACATATAATATAAAAGTTGATATTCATTAGCTAAATTCATTTTTTGTGACTTTTTTACTTCATGAATTTCAACAGAATCAGTTATTTTAATAAAATCTACATTAATTAAGTTATCAATAAGAAAATCTTTTTCTCTTTTAAAACTAGTTTCATGTAAAAATTTACCTAACTTGACATTCTCATGCTCATCTTCTAATTGGATATTATGAGAAAATAACCATAGTTTAGTTTTACATATGAAATAGTAATTAATTTGAGTTCCATTAATTTTAGAAATCATAAAATTCATTTATAAAATTGTGGATTCTTCATCCGAAAGTTTTAATCCCAATTCCGAATCATATTTTACATCGATAAAGTAAGTATTGCTATTACAATCAAATTCAACATTATTATCCTTTTGAAGTTTAAAAAATTGACCTTTACTAATTGACAAACAATAACTCATAGATTTATAATATCGTTTATTATTTATTTCATCCAAATATTCTTCCCTAAATTTTTGAGGAACAACCTCATAAGAATCAAAAAGATTATAAAAATCATTATCTTTATTAAAATTTATAAAAGGGACAATATTTTTTAATAACCTGTTAAAAGAGAGTTTTACTTCATCAAAAGTTTCTTGATTTTTTGAATCATAACCCTCACTGTATACATGATCAATAATCTCTTGAATTTTACTTTCTGGTAAAATATCAAAATTATTTAAAACATCTAATGTTTTATTAACCAAATTTTGATTATAAATATATTTATCATTATCAGACCCTATTTTAAAAATATTAACCTGTTTAATAATATCATCTTTCCATCCTCTGCGATTAACCCTACCAAATCTTTGAATTAATGCATCCAATGGAGCTGGCTCAGAATATAAAACATCATAATCAATATCTAAAGAAACTTCAATAGCTTGAGTACCTATTAACAGATTTAAATTATCTAAATTTTTTTCTATTCTTTCCCTATCTTTTAATATAAATCTACTATGTAATAATGCAGAATTATCCACATCCTTTTCCTTAAACCATTCATAAATAAATTGGGCTTTATCCACAGTATTGCAGACAATCAATACTTTTTTACCAGAATTTATATCATTTAATATTTTATCGCAACAATTCTCAATACAATTATTAATTATATTAACTTTATGGCGAGTAAATGAATCTAATTCTTTTGAATCTAAAGATATGAAATTAGAAATATCCAATTCCTTAGAAAAAAGATTTTTTAAAAAAGACGGAAGTGTAGCAGACATGATAAAAATATCTACATCAAATTTACTTTTTAAAATTTTAAGAGATTCTAATAACAAACAAGTGACTCTAGCATCATATGCATGAATTTCATCTAAAATTAATAAACTGTTTGTTAATTCAGATAATCCCATTTCAAAACCTTTAACTCCAAAAAAGAATTTAATAAGTTGAAAAGGTGTTAAAATTTTATAAGGCCTATATATTTTCTTTGTTAAATTTTGAATTCTTTTAGTTTCAAAGTTAGACTCATCATAATCTCCAGACTCAACAGATTTATAAATAAAATAAGATGCTTTACCATGAGAAATGCCTACTAATTCATCAGAGCCCAAATCTTTGACTAATCTATTATACATAGCATTTATGCTTGCAGTAAACGGCAAAACATAAAAAATCCTTTTAGAAAAATTATCAGTCTGATTATTATCCGCCCATAAAAAAGAAGCTTCTGTTTTACCACTACCAGTTGGGGCTATTAAGAAACTACTTCCTTTTGTTTTAGAAGCTATCAGTTGTGTTTTTCTTAATGAATCAAAAGTATATAAATCTCCATTTTTTACTGCTGAAAGTATTTCATATTTAGATCCTGAAGCTAAATAATCACAAGCATTCATAAAACCTTTTAAAAAATAACCATAAATACCATGTAATTCATTATAATTACCTATCTTAAAATCTTTAAAATAATTAAGCACTGTTTGATTATAAACACTTCTTAAATCTTCAAAAGAAATATTATTAGGCGTTTTTAATTTATATCCCAAATATTTTTCGCTCAATTTTGGAACTAAATTTAAATAAGATATTAACTCATCAAAATTAGGTTTTAACTCAAATAATTTTTCGTCAAAAACACGTTTAGCTTCTTTATTTTTTATTTGATAATCTTTCCTTAACTTTTTAACATCTTTATGGTGAGTTATAATTGTTAAACCAATTGCATTTATTGTAACTTCTGGAAAAATATCATTTAAAGAAATAATAAAACATGCAGATAGTATTTCATGCCTATATCCCCAATAATTATTTGAATTTAAAGAATTTTGAAAACCTACTGCTGCTTTACCAAAATCGTGGAAAAATAAAATATAAAAAAGATGTTCCCAAAAATCAGGAACACCACATATTTTAGGAACATCAGGATAACATTCTTTAATACATTTAAAAACTTTTAAAGTATTTTCCGTATGCTCCATTAATGTTTCATTAGGTTTAGCTAAAATAACCATAATATAACCTACTTATGAATCCAAACTCCCCAATTTAACTCAGAATCAAAATAACAATCACCAGAATAATCAAAAAATTGATTCATCAATAGATATGGTTTGGTTCCAATTGCTTTTCTAGGAATTGAATCTGAAAAATGTGTAGGTAATGCTTGAATAATTCCAAATGCACCTTCAATACCAAATGGTAAAATTGTTTTACCTAACTTAACATTATTCTTTTTTTCCATCTTAATTTCTTTAATTTCACTAATAATAGCTAAATCTGAAGATCTTCCAAGTAAAATTGGATATGTTGGATTTTTAAAATATTTTTTAAATTTCAAATCATCAGTATATAAATATAAACTAGGATTAAATAGAAACTCTCTTTTAGCTACATTAGATTTGTTTCCTTTTAATCCTTTTAATTCATAAATTGTCTCTAAATCTACTGCTTTTGCATCATAATCAAAAACAAAACCAACATTTGTTTCATCAGGAGTAACTAACTCCCCTTTAGCAGCAGACAATAATCCATAAATTGTACTTAAAGGAGGAACTGGCAATGTTGGCTGAAATCCACTTATAAATGCAGGATATCTAAATGAAGCAGTCCACCCCTCAATTAAAATCCTTAAATATTTCATTTAAATCAACTTAGGAATTTCATCAGAAAATTTATCAGTTATCTCTTTAATAGTTCCAATATGAACATTTTCTTTATTTTTAGCATATTCAATTATTTTATCTTGAGTATCTTTTAAAAATCCTGTTCTAACACCAATGAAAATATCTGATTTAATAATATCAGAATAATCTGAAATTACTTCATCTAAAGCATTCAAATCAAATATAAGTTCTCCTTTTTCTTCACGGACAATATTCATGAAAATATGATTCCCACCATCAATAGCAGCAAGAACTATTATTTTTGGAGTTACATCTGTTAAATGGGATGCGGATTTAGCTCCTCCAGACAAATAAGGTAATGCATTAATAATATCTTGTGTACGTTTAATTCTAATGTCTTTATCCATTATCCATTTATCTTCTTCGTGTTCCAATCCTTTTTCTTCAGCTAATTTCAATAAATCAGCAGACATATTTTTATATCCTGTTTTTTCACTTTCGGAAAATATTCCAACAGCCCCTAAATCAATTGAAAAAATACCTTTTAAAATATTTGAATAAAATTCATGTTCATAAGGAACAGGATCTCCTTCATGACGAGACATTACTCCAAAATCTTCAGTTGGATTCTGACCAATTACTGCAATTAGAGGTGAATTTTTTAAAGGAGAAATTCTTGTAACAGTTCCTCCTTCTTTTTTAGACATAGCCCTCATATATCCAAAAACATCATCATCAGGATATTCAATAGGATTAGCACTTGTGAACGCAATCTTTTTTTCACGACTAATAGGAGACATTTCCCAATCAAATTTATCTTCCAAAGTTTCTCTCCACCAATACCTTAAAGCTTGACCAGAAACATAAGGATACCTAGTCATTCCTTTTCTAATAGTTTTAACTCTAACAATATTATCTGTTCTATCTCCAGCATCAGATCCTGCATTATTAAGCGCAGAATGAGGTGCATCAATTAACATTAAACCTACAACATTATTTGTCATTTTTATTCCTCCAATAATTCTTCTTCTGAAACTTCTTCAACAAAATCATTTTCAACCATCCAATCATGCAAGTTTTCATATATTCTAAAAAGCAACAAATCTTGAGTTTCTCTCCAAGTTAAATTACCTTCAGGAAATAAATTAACTACATAATCATCAAAAGTAAATAATAATTCATTATCATCTTTAATTTTACTTTTAAGAATTTTTCTTAAAACATTCCTAAAATTATTATATGAAGATGCATTCTCCAAACTAGATAATGTTTTTTTACTATCATTAATTTCAATATATTTTGATAATTTATCTCCAACAGTTTTTATTGCATCAATTCTTTTTTCATCCATTTTTCTAACCTCTCTTATATATGCATTAACTAATTTCCATGAACAATAAGTTTTTTTATATTTAAAATTGTAAAAGTACTTTAAAATAGATTTATTCAATAATAAATTGTTATAAACAACATTTGGTTTGTTTTTGTAATAATAATTTTTTTTATCCTTGTTAAAAGTTTCTTTTTTATCCCATTTAACAAATTGATATCCTTTTTTAAGAATAAAATTCCAATTATGTTTATCTTCTAATGGAATATCTACTAAAAAATTAAACACCTCCATAGGCAATGTATAAATTTCAAGTTCTGGTCCTTGATTATAATTAGTAAAATAATAAAAATTCAAAGATGGATTTTCATCTTCCCACAAATCAGATAAAGAAATCACTTTTATAATAATTTCAAAAATTGCATTGACTGGTCTTGTAATTCCATCATTACAGCAACCCGTGTAATCTTTCAATGCTATTTGATTATCCACATTTTGAATCGTTTCTTTAGCCCATAAACTCATTACTAATTCTGAATCAGAATGCAATAAAATAAATTTTCCTCCACATGTATACATTAATAATGGAGAAAATTGAGTTAAAATAGCACATAATGAACAATAATCTGCTCCATCATTAGCAAATGAAAAATAATTTTTTAAAGATCCAGATCCAGTTAATGGAATTGTACTTTTTCCAAACACATTAACTGAATTTCTTCTACCACAACCTATACAAGAACCTTCATCTTGAATATCTTGAATATTTTCAATTTCACATTTTAAATCATCAAAATATTTTTCTGAACGATTTCCTTTAATGGCATTATTAACTAAAGAAGAATTTGGAAAAATACTATACATATTTTTATTCCAAGCATCATTAAGATAAAGTTTAGAAATGAATTTTGCTTCATTCTCAATATCTTCAATCGTGATATTGTTGATTGATTTATCTAGCATACCTTTAAGTGCAAAAATACCTGCATCAATAAAAGGATTCCCAGTTATTTTTAAATCTAAATTTTTAGACATGCTTTTTCTCCTTATTAAATTTATTTATCCTAAAATAGACTGATTTTAAGAATATGTTCATTTTTTCAATCACAAAATGTACTTATTATACAATTTAATATTTTGTAACTCCAACTATTTAAAAGTAACCTAATGAACATATACTTAGTAAAATTATTAATGAAAGATAATAACTTGTTAATAAATAATATTATAATCAAATATTTATAAATATATCTATTTTAATCTTAAAAAATAAAAAACAATCTCTAAAATATTATAAATAATGTTCAAAATTGATTTTAAATTCAAAAACAAAAGATACTTTAATTATCCAAAATAAATAAAAATATTAATGAGACTCGAAATTATCTTAAAAGGAAAAAACAACTTTAAAGTTCCATTTAATTACAATCATATTTTATCAGCCATTATTTATAATAAAATAGCTGATTTGAATTTTGCCAATGAATTGCACTCATCAAAATCATTTAAATTTTTTACTTTTTCTCAAATTTATATTCCTAAAAGAAGAATAGTTAAAGATGGAATAATAGCTAAAGACGGAGTTATTAGTTTTTATATATCTTCACCTAATGATTTTTTAATTAAAAGTCTTGTTGACGGATTTCTTGAAGATTTAGAAATAAGCTTTCAAAACCAAAAATTAACAATTCAAAAAATTGAAGCATTAAAAACCCCTGAATTTTCATCTAAAAGTGAATTTAAAACCTTGGCACCAATAATTGTCAGAACTAAAAAAGAAATTAATGGTGAACTTAAAATTTGGGATCTTGCACCTTCAGATAAGTTTTTCAAATCATTGGAAAATAATTTAATAAAAAAATATATTAAATTTAATAATTTAACAAAAACTGATAAAAAAATCAATATATATTCAGATATGAATTTTGTAAAAAGAAAACGAATTTCAATAAACAAAGGCAATGCTACAACTCATCACAGAGCTTATATGATGGATCTTATTTTAGAGGGTGACCTCGACCTGATTGAATTTGCTTATGATGTCGGAATAGGTGAGAAAAATTCAATGGGCTTTGGAATGATTAAATTATTGGAATAAATTAATAAAAATAAAAAAAAGAGTTAAGAGAAGATTTCTCCTAACTGATTGTAATTTTATTTCCAATTTGATAACTGTTCCATATTGAAGTGATGATATATTCTCCCCTGAGAAGTCGGATATTTAAACTTGCAACACCATTATCTGCTGTTGTTTTATTGTAAAATACTCCGTTTACATTGAATATCACTGTCTGATTAGCTAAGGGTTTTCCCTGACCGTCAAGAACAGTTGCATTAAATTTACTGCCGTCCTTAAACTTCATGGACAAATCATCAGTAAGCAGAACACTTTTAACAACCACATTATTTCCCACATCGTATCCTTCATATATTGCAGTTACAATATATTTTCCGGGATTCAAATTGATGTTTAGTGTTACTGTACCATTTTCATCAACTGTCCTTTTATAGAATACCCCGTTTATGTTGAATGTTACATTTTTACCAACAGCTAAGCTTCCGTCTTTATCATAGACTTTTGCTGTGTATTGTGTGCTGTTTTTATAATATTTAACTATATCATGGTTTTCACAGATAAGAGCTTTGACAGTTATGTTGAAACCTTTTTTCTCATTGTTTACAGGATTGTATGCCGTTAAAATGTAGGTTCCAGGTCTTAAGTTAATGTTTAATTTTGCATAACCTGAATCATCAGTGTTTCTTGTGTAAAACACACCGTTGATATTGAATGTAACTGCCCTTTTAGCTAATGGGTTTCCTGAACTATCAATGAATTTTGCATAAAACTGGGTTTCATTTCTGAACATCTTTACAATATCATTTCCTGAGATAGTTTCATATACTTTTACATTGGCTTTTTTGGAATCACTGCCGAAACGCCCATTATAACTTACTTTGGCAAGATATTCACCAGAATCCAGATTAATGGCCAGTGAAGCAGTGCCCTTATCATCACTAACTTTTTTATAATCAACACCATTGATATTAATAATAACATTTTCACCAACAATAGGATTGCCATTAACATCCTTTAAGCATATGCTAAACCTTTCAGGACCTCTATAATATTTGTTTACGTCATCTGCACAAAGTACAGCACCATAATCATTTGCAAATAATTTATCGCTTCCGACAAAATTGTTGTCCAGTGAATGGTATAAATCAAACTGTCCTGATTTAAGTGCCTTAAGAGAAATTGTGATGTAATTATTCATACCACAGTCATTTAAATTCCAAACTACAATACGGCCAGAATCCAATCTGTAATTTCCCCTAGATACTGTTGCATTATTAAAATCAAATCCTTCAGGAAGAGCAAACTGAACTACAGGGCTTGAATGAGCAATATAGTTAACCTGATATTTCAGCTCAATACTATCTCCAACAGGACATGAGCTGACGGGAGTCAGTAATCTGAAAACTTCAATACTGTTTTCAAAAACATGAGTTCCCAAAAATAGTTTATCTCTGGCTAAGGGAAGGGAATTTCTTGAATAGAAATTACTGAAGTAATAAACATTATCTGCCATATTGGATGTTGAGCGGCCAACACCTCTACCGTCATCATTTGATGCATAGGAATCTACTCCATAGGACAGTCCATTAGAAGAAGCAGACAGCTTCCAGTGATAAGTCATTATATTTCTCCTATTGACACCATAGCTGTCAGTATAAACTTTTTTAATGGCTGCATCAACAGGATTCAGACTGCTGTCATAACTGCCTTTTTGAGACATGGAATAAACATTAGGACATAAAACATACTGTCCTGGCTGCAGTTTAGAAACATGATACAAATTACTGAAAACAACACCATAAGTTCCGTCAGCCGCCTTAATTACAAAATGACCTAAAGAATATCTGGACATTATCTTATAAATTCTTGAAAGATAGTCATTTGTAATCTGATTAGTGACAACCATTTCAGAAGCTATGCTTTCAATCTGGCGAAATACAGAACCGTCTGTTACACCGCCATTACCAATAAGCCAGCCGTTGGATGTGACAATTGCATGTGAAAAATAACCCCCGCTGGTTTTATATTGCTTCAGATAACCAATATCTCCCCAGCTGCCGCTTTCAATATAAATATCAGCAGCATTTGCAACATCACGCCTGACACAAATAACTCCTTCATTATCACTTACCTGAAGAACAGCTGAACTGCATTCACTTAAATTAATCAAATCATCAGCAGTCTGACCTGTGTCCTGTCTTACTCCACCGTCTGCATAGTGTTCTGCATCAGTGTTAGTATCCAACACCACATTATCATTAAATGACAATTCATTTAAATCCTGACTAGCTACAGCATCATCCTGCGCACTGACTGAAGTTATAGCTATCAGAAAAACAAAAAAAACTAAAATAAAATACTTTTTATTAAACATGAATTCACCTGTAATCTATTAATTAACAGATATTTAATGATTGTATGTTAAAATATAAACATTTTTATGAAATTCAGATGTGTTTTTAGAAATCCAAATCAGCATATGGATTCAACTAAAAAAACAGAAAATATCCGAAAACTAAAAAATTCAACCATGGTTTGTTTTATAATTTCATATGTAAAAATAGCTTTTTTAATGATCATTAAATAAGATTTAAAAATAATAATTGCGATTTAGTGGATTTGATGATGAATGGAATGAAGATTATTTTATTAATTTTTATTATTTTTCTAACTATAATTGTATCAATTTTGATTTCAATTATCGTTATTATTAAATATAGAAATAAGGATATTGGTATTCAAATTTTCGCTTTGATTCTAATTTCAGTAGCTATTCAATTTGTATCAGGAAATGCTCCGTCTTCAATAATGTTTTATCCAGAATATCCCGGCAGATACTGGATAATTTTCAATGGAATTTTAATGATTATAATAGGATTACTGATTTATGATTTATTGGAAAACTGGGAATTTTCAATAAATAAACTTCAAAAGTAATGCATATCTAAAACAAAATATTATATTTTTTAGTTTTAAAAGATTTAACAGGTTAATATGACTAGCCTCTTACCACAACAATACCCAAATTATTTTTAATATTTGTTATGCTCTTTATATACAAGTTACTGTTAATTTCTAAGAAAATAATAAGAGCAATCCATTAATAGCAATGAAAAAATAGCTAATCTTAAAAAATAAAAAAAGCTGATTTGAGTAGTTAAACCCAAACCACAAATAAATTTATAATTTTCTTTTTCTAGATCCGACGAATATTACACTTAAAATACATAAGAGCAACATTACAAGTGGATTTCCTGTATTCGGTGAGTTTACAGATCTACCTTCATTATCTGAAGATGAACCCTCTGGATGAACCGGTTTATCCGGATCGATCGGAGCTGCTTTTTTAAGGACTTTAACAGTTACATTGTCGTAGTTGTTTTCCATGATTACTTCGAAGGTTTCGCTTGTTACATTGACATATACTGTTGAATTGCCTTCGTTTAATGCTTTAGCTACAAATGTTAATACGACTGTTTCACCATTTGTTAAGTTTCCTATAGACCAGTTGCCGGAAGTTATGTCAAATGTTCCTTTTGTTGCATTATATGAGAGAATGCTTAATGCATTTGGTATTAATATGTTAGCAATAGTATTTATTGCATCGCTTGGTCCATTATTTATGACAGTAACTGTGTAGACAATATTGTCTCCAACATATATTTCGAATTTGTCAGCAACTATGTGTATTTCCAGATCAACAATATCTCCGGATTCGATAGTGCAGTTGGAAGTTTTGTTTCCAACATTTACAGTATTTGTAATATTTCCTGATTTGTTTACACATACATCAGCAGTCAAATCAACAGTTGAATTAGCTGTGATGTTTAAAATCCATGTAATAATTCCAGTAACAGGGTCATATACTCCTCCGTTTGAAGCATTGATGAATTTTAATCCTTCAGGAAGAATATCTCTAATTACAACATTTGTTGCATTGATTTTTCCAGAGTTGGAAACTGTAATAGTGTATGTTATTTCATCTCCAATATGAATATCAGAGGAATTAACTTCTTTTACAGTGATTATTTCAGGAACTGTAATGTTTCTGACAGCTGTTTTATTACCAACAGCAACAGTGTTAGATAAAACACCATAACCTAAAACAGTAACATTTACATTGAATGTTTTGGTTTCGCCTTTATCCAAATCAACAATCCAGGTAATTGTGCCTGTTTTTTCATCATATGTGAAGTTTCCAGTTGCATTTAAGAATTTCAATCCTTTATCTAAAACATCTGTAATAACTACATTGTTAGCATCCCCGATACCGTCATTAGTAACTTTTACAGTGTAGGTTACATTATCACCGAA
>UMAL01082120.1_pt1 | contig 21930 bp, 28 predicted proteins | sample 1963691 | NCBI WGS metagenome assembly UMAL01 (sample SAMEA4835914, study PRJEB28245) | human gut metagenome | biome: gut microbiome; material: fecal sample | place: Denmark | collected 2008
ATATTTTGTGTTCCATTTGTAAATAAAATTAAAAGAGATACTATTATCAGTTCCAATACACAAAATATTGCTAATACTCTTTTTTCTGTTATTAGTGTATTAATAATTGATATAGCATCTATATTTAATAATCTTTCAAAATTTTTACTTAATATAAAATGTAGGCTTACTGAAAAATAAGAACTTACTATTATACTAAATAAAATTGCAATTATAATTAGTATTCTTCTGTTTATCTTTATTCTCCCTTATTGGAACTCTCTAGCATTCCTCCTTTTCTTGTAAATTAAAAGAACATCTACTTCAATGTAAATGTTCTGATTTTTATATGTTACAAATCATCTTCCCAATGAAATACTGAACTATTTGATTTTTGTATTGCTAAATCTATTTTTGCTTGTTTTGATAATTCTTTCTTAAATCTTTGCTCATACTTTTTAGCATATTTTTCTTCTTGTCTTGCTGAGAAATAAATACAATTGAATATTTTCCAAATCAAATCTCTAGTATAATTGGTATATCTAATTTGTGAATATACTTCTTTTTCATTTAATAGTATTCTTTCAAAATTTAATACTTGATTTCCTATTAGTTTTAATATTTTCTCTTCTGCCTTTTCTTTTTCTTCTTGTTGTGCTTTTTGAATCTTATCTTGATCCTGAAATTTAAATGATACTATTTTCTGTTTTGCTAGAATATATTTTTCTATTTCTACCTGTGTATCCAATGATGACTCTATTATGCTTTCAGAAATACTATCTACTTGTTTTATAATTTCAGGATACCTTTTTAAATATTGATATTTTATACTTCCTTTTGTATTTTTTAATTGCTCTTTTAACTTTAAAAGTTCATCTGCTATTTTTCTCAATTCTTTATCTTTAACAGGCTTCTTCATTATCTTTTTATTAGCAAAATCCTTTTCATATTGTACCATTTCTTTTATGAACTTCGAATCTGTATTTGCTTTTTTCAATTTTTGTAGCAATACATTTTTTTCTATTATCCCTTTTTTAGCAAGATCCTTTTCCTTATATAGTTCTATTAGATCTTCTCTAAATATTGCATTTGTAAATTCATCTCGCATTTTATTGATTCTACTATAATTTATATAGTAATTCATTTTATCTTTTTGTTTACTCCACATTATAGTTTGTAGATGTGGATGACCTGCCTCCAAATGAACTACTCCTGTGTATTGCAAATCTTCATATTTTACATTCATCTTTTTTGCAAAACTTACTAATTTACTTTCAAATAAGGCTTTCCATTTTTCCTGTGTATCATATCCAAGCCTTATAGCATCATATTCATCAAGTGATATTGTGCAACGATAGAGTGGCACTTTTTTGTCTGCTAAATTTATTATATATTGGTTAATTGGCTCTATACTTTCCATATTTTCTATATCAGGGAAATCATTTATTCTACCAAATAAACCATGTTCTGTATTCGGATTTTTTATTGCAAATTCACTATAAGCAAGATAATTTGTATAGCTTTTATGTTTAAAAAATGTACTTCGTTTATTTGGATTAAATGCTTCAAAAAGAAAAACTACATTATTCATTTCGGTACATTTCTCCTATTGTATAAAAGTCGTATAAATCCTGTTTACTCATATTTTCTGTATCATGATTTATATAATAGTTTGCTTTCTTACGAGCTTTAGCCAACATTTCAATAAAATTTTTGTGCATATCATCTCCAAGTAATCTGTATAAAACCTCACCTTGTAAATATGTATTTATTGCACTTGTTCTTAAATTTTTAGCATTTATTTTCCTTTGTGATTTTATAAAAGGGTCTAATTTTGCATCAATCATCCTGTCTAATTCTTTAATTATAAAATCTAAGTTATCCTTATAAATTTGCAAATTTAACTCTTTATCAATTCCACTTCTTACAATATCAGCCTCATATCTTCCTTGTTTTGTAGCCAATTTTTCTAGCATATTCTTTTTATACTTTGGTATTCTTACTATTACAGGAACTAACTTTTCTTCCTCTTTTTGCTCTTTCAAAATCCACCTCTCTTTCTCCCACAGCGAGAATCAAAATTGCCCTTAAGCAATTTTGCAGGATCAGGGCGATGTCCCCTCGCCCAGTAACTGCCTAAAAGCGTGGCTTTTAGCGTAAAACACAATTTTTTATAAGATATCAACTAGATAGCTCTAATATTCGTTTTCTTCTATATGTTCATTGCTAGTTATATCCACATATTCTCCAAGAATCGATAATGCTTGATCATAACTTTTTGCTTGTGTTGTAATTTTATTGCACATTTCCTTTGCTAGTTCTTCCATATTATTTCTTTTTAAAGTTCTTGATGCAATTCCCATAAGATTAAAAATATTGCCATCTTCTCCAATCAATGCACATTTAGGTCTTTTTATTGTATGTTCATCAATTGAATGTCCCATTCTATTTCCAAACATATTATCAATCACTTTTTCATCTTCCAGACTTGTCCCATGATATAAATCATAAATAACATTATCTAGTTCTACTCTATAATCATATTTGGCTAATGTATTTGGAATTTTATCCTTATCAAATATTTCAAAATAATAACCTGATTTTACTGCTACTTTATCAGTTGAAATTGTTTTATTCAAATTCTTCTTCCTCCTCTCTTTTCTGATTTTTTTCTAAATCTTCCTTTTCCATTAAATACCCATACTCAGTAAATACACCATTGTATGTACAACCTTTTTGCGTATAATCTTTTGCTAATTTATAGTAATCGATATAATTTTCTAAAAGACTAACATCATCAAAATGACCTGTTTCATTTACTAGATATTTTCCCATATCTGACAAATCATTTATATTATGTAATAAATTATATCTATTAGTTTTACTTGCATAATTCACTAAATCATGAATGTAATTTATTTTTCTATCTTTTACTTCTAATAATGCCAAAAATTTCTGCATTCTAATATTATCAAAATTTCTTACTTCTTTACATAGCAATTCTATTTCTTGAAAAGGTGTTAAATATGAATCTTTGAAAAATTTATCTATTTCATATTTCATTACCTTATTAAACCTATCAGATAATATTTCATCAGTAAAATTAACTATTTCACATTTAGTGACATGAGTATCTTGTATTGTCAATTTATTATAATCCAAATTTATAAGCCTAAACTTTTCTTCCAGTCTTTCTTTTGTTGTTGGCAAATATATTGTAACTTTCCCATACATATATTTCTCTTCAAATTCTTTCTTGTTTACTACTTCTACTTTTAATATTTTGTTCTTTTCAATTTTAGGCTGGATTAATTCATTGTCTAACATTTCCCTCGTATTTACCAAAAGTCCATAAGAGCAAAAATTCTCCTTTATATTTGCATCAAATAAATAATTCTCTGCCAATTTTGAAAAATCCATAAATGGAATTACATTAATATCCATTTTATATCCAGGTACTTTTTGTGCTATTAATTTTCCTAACTCATGTAAATTATATTTTTCTATTATCTGATAATCGTTTATATTAGTTATTAATTCAGTTATTTCATTTAGATTTTTTATACTATATCTCTTTACTTCAGCATAAGCATTTAAAATACGGCATTCATTTTCATTTAATTTTGATATCAAATTATTAATTGCTTGTATTTCTTCAATTTTAATATATTCTCTCTTTTCATATTGTTCCTCTAAAAGATTATTAATACACGAATCCATCAATGATACATCTTGTATTTCATCTCCCAGTTTTACTCTATGTATAATATAATCCGTTGTATCTTCTGTTAGTTCAAATGTTTTCATTTTATCTAATAGCATTGCATTAAATTTTATATAATCATCTTTATTAGCAACAATTACTTTCATTGACTACCTCCTAATTTATCTCGCACGAGAATCGATCTTGTGCCATTTTTATATTTTTCTAGTATAGTTTTACCTCTATAAAATCACTCAAACTCCTCTGTTTCTTCTTTTTCATATCCTCTTGCTACATATATTTCTTCTGAGTTTCCCTCTATTTCAACCCATACCTTTGAAATATCATACTTTCTCATATATTCTTTTTTCTTTTTCTCTGCAAAAGCAATTGCTTGATTTAATGTGCAGAAACTTCCAAGAACATCCTGTTCTTCATTTCTATTTCTTTATTCTAGTTCTTCTTCATTGTTCTGTTCAATATAATTAGTTAACTCTTTTTCTTGTTTTAAATAACCATATTTTGTTTTTACCATTTTATTATCTTCTACATAATCATTTCCTAATCTATCTAAATCAGCATATTCCATTACATCTTCAATTTCAATTTTTCCTTTATGTACAATATCTCTTGCCAATTCTACACTATCGAATATTTCTTCTAACTCAAAACAATCAATATTTTGTGCATACTTTATAGCATCTCCTATAAAATCTATTTGTTCTCTTTTTGCCTCCATTATTGCAAGTAATTTTTCTCTTTCATGAGAATTCATCTTTTTAACTATATTGTAAAATTCCTTTATATTCTCAAATGGTGTCGAATATCCTGAATCGTTTGCTCTATAAATTAAGTCATTCATAAGCTTTGAAATATCATATGCAAACTTAGATTCTTGTTTATCTATGAATTCGCATTCTTTTATATGTGTATCTTTTCTTGTTGAATTGCTATAATTTAAATCAAGATATGAGAAATCCTTTTCCAGTTCTTCTTTACTTCTAGGAAGTACTATTTTTATTTCTTTATATATTTCCGACTCTGAATATTGTCTTTCGTTTACCATATCAATTCTAATCAATAACACTTGTATCACCTCAATTCTATCTTTCAAATTCTTCTGCATCTTCTTGTTCAATTATTCCATACTCTTCAACTTCTTTATCTGTTAGTTTTTCATATTCTAAATCTTGCAATATTTCATTTATTCTATTTCTGTTATACATTGAAGAATAAGTATCAATTATATCCTCTCTATATACCTCTCTTGCATATTTTTCTATTATAAATTTTTTTGCCTTTTCTGGACTATCAAAAATAAACCTTTTTAAAATATCTCTTCCTTCTCTATTTAGTTGGAATCTTTCTGCATAATCATTTTGCCAAAATTGCAAATTAAATTTATCCTTCATATTCTTCACACTCCTCTTTTTTATTTTCTTTATCTTGAATTTCTTTAATAATTATATTTGTTGCTCTTATACAATTTTGATTAAATTCTCTTTGCCAAGCTTTCTCATATTTAGACCAATGAAATCCATGAGATTTTAATTGTCTTCTTATTTCTTCATCAGGAATATTATCAAATAAAAATTGAATTCTATTAATCTCTTTATTATGAGTAACTTTCCCATCTTTTAATTTAACCTCTTTAAATTCCATGTTTTCTTGCCTTTCAAGTCTCTCAATTCTTCTTTTTGTTTCTCTTATACTTGCACCGATATTCGTAAGTTCCCATGTACTATGTTCTCTTGCTTTTATACTGGCTCTTTGATTTTCCAATCTAAGTAATTTTTCTTTTAATTTTTCAATCGCCTGTGGGTCATCACTATAAATAACTTTAGCTTTTTCTATTGTTCTGACTCTATTTTCATAAAATTTACTTTTTTCATCTTCCTCTACTGATTTTCTAATATCATCTTGAGCTTTTTTTATCAATCTTCTATGTTTCTTCTCAGAATGATGTCCTATGAGAATCGGCTGACCAGGTGTCATTTGTAATATTCTATTTGCATTAGAATTACTATATTGGTGTGATCTCTCTTTTGATTTCTTTGAGAGTTCCTTATATCTTTCTATTCTTTTGTTTCTTCTTTCTTCATAATCACTTCTTCCTCCCATTTTTTATCACTCTCCTTTCCTATAATTAAGCAACAATGAAAAAATAATGTTAATATTGAACTTAACATTGCTACTCCTATTAAAATTAAAATATACAATTGATACCCCTTCCTTTCAAAATAAAAAGAACTTATATAAAGTTGTGTTGTATCTTAACTCTTACACATACTTTATACAAGTCTTATTCTAATTCTTCTTCTTCTTCTATTTCTTTTTTATATCCATATTTTTCTAAAATAGGCTTGTAAAATTTCTCTTCTGCCTTTCTTCTTGCTTCCTTTGCTTCTAATATATTATCAAAATACCCAAGAAAATAAGTTTTTTTCTTAAATTCAATTGTAGCCTTATATTTATCTCTATCCTTTTTAAAAGATACACCCCTAACTCCACTCGTGTTTGCTTTAGATAATTTATTATTCAAATTATCTAATCTTGTACCTTCTTTTAAGATATTCTCTCTCTTGTACTCATTTCCTATTTGAGTATATGTTTTTGTTTGATTTCTTTTTACTTCTTCACAATTTTTTATTTTCCCTTGCCTTAGATATCTTCCGTTTATGACTACTTCTTGTCCACAATCACATTTGCATCTCCAATAATATTCTGCTTTATTAACTCCATTTTTATATTTTTTGTATTCTACCTTTTCAATTTTTATAACTTTAAGTTCATTTATCTTTTTACCTGTTAAATCAATAAAATTCCTTTTTCTATTTTTTATTGCATTTTCTTTACATAAGCATCCACAACTTTTTGTTTTTCCTGATACTAAATCATTTCTAGCAATAGTTACTTTCTTGCCACAATCACATCTACATAACCAATATCCTCTATCTCTATTCTTTCCTTTAGCATCTCTTTTATATTCTACTCTGTCAAATTTTATAACCGTTAATTTTCCAAACTTTTTCCCAACTAAATCAGTAGTATTCAAATCATTCACTCCTATGTTTCTTAAATTTGCTCTATGTTAACTCTTAATCGAAGTTTATTCAAGTTATTTTTATACTTTTATTTACATTTGAACAAATTCTTCCCAAGCAAATCCATCCCTACCAAAATGTCCATAGTTAGTAGTCTTAGAAAATATTGGTTCTCTTAATTTTAAATATTCGATTATACCTTGTGGACTCAAGTCAAATCTTGCTTTAATTAATTTTATTATCATCCATTCTGGTACTTTATTTGTGTTAAAGCAATCTATATAAATTGAGATTGGCTCTATTACTCCTATGCCATAAGAAAGTTGTATCTCACATTTTCTAGCAAGTCCATTTGCAACAACATTTTTTGCAATATGCCTTAACATATATGAAGCAGACCTATCAACTTTTGTTCCATCTTTACCTGAAAAAGCCCCTCCGCCATGATGTGCTAATCCACCATATGTATCTACCATAATTTTTCTACCAGTTAATCCTGTATCTGCTACAGCTCCACCTAAAACGAATCGTCCAGTCGGGTTTATATAAAACTTTGTTTCAATATCTATCATATCTGCAGGTACAACTGGAATTATTACTTTCTTAAATATATCCTTTTGTAATGTTTCAATATTAACATTTTCAAAATGCTGAGCAGATATTAATATTGTATCAACTCTGAAAGGCTCATCATTTACATATTCAATCGTAACTTGAACTTTTCCATCTGATTTTAAATATGGTATTTCTCCATTTTTTCTTACTTCCGCTAATTTCATTGACAATTTGTTTGCAATACTTATTGGATATGGCATATAATCCTCTGATTCATCAGTTGCATAGCCAAACATAATTCCTTGATCTCCTGCTCCTCCATAATCAACACCTAATGCTATATCTTTACTTTGCTTTGTAATATTTACTTCAACTTCACAAGTTTTATAATCCATATTTGTTTTTGAATCTGTATAATCTACTTCTTTTAATTTTTCTCTAACTATCTTTTCAATATCTATTATTGCATCCGAAGTAATTTGACCTGCAACAATTACTTTATCTTTTGATATAAGTGTTTCTACTGCAACCCTTGAATTCTTATCTTGTTCTAAACAAGCATCCAAAATAGAGTCAGATATAAAATCGCATACCTTATCAGGATGTCCTTCCGTTACTGACTCACTTGTTAAATAATACTTTTTATACTTTTTCATATTTTACTATATTTTCTCTCCTCTCTTTTATTCTAGTATAACTTCATGTCTTTATTTCAGCTTTTATTTTTTAACAACAACCTACTCGACTTTTTTATACCTCTACTAATTATTTATTGTATATTTTATATTTAAATTTGTATAAAAATAGAGTAACTAAGTTACTCCATTTAATCTTAATTTGATAATTGAATTTCATATTCCTCAATAATTTTTCTTATTTTGTAATAACATTCCTCTGATACTGCTTTTTCTTTATTAATCCATGATAATATGCTCCTTCTATTAATTCCTGCTTTTCTCGCAAATTCATTTTTAGATATTCCACTTTTCTTAAAGAAATTAACTAATATTTTATCAGGTCCAGACATTAAAAATTCTACATAATCTGATAATATTGGTTTTTCAGAAAAATCAAGAACTTTTATTATTTTCTTTATCTTTTTTATATCTGTAACTTCAATTTCATTTAATTCATACCTTCTGTATGTGTCTTCACTTACACCAATTTTTTCTCCAACTTGTCTTTGACTATAGCCCTTCAAGTTTCTAAAATATCTCATTTGATCTGCAAAGTCTGTTGTATTACTATTTAGAATTTTTTTAGGTGTTTTATCAACTTTTATTTTTAAATTATCTTCAATATTTTCTTTTATTTTTGAGAACAGTTCTGCCATTACTTGTCCATCAACAAAACTGCTTTTTTCAGCTGTATTCAAGGCTTTGGCAGGTTTGCCACTATTTGTTGTCATCAGACCACCGTTGCAATTGATAATGCCATAACAATTATTGCAGGCATCCCTGCTCCTACCCAGATAATAATTACTGGACCAAGTGCTATTTTAGGCAAACTATTTAATACAACTAAAAATGGTTCTGATACTTTGGAGATGAATGGAGACCACCACAATATTATTGCTGTAATTGCTCCAGCTATAGTTCCCAACAAAAATCCTATAAAAGTCTCTTCTACTGTAATCTTTAAATGTTCTATTAAATTATTTGAAGACAAATTCATAAAAGTTTTTACTATTCTAGAAGGTTGACTTGTAATAAAACTGTCTATTTTTCCTTTTTGAGCAAGTATTTCCCATAATGCAATAAATGCTATAACAATTGCTATTTGTGTTATTAAAATTTCTATTTTTCTTAACCTAATTTTTCTTAAATACTTTTTTCTATCTTTCGAAACTTCTTTCATATACTCATCCCTTTCTTTTTGCATATGTAAATCGACAGCTCTGATATATTTTATGTAAAAAGAAAGTTTTGGTGACTTATCTTGAAATAAAAGATTCTTTACTTCTGTGGTCATCTAAAACAACTTGTCCAAGATTATAAATATTGAATCTAGTATATGTTTCCGCTTCTTCCTGCTTTTCCTCATAAAGTGCAAAAATCTCTTCTCCCACTTCATGAATTGCCACAATAGAATATTTCAAAAAATTAATATCTACATTAGGGTCTCTCTTTAAAACCGTTGGAGACTTGCTTAAAAATTCATAATCTAAAATAAGGCAAGCTTCCCAATCACGAGGTCTTTTGCCTTTATCTATTGAATTAACTAGTTCTTTGGTAGCTTGTTGTAATTCTATCTTTATTCCAGGTCTATCGCAATTATTATAAACAGCCAAAGTTCCAACAAAAGGAGCAGTAAAATATTCTGGTGAAACTCTATGAATTACAAAATCCATATTACTGTCCTTTTGTTTTTGCTCCCATATGAATTGTTTTAAATCTTGAGGAGTACGAAAAGTACCTTGTGGCAAATTAAGTTCAGAACCACTCTTTCGCCCTCCCCTTACTCTCCAAATTTGTTCATTCTTATTTTTTAAATATAAAGATTGTTCATTCAAATTTTCTATTTTATCTACAAATAAACAATCAACTGTCAAATCTGGAAAATGTTTTTGCAAAAATTTTAAACCATCAATTTTTCTCATGTTCATTCTCCCTCTTTAGTAATAACATCAAAAAAATCATCCTTATTAGTATCTGATAAGATATCCATTCCATCCCATATAAATCTGCCTTCTACAAAATATCTACCAATTGGATATTCAGCTTTTATGTAAAAATTATCATATTCATTTAATTCTGAATTAGCCTCTACCTTTTCTGTTCTATCAATATCCATCTCTATTGAATTGCCATCAGGCAGTATAACTTTATATTTAATCTGTCCTATAATATCTTCATCAGAATTATTGCAAATTCTCATATGAAAAGTAGTAAAATCGTCTTTACCTTTAATTAATTTCTTTGGAAAAATACTCATATTAACCACACATTCTGCAAGTAACTATTTTCTTTTTATCGTCCATTCTTCCACCTCCTTTACAATAAACAAAGTGGATCTTCTTCAAGTAGCGAATTTTTTAGTGCTAATGCTGTTGCTCTGCACCCACCACAAATAGACTTATATGTACATTGTCTGCACTTGCCTTTTAAATTTTCTTTGTATTGCTTTAGAGTTATAAATAATTTATTCTTTTCTAAGATTTCATCTAATGATTTATCTTTTATATTATCTGCAAAAATTGGAATATAAGAACAAGCACCAACATTACCTTTAAAATCTATGTATATAATTTCATCTCCAGCCTCACATCCTGCATAATATTTTTCCGCTTCTTTTATATCTATTCCAAACACCTCTGGAAAAATCGGAATAAGAGTTGGATCACCTGTTCTAAATTTGATATTTAGTTCTTTTGATTCTTGAATTAATTCTTTTATAATATTTTTATATTCTTCGTTTGATACTAATAATTCTTCACTGGCATTACCAGTTAATATAACTCTTCTTGTATTAAAGTCTTGTGCTCCATTTTCTGCTGCTAGTTTTAATACCTTTTTGGCATCTTGAATAGTAGCTGAAGAAATTGTATATCTTATAGAAAATGAAATATTATACTTATTTAGCACAGGGAGAGTATCTATTATTCTCTGAAATGTGCCTTGTTTGCCTCGAAATTCGTCGTGAATATGTTTCATTCCATCAATACTAATAGATAATCGTGTATTTGGAAAAGTAGCTAATTTTTGACATTTAGCTTCATTTAGTAAAGTACAATTTGTAGTAATTACTATATCGTCAAACTTTCTTGCATATTCCAAAATATCAAAAATATCTTTTCGCAAAAATGGTTCCCCTCCAGATAAATTTAGTTTTGTTACACCACAATAATATAATTGTGCTAATAATTCCTTGGCTTGTTTTAATGACAATGCTGGCTCTTTTAAATTCTTTTCAGTCACTCTACAATGTTTGCAATTTAAATTACAATCATCATTTACATCCCATTGTGCTATGGATGGCATATAATCACACTCCAATTTATTAAATTTCAAAAACTTAGGATATTTTATCTGCTAATATTTCAAATGCTTCAATATGTGATTTTTTAAACTCATTCTTTTTGCATAATTCCTTAATTTCTTCTTTTGAACACCATTTTACAAATTCAACTTCTTTAGGTTCTAATACTAATGTATCTATGTCTTGTTGTAAATAATATAAGTCATAAAAACATCTGTCTATATCATTTCTTTCTGAATACATTAGTTTTAAACTTTCAGACTTAATGTTGATTCCTAGTTCTTCTCGTATTTCAGTAATCATTCCTTGTCTTGATGTTTCTCCCATTTTAGCATGCCCAGCAGTCAATCCATATTTGCCACCTTTTTGTTCGCTTCTTTTCTGAACTAGTATTTTTCCTTCTGTGTTTTGAATTAATGTAAGTACTACAAGTATATATCTGTTTTCTGGTACCGCTTCTTCGGCATCTATTATTTCATTTGTTTTTTGTCTGTTTTTATCATATAAATCTCTTTTTTCCATCTTGTCTTTCTCCTACGTTCCTGATACTACCATATTATGTTGTAAAGGTCAAGATTAGAACAAATTTTATATAGTTTTGTTTCCAAGCTCTTTCCACATCAAATTAAAGTATTTACTAAATTTAGGATTTTCTCTACAATTTAATGGCGTTCTATTTTCCATTTCAAAATCAACAGTATATATTTTTCTTACTGTTGCTGGTCTATGTGATAATACTATTACTCTGTCTGACATACTTATTGCTTCTGGTTGATGTTAAAATAGGTAGTTTTAATTTTTACTTTTGGCTAATCTAATATTTAACATTAAATTAGCCTTATACTTTTTCTTTTAAGTTATTTAATTGTTTAAAATTAAAATACAAATCTACTTGTTTATCTTGATGTATCTCTATTCTATTAATAATTACTTTCATAATTTCTGGTGTTGATTTATTTAGACTTAGAAAATCCTGTACAATACTTTTTATTTTTTCTGTATCATCTTGTTTTGCTTCTTCTTTTTGCTGTTTAGTTTTCATGTATTCTTTTTCCTTTTGCTTTATTTCATCTCCAAATTTTTTCAATACTCTTTCATACATTTCTTCACTTATTTTATTGTTTAATTTGTCTACATACATTTTGTCAATATTATTATTTATTAATTTTATCTCATTTTCTAGTTTTTGAAGTATTTTTCCATAATCATATTTTGTCATTCCTTTTTTTACTTCTAATTCTATTTTTTTACTATCTATTTTTTGGAATAAATTTTTAATATAATTGATTATAGTCTCTTCTAAATTAAAATAACTAAATCCATGAGAAGTACAAAGTCCTAATTTTGAGTTTCTGCGATAATTATTACATACCATATAGTAATTACCATTCTTTTTTCCTCTTACTCCTATTTTATGTTTGCATTCGTAACAAAAAAGTAAACCATCTAATAAAAACATATTTTTCTTTTCATTTCTATTGTAATTTTGAACTATTACCATTTTTTGCACTGTATCAAATACTTTTTTGTCTATTATTGGTTCGTGTGTATTTTCTACAATTATCCATTTTTCTTCTGAATTTGGTCTAATTTTTCTATTTTTATAACTTATTCTACTTCTTTTATTTTGCACTGTTGTGCCTATATAAACTTTATTTTTTAATATGTTTTTTACTGTTTTATTTTCCCAATATGTTTCTTTATTGTATCTTGATTTATTTGCTGTTGGAATATTGCTATTGTTTAAGTAATCTCTTATTGTTCCAACTTGATTTCCACTAGATGCCATATTAAAAATAGTCCTTACAATTTGAGCCTCTGGTTCATAAATTATTAATTTATTTTTATCATTCGAATCTTTTATGTATCCAAGTGGTGTCTTTCCTCCTACCCATTTTCCCTGTTTCTGCATAGTATGTAAGGCTGTCCTAATCTTTTTTGATAAGTCTTTTGAATACATATCATTTAATATAGATTTAAAAGGTGCAATATCATTATTTCCATTTGAGGTTTCAAAAGTATCTATTCCATCTGTTACAGAAACATATCTAACATTATTCTCTGGAAACCACTTTTCTATATATTCTCCTGTTTCTATATAATCACGTCCTAAACGTGATAGGTCTTTTGTTATAACCATATTTATTTTGCCATTTTCAATATCTCTAATCATTCTTTGAAAATCTGGTCTGTTAAAGTTTGTCCCTGTGAAACCTTGGTCAATATAAATATCTATAAGTTCATATTCCCATCCTAATTTTTCTACATATTCTGTTAATAGTGTTCTCTGATTTTTTATACTTTCACTTTCATCATAACCTCTGTCTACATCTTCTTTTGATAATCTTATATAAATTGCTACATTGTATATTGTTTTTTCTATTGGTTCAAGCATTGTACCTCCTTCCCATGCTTGATAAAAAACAATTTGAATTCCTATTAATTATAACTAACTTCTTAGGGAATTCAAATACTGAAATAATAAAAATTTATTAACCTTTTTTCTCTAATATATCAATCAAAAAATAAGATATTAAATTTTCTATTTCTTCACCCTTTTCATCAAAATACACATTAATTTTAAATGATTCGCACATAATTTTCTCCTGCTCATTTTAATTTGTTTATTCAATTTATATGTTTTAAAAAATTTATTATTCACATATAAATTATTGATGTGAAAGGATATATTTTGAAGGCTAACACTATATTTCATTTTAAATTCAAATCATAATACTCTCTCTTTTCTCAAATTTATAACGATAAAATCCCCCCTATTATATATACATACATACATTTTCTCCGAATTTTTCTCCCCTAAATTTATAAAAAATATAAATCAAATATATATTTTTTTTGAAAATTCTATTATCCTTTGACAATAATTTTTTTACAATACACCTATTTTGTTTTATTATTTTTTACATAACAATTAAAGTAGCTACATGATATCTTTTGCCATTACATAACTGTCCTCTAGAGTATTTATCTTAAACTGTCCATTTACAGCAAAAATTCTCTATTTTCCGATAGTAATTCCCTACCTTGGCACTACAAAGCAATGCTGTCAACTTAAGAATGTAAACTATCTTTATGTTTGACATATTTTTTCATATTGATAGTATGGTGGATTTTTAGCCACATAAATCCACTTACACTCTAAAAATTATAAAAGACGAATTTAAAGATTGGATACAAAAGAGTAAAAAGCAATAATCTTATTTAAAATTATTGCTTTTTCATTCCATATTATTAATTTATTTTATAAAATGTTTTCATCAAAAAATCTTTGTCTGGAACAGACTTATCATTGTAATCTTTTATTAGATTTAATTTATTATATTCTAAAGACTTAAAAATACAATTTCTTAATATTTTATTACTAATTTCTAATATTGCAAAGTCTACTGTACCCTTTTTTGAGCAACCAAGACTTCCAGGATTTATAAATAATTTATTTTCATGCTCTATATATAATTTTTCATGAGTATGTCCAAATAAAATAATATCAACATTATAAGTTTTATAATCATTTGTAAATTCATCAAGATTTCTAGTATATATTAATGGCATTCCTTTTATGTTATTTTTCCTAGAATGTATCATCAAAATATTTAATCCTTCTATTGTAATTATTCTTTCTTGAGGAATTTTTTGTACTTCTATAAAATTCTCTTTCATTTGTCTTTTCGTCCATATTCTATGCTTGTTTTCATTATTGCTTTCATTATAATCAATTTCAAACAAATTTGTTTCATTATTACCAATTATATTTATAAACCTATTGTCATTTATTATTACTTTAGACACTTCAAATGGGTTTGGACCAATTTGAACAAAATCTCCTAAATTTAATATAGTATTTATTTTTTCTTGATTGATGTACTCTAAAAACTTATCTAATGCATATATATTTGCATGAATATCCGCTACTATGGCTATTTTATTGCTCATCTACTTTTATCCTCCTCTAAATGAATTTGTAACAATTTTGAATCTACTTGATTTATAAAGTTACAAAACTTATCATTTTCGTTAATACCATAGAATGTACTGTTTTGTAGTTCAAATGTTTCTGTTTTCTTTTGTATTGTTGGTATCATAATAATATCACAATCAATTCCTGCAATTGGAACTTGTACCGTCCTATACATATCTCTAATTAATTGTTCATTAACATCTGTTCTGTTTTTTCTTTGTTTACTTTGTTCAATAGCTTTTTCTAGCCCGTTATGTATAAAAACTATTACTACTTTTGTAGGTGTACTGTTTTCTTTAGCCTTTTGATACAATTCAATTCGATATTTTCTTTCTAAATTAGTAGAATCATATATTACATCTCTTCCATTTTGTAAATATTCTAATGTTTTTTCATGCATAATATTAAAAATTTTTTTATGATTATCTTTATATTCCCAAAACTGTTTTCTTAATTCATCAGACGAAAGATAATTAATATCACTTTTTATATTCAAAAGGATTTTCGCAAAAGTGCTTTTCCCTGCTCCAGGTAATCCCATTAAAACGAATAAATTATTCATTTATTTTTCTCCTATTTTTAAATTTATAAAATCTTCTATACTTTTTACTACAATTACATCATCAATATCTTTTTTGCTACTTGAAATTAAAACGGTTTTACATCCTAATTGTTGCGCTGGAATAATATCATTTTCATAGCTGTCCCCAATTACACACATTTCTGAAAAACCAATATTAAAATCCTTTGATAGCTTCTTATAGCACTCACTTTTATTGTATGTTTTAAAATCTTCTAAATATAGCATTTCATCAAATAATTCTCTTAATTTTAATGTTTCTTGTATTTTTTCTGTATATCGTCTATTTGAACTCAAATCGTTTATCAAACATATTTTACTTGCTGTCTACTTCGGCATCTGCCTTCTGATATATCATGTGTAACCATTAATGCTGTTATATTTTCAGCCTTCAAGATCTTATAAACATCTTCTGTAACCATTAATCTAGTTTGATAATCTAATGCAGAAAATGCTTCATCTAATAACAAGATTTTAGGTCTAATAGCTAATGTTCTTATAAGTGCAACTCTTTGTCTCATTCCACCAGATAATTGAGTGGGATATTTATCCTTAAATTCATACAATCCATACTTCTTTAATAGTTCCTCTACATATGCTCTATTTTCTGGCGTATTTTCTTTTTGAATTTCTAAACCTAATAATACATTTTTATAAATTGTTCTCCATTCTAAAAGATTATCTTTTTGCAACATATATCCGATTTTTCCATCTATGTAAATTTCTCCTGATGTTTTATTTTCAAGCCCTGATATTATTGATAATAATGTAGATTTCCCACATCCACTTGGTCCTATTATACTTATATACTCTCCTTCACATATATCAAAACTTATGTTCTTTAATGCTTCTATTTCTCCATTTTGAGATTGATATGTTTTGCAAATGTTTTTTACTTCCATTATTTTTTTCATATTCAATACCTCCATTTATATATCTTATGAAAAAAATAAGAATACGCCACTCAAGTACTTTTAAATCTCTTTTACTAAATTGTAAACTCTACATTTTTTTGTTTAGTTACATATTGTTGAATCGTCTCTATAACCTCACTGGATTTCTCTAAGTGATTTATTGTCTATTACTTCTTTTATTTGTTGTATTGTAATAGGTCCAGCTCTTAATATTTTTATTTCTTCTTGAGTACAATCTATTATTGTGCTTCCCTCTCCAAATGATACAGTCCCCTCCATCATTCCATCTATAGTAGGACATGATTTTTCTATTTCATCTAAATTAGTACATGTTAGTTCTCCACTTTTATTCGCACTACTCATAAATATTGGACTTTCTGTTTTTTTTATTAAATCCTCCAGTGCTTTTGATGTAGCCATTCTAACAGCAATAGTTTCAAGACCATTATTCACATAAGCTGGTACTTCTGGTTTTTTCTTCAAAACTAAAGTAATAGGTCCTGGCATAAAATTTCTTATTATTTTTTCAGCCTTTTCGTCTACTATTGCAACACTTTTTATTTGTTCTTCATTTGCACACATGACAGGAAATGGTTTTGTACTTGGACGATTTTTTACAATTACTAAATTGTTATACGCATTTTTTGATTTTATGCGAGCACATACCCCATAAACTGTATCTGTAGGTACACTTATTACGCCATCATTTTTTAGTATCTCAGCTAATTCATCTGTTTCACTTTGTTTAAATCTCTTCATAAATTTTAATCCACCTTTTACTAGTTATCTTTCACTTTTTATCCTTTAAATTATAGTTAACTCCTGTACTTTAATGTCTTCTCCCATTATTTCTAAATAATCTTTTTCATTTTGTTTTTGGTAATAGTAAAAATAAATTCAATAAGTTATTACTAAAGTTCAAACTTATACAAATCTTCACCTGATTTTAATTTTTTTATAAAAATCGCTCCAAATTTTTTATAATAATTTTTTAAATCCGTTTTTAAATATAGTGTTGAAAACCCTCTATTTCTTGCTTCTTTTAATATAGCATCATTTAATATTCGAGAATATCCATTATTCCTATATCTTTCTTTAACATACATTGTAGCATACCAAGGAGTTAATTCTCTTTCCTCTTCACAATCCTTAGGAAAAATAGATATAAATCCTATCAGATTATTGTTATCTATTAAAATTAACTTGCAAAAAGACTTATTATTAAATGAATTAAGAATTTTCTCTTTTTTTGCTTTAATTCTATCTTTTTTATTTTCTTCTTTATTGTTTGCCCATTCTTCATATTCTAAATTTACAACTTCATCTAAATATTTTATTTTATCTTTCAAATTATATATTTTCACTATTTACTCCTTTTTTTATCCAACATCAACAATAAATTACTATTTTTTATGTTCATATTATATAATATAAGACTGATAATTTCAACTAATTATCAGTCCTATTTATTGTAAAACGAATACGCCACATATGACACATTCTTCCAAATTATTTTGCAATTAAATTACAAATCAAATTACTAATTTCTGTTGGATTCTCAATAGGCAATCCTTCTATCAATCTAGCTTGTGCATATAAAACTTTAGTATATTCTTTAAGTTCTTCTTTATTAGAAGCATATAATTCCTTAATCTTCTTTGCAATTGGATGATTTTCATTAATCTCTAATATAGTTTGAGCTTTTACCTTTTCTTCATTGTTAGGCATAGCATTAATAACTTTTTCCATTTTAACAGAAATTGCACCTTCACTTGTTATACAAACTGGATGATTCTTTAATTTGTGAGTATATCTAACTTTATCAACTTCTTCTCCAACCGCTTCTTTCATAACTTCAAACATATCTTTATTTTCATCATTAACTTTTTGAAGTTCTTCTTTTTCTTCTTTTGTCTCTAGATCTATGTTATCTGCACAAACGTTTGCAAACTTCTTTCCATTATATTCTTGTAATGTTTGCATTATGAATTCATCAACATTTTCAGCAAGATATAAAATTTCATATCCTTTATCTTTTACCCCTTCTACTTGTGGTAACATATCTATTTTATCAACAGACTCTCCTGAAGCATAATAAATAGTATCTTGTCCTTCTTTCATTCTAGAAACATATTCATCTAATGTTACAAGTTTCTTTTCTGCTGAAGAATGGAACATTAACAAGTCTTTTAATTTGTCTTTATTCATTCCATAATTATCATAAGTTCCATATTTCAATTGCATTCCAAATGTATTAAAGAATTTTTCATATTCTTCTCTATCATTTTTAAGCATGTTTTGTAATTCTGTTCTAATTTTATTTTCAAGATTTTTTGCTATAACTCTTAATTGTCTATCATGTTGTAACATCTCTCTTGAAATATTTAAAGATAAATCTGGGCTATCTACTAATCCTTTTACAAATCCGAAATAGTCTGGTAATAATTCACTACATTTGTTCATTATTAGCACACCATTTGAATATAATTGTAATCCTTTTTCATATGCTTGTGAATAGTAATCATATGGTAAATGTGATGGGATATATAATAATGCTGTATATGTGAATTGTCCTTCTACTGATGAATGAATTACTTTTAATGGTGGCATAAAGTCACTGAATTTTTCTGTGTAGAAGTTATTGTATTCTTCTTTTGTCACTTTACTTTTTTCTCTTTTCCAGATAGGAACCATACTGTTCATTGTTTCTGTTTCTACTTTTGTCTCAAATTCATTTTCAGTTCCTTCTTTTTTCTCTTTACGTTCTACATCCATTTTTATAGGATATCTAATGTAATCTGAATATTTTCTTATTAATTCTTGTATTTTATAGTCTTCTAGATAATTACTATATTTTTCATCATCATTATCTTCTTTTATGTGTAATGTTATTGTTGTTCCTATATCTTGTTTATCACTTGGCTCTATTGTATAACCTTCAGCACCTGTTGATTCCCATTTATGGGCTTGTTCTTCATCAACTGATTTACTTTCTACTGTTACTTTATCACTAACCATAAATGCTGAATAGAATCCAACACCAAATTGTCCTATTATAGAAATATCATCTTTTTTCTCATTTGCTTCTTTGAATGCTAATGAACCACTTTGTGCTATTGTTCCTAAATTGTTTTCTAATTCTTGTTCTGTCATTCCACATCCATTATCTTTTATTCTTATTTCACGTTTTTCTTTGTCTAATTCTATTTTAATTTCTAATTTTGAACGATCTACATTTAAATTCTTATCTGTTAATGAACGATAATATAATTTGTCCATCGCATCACTCGCATTTGAAATTAATTCTCTTAAAAATATCTCTTTGTTTGTATAAATTGAATTTATCATTAAATCTAATAGTCTCTTAGATTCTGCTTTGAATTGTTTTTTACTCATAATAAAAACACTCTCCTTTTCAAGTGCTAATTATATATCTATATATTAGCAATGTCAATAGTAGAGTGCCAAGTTTCACACAATTTTCACATTATTTATTTACAACCCCATAATTGCTGTTGCAATTTGAAAATATACTAGTATTGATAATACATCAACAATAGTAGTAATTAAAGGTGCAGCCATTATTGCTGGGTCTAACTTTAATTTTTTAGCTATTAATGGTAACAAACAACCAATTGACTTAGATAAAATTACTGTTACACATATACTTAATCCCACTGTAACTGCTAATTGTAAATTCTTATATTGTACAAAAATTCTCAATCCATTTACAAGTGTTAATATCACTCCTACTACAAGAGCAACCCTAATCTCTTTCCATAAAATCTTTAATGCATCTTTAGGCTCTAGCTCATCTGTTGCAAGTCCACGAATTATCAATGTAGAACTTTGTGAACCACAGTTTCCACCTGTATCCATTATCATAGGAATAAAAGCTACTAATATTGGAATTGCTGCAAATGCATTTTCATAATTTGTTATAATTGCCCCTGTTATAATTGATGAAAGCATTAAGAATAATAACCAAACAATTCTATTTTTAGCATGTTTCCATACTGATGTTTCAAAATAACCATCTTCTGTTGGTTGCATAGCTGCCATTTTTTCAAAGTCTTCTTCTACCTCATCATGTAATACATTAATAGCATCATCTACTGTTACAATTCCAACTAATCTATTTTCATTGTCTACTACAGGTAATGCATATAAATCATATTTATCAAACTTTTTAGCTACTTCCTCTTGGTCTTCTAAAGTATTTACTGAGATTATATTTGTTTCCATCAAATCAGAAATTAAACAATTTTCTTTTGCTAGTAATATTTCTTTTATACTTACAATTCCTTGCAATATTCTATTTTGATTTAAAACATAACATGTATATATTGTTTCAGAATTAACTGCTAATTTACGAATTCTATCAAGAGCTTGCTCAATTGTCATATTTTCTTTCAAATCTACAAATTCTGTTGTCATTATGCTTCCAGCACTATCTTCTGGATATTTTAACAATTCATTTATTGTTTTTCTATCTTCTTTATTTACAGCTTTTAAAATCTTTTTTACCACATTTGATGGCATTTCTTCTATTAAATCTACTGTATCATCCATAAATAATTCATCTAATATGCCTTTTAACTCTTTATCTGTTAAATCACTTATTAGCTTTTCTCTCATGTCTGATTCCATATAAGAAAATGTCATTCCTGCTTTTTCTTTTGATAAAAGTCTAAAGATTATAACAGCATCTTCTTTAGTAGACTCATCTAATATGCTTGATATATCAGCACTTTTCATTTCACTTAATTTTGCTTTTAATTCTGAAAATTTTCTATTTTTTATTAATTCAACTATTTCTTCCATTTTAATCACCTCTTACTTTAAAGTCCCATAATAGATGTAGCTACTTGAAAATATACTAATATTGAACATACATCTACTAATGTTGTAATAAGTGGTGCAGCCATAATGGCTGGATCCAATTTTAATCTTTTTGCAAGCATTGGCAAAACACAGCCTAATACTTTTGAAATAATTGTGGTTACTATTAAAGTAATTCCTAAAACTATTGCAAGTTGAATATCTCTATATTGAATTATTACTCTTATAGCATTAACTATCGCAAGTGCCACTCCAACTATAAAAGCAACTCTTATTTCTTTCCAAATAACTCTAAAAATATCTTTTAGTTTTATTTCATCTGTTGCAAGTCCACGAATTATCAATGTAGAACTTTG
>UMAL01060742.1_pt1 | contig 21684 bp, 21 predicted proteins | sample 1963691 | NCBI WGS metagenome assembly UMAL01 (sample SAMEA4835914, study PRJEB28245) | human gut metagenome | biome: gut microbiome; material: fecal sample | place: Denmark | collected 2008
ATATGCCCCTAACGGAACCTGCATCTGCTCATGGGCATCCACCGGTACATCCATGCCATAAACTCCCAGATAAGCAATTGCTTTATCATTGGAAAGGCACTCCACCAGCTTCTTAAGCTCGGAAATTCCGATTCCGCTGATAAGATTCTTCATATCACCGTCATTATAGGTCATATCAATAATTCCGATTAACTGCCCCCGCAGATTAATAAGAATACCGCTCGCAGAGGTACTTCCGTAGATATCGGTTCCAATCCACTTATAGGTGGCATCCGGAAGATGCACCGCATTTCCGGATGAAGTGACAACGCCAATGCTGATCGAATTCTCAACCCCCATCGGACTTCCTATGGCAATCACCGGATTACCCGGAAGGTTCACATTGGATGAGGTTCCCATACTGACCGGCTTTGCAACATCTATGGTAGCAGGCGCCATCTTTGCCTTGACAATGGACAGAATTCCCAGTCCCGTGTTACGGTCTTCCTGCTTGATCTCCGCAACATAAGTATCCCCATTTACAAATACAATTTCCAGTAATTCCGCACCCTTGATATTCTTCAAATTCGCAAGGATCAGAATTTCCCTGCCGTTATCCGCCACGACCACTCCGGACACAATATCTTCATTCTGATATTCATTATCAAACCAGTCTCTGTCCGAGGTAATTCCTACAACCTTCACCATCGAATTCTCTGCCGTTTTCGCAACATCACGCACTGCACCGGATAACGACAGGTAATCCTCTACTCCAAGCTCCATCTCTGATAAAACCTGTTCAATCTGGGAATCCTCCAAAGCAGCCGGTGCTGTCGGCTCCGGTGAGCTCTCCGCCTCATCTGCCAGCCGGTCTTCCGTCAGCATATCCTCCGGCAAAATTTCATCTTCCCTGGTTTCCTCAACAAAAACAACCGTCTGCGGCTCCTCTTCCGGATACAACCGGTTACTGATTACCGGTTCCAACAGCAAAAAGGTCACACACGCAATCAGACCAAAAATCACCGCCATGGAAGCCGTAATTATCGTTCTCCGCAGAAGCTTCTTCCGGTTCAGAGGCCGCTGCTTGATCGTCTCTTTCATAAAATCTGTAGTTTCCGGTTTCGCCTCGGAATTTATATTTTCCTGATTCTGCTTCTTATCCTTCTGATCATCCATGCCAATCACCTATATTTGACTTCATAAATATTCTATGCTATTATATATCCATAAAGTGGTGCTGCCGATAGACGGTTGCCCTCAAAAACAGTTAAAAAATAACCGCTTAGTTTGTGAGGCTAGGGCGGTTATTTTTTATGTGAAATCTTGTAAACAAGACTTACAATAGCAACCGCCTGCCGTGATATGGCAGCACCTGATCTGATTATAAATGTAATCACTTTAATTAACAAGTAAATAATGCCATTAATAAAAACAGCTCCTTCATAATTTATGAAGAAGCTGTTTCATTATAGTCGGCGTGACAGGATTCGAACCTGCGGCCTCTACGTCCCGAATGGAAAGCATCATGTAAATTAAGTAAAATCATAAATACTTAAAATCACTAGAAAGCACCGTAAAATAAGGAAAATAAACTGTTTTTATAAAAATCGCCGGATCCATGCGGAGTACAAAAATTCTAAATTTGATAGAAATTTTGATACCAAATTTATAGGCTTTGTAACTTGTTTTTTTACCCTATTTGAATATGGGTTTTTCCTTGGATTCAAATTTTTAATATCATATTCTTCTCTCATATTTGACTTTAAATAAAAAATAACCGCTTAGTTTGTTGAGCCAGAGCGGTTATTTTTTATTCTGATGTTTCTACTGGTTGGATCTTTAATATACACCTTTTGTGTACTATGTCTCTACAATAGTAGAGATTTTTGAATCTTTTCAAGATTGAAGCGAAACCCATGTGGGAAACTCTACAACAGTAGAGATTATAGTCTAATTATAATAGTATTTCGTAGAAGATGCAATAGCATATTTTCTTGCCGCTGCGATTGCCCTATGCGAAAGAATTGATACATTTGACTTTAAAAGTATTCTATGCTACTATGTATATACAAAGGGTGCTACCGATAGACGGTTGCCCTCAATAGTAGTTAAAAAATAACCGCTTAGTTTGATAGGCTAGGGCGGTTATTTTTTATGTGAAATCTTGTAAACAAGATTTACAATAGCAACAATCAATATTCCGAATTGTATTAATCCATCATATGTAACCATTGGCTATCCCTCCTTTCTTTTGATTGGAGGGCATAACCCTCCATGAATGAAGGGCAACCGCCTACCGTGATATGGTAGCACCTAATCTGATTATAAAGGTATTTCCTCAAAGCTGCAATAGCATTATTTGCATGCATATCTATATGCTTATATTCATAAGCAAAAAACCTGTTTAATCCCGTATTAATTTTCCTTTATCCCGTATTATTTGAATTTAATACGGGATTACAAAGACTATCCGAACATAAGATGTAATTTATAGGGAATTTTTTCGTTTATACCGTATTAGCAATGATTAATACCGTATAAAACCGAATTAATCCCGTATTAATTAATCTTACGTGGCGATAGTCAGGGGTAAACATTTTACGCCCCCAGGAAGGGCGTAAAGTGTTGTAGGGGTCGAATTAGACCCCTTTTTATTTGAGTGCTTGCACGAAAATAAAATGGAGTCCAGAGGTGCTTGCACCTTTGGCAAGATAAGGCACGCAGTGCCGGTACCAGCTCCGCTGGTATATCTTGTTAGACAAGAATGCGCAAATCGCGAATGAGCAAAAAATACCATTGGAAGCGATTAGCGACCTTTGGTATTTTTTGCGAGTAAAGCGATTTGCGCACTCTTGTTGGTATCTGCTTTATAATATGTCTTACATGCTTATAGGATGGCCCATATATTTCGGCATGTGGAGCGGCCGAAACGTGGCTAATATATTAATGTGCTATATATTTGCTTAATTGAAATGGATAGTTGCTGTTTCAATTGTAGACTCTGTTTTCCCACAGGATAAAACATAAGTTTCAAGACCTTCTGACTGATACCTTGTCCCTTCGGCTTTACCGCAGGATAATACAGTTGATGTTGTTGCTTCCCCGCATGTTCCACCGGGGCCATGGCCTGCATGCCCACATACCCTGCATCGAAATATTGTATCGTTTATCCATTGCCCGGCATAAGCTGAACATGTGCATGTGCTATTAACGGTTGAATAGCAACTTCCTGAATGTGTATGAACTCTATATAACGGAGTGTAACATTCCCCACCACCTTGAACGGTTCCTTTATGTGAATGATATGTATAAATGATGGATGCATTGTCTACTTTTGCCATTCCATTTGTATATCCTAGATTGTAATAATTTTTATTATCAGCACCTGTCCCTATTAATAAGGATCCATCGACCCATGCGGAAGTTCCAAGCGATAAATTATCTGCTGTTGCTGCACTTATTTTTGTGTCGGAATTGATCGTTTGCCCGGTAACTTTGGATGCTAATTCATAGTCCTCTGTCGCTATAGAAACACTTTCCCCAATGGTCTTATCAGGAATAGCCTGTGAATGATTAATTGCCTCCATAAGCTCATTAAAAGTAGATGTACCGGATAATGGCGTACCTAAACTGGGATTTGTACCAAGCGGATTTAATGCATTCGCTAAATTTTCCTTTCCGGTAGAAACATCAGCTTCAATAGCGTCAATTCTTCCGTCAAGATAGTCTAAATCACTTTTATCAAATATAACCGTCTTTGTGCCATCTGATCTTACCGCCGCTACATTTCCCTGAGACTTCCACTCATGGCCTGCTGCAACTGAATACAATGTAATACCTGACAATAAAACTATAACAAGGGTTGCTGCTAATACTCTCTTACCGCTTAATATTCCTTTTTCTCCAAATATTTTTTTCATGTTTGTTATTCTCCTTACTTAAAATAAAATTGTTTTTCTGCTAAGATGTATCTACCTTTTAGGTAGATAACCAGATAATCTCCTAAAGCTCCGAATTGAGCCGGCTCGAATATTGGCTCTCTCGACTCAGATACAATACGCCCTTTTTGGATTTCCCTTTCGTCAATATTGTTGCTGATTTTAAGCACTTTCTTTGTACCCAGAAGATCCGAAAAGTATTTTCTGGATTCCGGATCCTGAACACCAAGGATCAGAATACACTGGGTACAGTCCATAATTTCGGTTGTTCCTTCCTTGCCGTAGTGCTTCTCAATCTGTGCCCGGCTCTGCATAGCAAGCATCAGCTTGACATTCTTACTCCTTAACGTGGCAAATGCGCTGTTTATCGCGTTCATTCGCCTCAACTGGCCAAATTCATCAAGAATCATTAAAAACGGTCTCTTTGCGCCTTCTGGGCGCGTCATAAAGGCATTTATGAATTGCTGCACGATTACGGTTATTAGTGGACTGTATAACTCCAGGTCTTTCTGGTGCACCCGGATATAGATATCATATCCTTTTTCCATCTGTTCGGGCGCAATACACTTACCGTTATCCGTAAGCAGCTTAACCATCATATCAGAGGCAAATAGCCGTAACGCCGCAACACAGGCATCATAACATCCGGCAACATTCTTTTCGTTCTGACCGTAAAAGGATGCAAGGTAACGCTTCGCCAGATCTGAATCACCATTAACCGCCTGTGTAACAAAATCGAAAGCATTTCCCTCTACGATTTTACAGGCTATGTATGGTAATGATATTGCAGCACCTTCCTCCTGCATTTCGTCAATCAAAAGGTTTGCAATGCCGTTGAAATAGTTTCTTGCTCCATTCTGGAAGTATGCCCCTTCTCCTGTTACTTCCGGATACAGAATAAAAGAAATATTCTCCAGGAAGATGCTTCTTTCATCCGGAGACAATCCGGCAATACCGGCTAAGGGATCATAATGCCATGACTTATCCGGGTTTTCCAGGTTAAACGTAAGCTTATGCTTACGCTCTTTGGTGATCTTACTTAAATCGCCCTTAATATCTATCGCGAATACACTACCTGCATACTGTAATGCCGTGCAGCCAATCGGTCCTGCAGTCTTGCCATCGCCCGGCTGTCCGAATATAGATATGTTATACGGTACATCCGAAGGCAAGGCTAAAAGCCTGTCCTCCACTTTACCAAGGATGATTCCATTGCTGTCCTGCCAGGTCATTTTGGGTAGCTTGTCCTTGTCGATCAGATGAGGATTAGCGTCCCGGAAATAATCAATTAACTCAATATACTTACGCCGGTACTTATGCGCATCATATAAATAGCTGCGTCCTCTGGTTATTTTTGAATAAAATCGGCTTGTCATATAGCCACTATAGGCAACACCAAACATAAGCACCGCTATGATCGTTATAGCCCTTGCTGCAGCTTCTGACGCAACACATATACCAGTCAACACACGAGCTATTCCCCACACGACTACAACGCCGATCCACAAGTACTTGATCTTTACATATGCGATAATATCTTTGATATAATCTTTATTTTTATTTATGTGATACTTGATATTCATGTTCTCGATCCTTCCCCCAGTTTTTCGTGTTGCCCCATTCCCGTGTTACTTCGTGGCTCCGCTCTGCTTTCATTTCTTTGACCGTCCGGTTTCCTCCCTGCGCTTTAGTGATTCCGGTATGTACATGTGCATCGGCCAGACCATTCTTATTGAGATAGTTCTGCAGATCCGGATGAAAGTTTCGAAGCTCTGCCTTACTAATAACTTCCTTGCAACAGAGTTTTTCGGAGAATCCCTCGAGATTATCACATTTTACAGTCGGGACAAAATTAAAATGCAGGTGCGGAGTGGCTTCATCCATGTGTACTGTCGATTGGATCACGTTATCAGCTCCATATCTTTGCGTCAGAAAATCATTTGTTACTTTAAAGAATTCCTGATACCGCTCCGGGGCAAGATCTGCAGGAGCTGTAACAATCCAGCCGCACATTTTAACGGTATTAGCCCGATTATAGCAATGAATGTTGCTTAACCGCTCTTTAAAGGCTCTATAAGCCTCTCTCGCCGTCTCACGGCCTACCAGACTATAGTTTTTATCTGTGCGCTCTGTATCAATGTCTACATTGGACGATTCGACAACCTCACGCGCACAATGCCGTAGAATGTTATTAACGCTGTGCACATCTGATATTTTTATAATTGATGCCATGTTATCCCTCCTCTGAAAGCCAGATATAACTTATATCTGTCATTTGATAGTTGTCGGTACCTGGTATCAACCCAATATCTATTACTGCTTTGATGTATTGTCCCTTATTGTTGTGCTTCGTTTGTTCTTAATCTCTCAATTCTGTGGAGTGCAGCCCTCAGAACACTGTCCACTTCGAGCCATACGGCATGATAATCATGCGAATGTAAAAGGAAAAATGCCTGATAATCATAAGTCACAACTGCAAAAAAGATTGGTAATTTGGTTTGGGAGATAGCAGGGATCTGATATCCCTTACTACTGATACCCTCAATATGACAGGCGTCTAGTAGATCCGTTACTTGTTCCTTTGTGTTTAGCATATAAATTTGGCCGTTATTGGCTAATTCAGACAGATATTTTACTCCCATCTTTCCAAGGTTTTCTTGATATCTTAATTTTTTTCTCTTATTCATTTTGTCTCCTTCCGTTAGAGTAGCCCTAAAGGATGTGCTGTTAGCTGTTGCTGCTGTTTATGGTTATATATCTGGGTTGCATCTGAACCTAACACATGCCCCAGAAGCCGTTGTGTGTCCTCCAGATTGACGTTATTCTCGTTGATCTGTGCCGTACAATAAGAATGTCGTAATCCGTGTACGGTCATGCCAGGACGCCCAAACTCCCGGAACATGATTTTAAGGTGTTTATAAACAAACTGAGGATTGATAATTTCTCCATCGAATCTCGAAAAAACAAAATCATTGTCCTTGTACGCTGGATATTCGCGTTTATATCGTGCTTTCTTTTTAAGCACATCCCTGAAAAACTGCTCTTCTGATGGCGTTAACATTATCATTCGGCGTGAGCTGTCATTCTTTGTCATTTCCTCAATGTGAATGCTGGTGGTGTAGGTCACCGTATTGCATATATGGATGCAATGATTTTCGAAATCAAGATCCTGCTCCCGGAGTCCCAGTACTTCCGATCTCCGCAGTCCAAAATTGGCACAGGCAATTACTACGTCCGTTAAAATATCCCCTTCTGGCTGTTTAGTGATTGGATTGATATTTTTACTTTTCAATAGTTCAATAAATTGCTTTAACTCTTCGATCGTCATGCATTCCGGCTCTTTCTTTGCTGTGCCCTCCGGATATTTGATTTTTATTCCTTGGATCGGGTTATATTGAATAATTCCACAATCAATAGCAAACTCAAAACTGCCATACAGTACATTTTTTAGATCCTTAACTGTTTTTGGGGCTAAAGGCTCTTTTTCTCCAGTGAGGGGATTTATTTTGCCCTTTTTAAGCATATGATTAAAAAATTGCTTAGCATCGGCCCTAGTATAATCAATGACCTTAATCTTGCTGTGCTGGTAGTAGGTTGTGATTTTTTTTGCATTTAGCCGGTAATGTTCCAGAGTATTAGGACGTACGTTAAGACTATCCAACCATAACGGAATCAGCTCGATAAGCAGCAGATCCATGTTAATCCGGTGACCAGTACGAAGGGTGTAATACTGTTTTTTCACATTTAGTGCCTTTTCGGCTTCTCGCTTATTTCCCGGATATGCCACATCCAACGGTTCCCATTTTTGTTTGCGATTTCCGGTTTCAGGATCATAATAATAAATGATTGCATACCACTTTTTTCCTTTATGCGACAAATTGAATCTTATATTATTCGTGCTCATGTTCCTCCTCCCTGGTGTGCAACACAATCTTCACCATAACAGATTAAGTCGCTTTGTGATGCGTCCTTGTAATATGTGAAGCCATTTTTTAATGGCTGAACAATACCGCTACAATCTGAACAACGGCAATCTGGAATATTCGCATACACATTCATAGTCCAATGACCTAACCGGCTACCATCGTCATAATAGACTCCCTGTTGATGAGGAACGCTGTCCTTGTCATATTCTACGCACACCATAATACTGTTGATTAAAAGATAAACGGGCTGCTCATCCAGACATTGCAGATCGGATAACCATGGATCGCCATAAAAAGCAGCGATTCGGGTCATTAGTTCACTTTCAGGAAATCGAAATAATGTACTTGTAGTACCTCCATCTTCTATAGCTTCCGCAGACGAAGTTGAGAATGCGATAGCAACCGTCTCGTAGGCAGGTGATACTGTTTTAGTCCCCTTAATACACCTAGTTACCGTAATACCCACGGTCTTATATGCTAATGCGCTAGTACGTGTTTTATCTTTCACTTGGAATATGATATCTCCGTTCTCATTTACCCACGCATAGCTGGACGCCGTAGCCGCCTGTGCCGGGATGGTACTGCTCAATAGCAGCACCAATGCCAACATCATAGATATAATGCTTTTTTTCATTCGCTTTACCTCTTTCTCTTAAATTTTTGAATGGTAATAACTATCACGATCATAAGCACAACAGATACAATTATTATCACGGCGAGATACCATCCAGAGTGTGTAGATGTATTTGTTTGCTCAATAACTGGCACAGGTGACTCTACTGGCCTCGCTGTTGGTGTAGTTATAGGAGTCGCTGTTACCTTAGGTGTTGGGGCTATGGTAGGCCTAACTGTCGGTTCTTCCGTTGGTAGGATTGTTGTGGTCGGTTCTGTTGTTGGATCCGAAGTTTCTTCTAGAACGGGTGAATCTACCGGCTCTGTAGTTGGTAATGCAGTAGGTTCTTCTGTTGATTCTTCTGGTGCTTGTGTTGGCATTTCCTCGGGTTGTACAGGATTACGCTTATCTTGTACGTATGCCCTTGCCTGTTGCTCTTTTTCTTCCGAAAAACCACCGGCATCCGCAAGTTCCCAAATTAAATCAAGTATTGAAGAATCGCCGGAGTACTCATACATCTCCATTAGTGATACCAGATCACTATCCGCTGCGCCGTCTCTGATGTTGATCTGTGCGTTGGCACTTAGAGGCATTGACAGAACTAAAATAGCCATTAATATTCCTAATCTTGATATGATCGACTTAATCATTTTTGTCATGCTTTTATTCCCCTTTCTCATATTTCTTTATGAAATCCATAACATCTTTAAGACTTTTACAGTATTTTCCGATTCCAGAATAATAGCCGTCTATTATCACTTTGACATTATAGTTATAGTTAAAGAAATTTTTTTCGTTTAGTTTTTCGATTATAAATTGTGTGTTTTCTTTCATTTGGATTTTCCTTTCTGGCTTCAAGACCTTAAAACGATTTTGGGTTTTGTTTGTGGGGCTTTCGCTCCGTATGTAGTTTTTTGTTCTGATTTTTCTTATCATCTCCTTTTTTGTATGTTTTGATTTTGGTATGTTGCTCGTGTCTGCTTTGCTCGGGTGTTTTACATCAGGACAGGGCAAGAAATCAAGAAAACGAAGTTAGTACAAAATTTTATATATTTTATAAAATTTTTACGGTTCTTGATTTTTTGCCCTGTCCTGATATACCCGAAAAAAGCAAACAGACCGACCGGCAACATATAAAAATCAATACAGAAAAAGAAGATAGAAAAATCAGAACGAAAAACGGTCGTCTTAGGTAGCCTACCGTGTAGCCACCAGGAAGCTAATCACTGTGTAGATTGAGCCAGCTAATCTGAAAAAATGAAATCTACAATATGACCGTCCTCGATTACCGCATATCCTGATGGTATGGTGATAGTATCGCTTTTCGGAATGGCTTCAATTTCGCCGTTTTCATTTTCAAAATAATAAAATTGATCTTTGTCCATTACCTCTGTCGTATTGGGTTCCGAGGGATGCCTAATAGCATCCACTCCGGCGTATACAATGCCACCTATTGTTATTAATGTGATTGTGATTGTTATTATTTTTGATTTTTTCATGTTTAATCTCCTTTCAGGAATTTGACCGGCTCCTAAGAGCCGGTAAGCCTATCAGGTCACGCTAGTGGCCTAGTATCTTATTCTCTATTGCGTTAAAATCATAATTCTGGCAGATCATCTGAGAGAAGTCAGGTTTATTTTTATCTTGACTTAACTTTTCTTTACTTATCTTAGTGCGTCCAATGGACGTCCAAGGGACGTCCCCATCCTTTTTAGCTTTGTCTGCTCTCTGCGTTATCTCCTTCAAATCGGCATCCGGAACCACTTTCACAAGCAAATCACGATATCGACTTTCTTTCATCCTGTCGCTACGTAATCGGTTGTGCTCATTCATATGCGGAATATAAGCAACCAGGTCAGAATTAAGGGGAACAACATATTTCGTGTCAACAAGTATCTGCAGATCTCCTATGTTGGTGTTAGTCAGGCGAAGAATATTGCCGGCCTCGACGACGCCACGATCATCCGTATTTAGAATTAGGTGAATGTACAGATATTGTGCCGTCAACGGCATCTGCAAAAATGAAAATGACTCAACGATTCGTCTGCTGATACATCTATGGTCTCCCATTTTTAACACCTCCCATTATGTTTTCATTACAATTGCTACTGCCCCCAGAATTGATAAAATCTTGGATTTGTTCTTCCGAAAACCGATAAATTCTTCCCACGTGGAAGCATTTGATTTGACCATCGCGAACTAACCGATAAAGTGATACGACATTGATTCGGAGGTATGCAGCGGCTTCTTGTGCGTTATAGATCTGTTGTTCCATATTGCTTAGCTCCTTTCTTATATATAAAGCAATAAAGTAATATTACAAGTATTCCTTATGATTCTATTATATTGTATTACAATATGCCTGTCAATACGTAATAAGGTGTATTTTTGAATAGTTCTTACTTTTTGTCAAAATACCTATAGAATTTGATTTATTTAGATGTAAAATTATTTTTTTTATGTTATTATTTGATTTATTAAAAAGAATACGAACCATTTGAAAGGAAAACCTTCTATGAAATCGCATGGCGAAATTTTAAAAGAAATAATGAAAGAAAAAGATATAAAAGTTCCCGATTTAGCAAAAAAAATAGGTGTTCCTGCTAGTTCAATTTATTCAATTTTGAGTCGTGATGGAACCGGAACCAGAAAGACGCTTCTAGAAAAAATATCAGTTGCTCTCAATGTTCCTATTGAGGTATTTACTCAAACTGTTTCAATGACAGATTATTCCAACGGATTAGGTATTCTGAAAAAAATTGACAAAGACAGCTTTTATAAGTATCTAAATGCTCGCAATAAAGATATAACCTATGTGAGTAATATTTTATGCATTTTTGGGTATTCCGAATATACACCAAATTATCTTGCATCGGTTATAGAAAATAGTACCGAACTAGACCCAGATTTAGCAAACTTAATATGGCAAATTACGACAAAAGAAAGTTTACTCAATGTAAATGATTTGTTATTGATAAATAGGCTTCATTCTCTCTATCAATTGGATTCCCAACTAGTAGAAAATATAATCGCTCGACTATGTAATTTAACAGAAGCACAAAAAGAATATTTCAAAATGATTGATAAGGATTTAGATTAATCTCTACTCCTGATATGGTCTCATAAAAAATGTTGAGATACAGAATTGATAGAAATTTGATAGAAAAACAATAAAAAATGACCTTCTTCGCAAGTTGAAGAAAGTCATTTTTTATTGGTTATACAGTAGTCGGCGTGACAGGATTCGAACCTGCGGCCTCTACGTCCCGAACGTAGCGCTCTACCAAGCTGAGCCACACGCCGTTATACGACCATTGACAATCATACCTTTTTTAGGCGCAATTGTCAATGGTTGTTTTAGAATTATTTTTTACGATGAATAATATATTTGCAGATCGGGTTCCCCATGGCGGAAAATTTTTCTTCATATTCCGTCATAATGTTCCCCTTCACCAGCTCTTCATCATGATGCAGATCATAAGTAATCACGATCGCTTCCCATCCTGCAAAGGGCAGCTCCTCCACTGCAAAATCAAACAGTGGCCGGTTATCTGTTTTAAATTCCAAAATGCCATCCTTCTTTAAAAAGGTGTCATAACGCTTTAAGAACTCTCTGGATGGAAGACGACGTTTCGCATGCCGGTCCTTTGGCCATGGATCCGAAAAATTCAGATAAATCCGGTCAATTTCTTCTTCCGCAAATACTTCACTGATCTCTTCAGCATCCATGCGGATAAACCTTAAGTTTGGGAGTGGATCTGTTTCCATCTTCTGGATGGCACGGAGCAGGACACTGGAATACTTTTCAATTCCTATGTAATTAATCTCCGGATTCTCCTTCGCCAGTTCATGAAGGAATTTTCCCTTTCCCATACCAATCTCTATGCGGATTGAATGGTCATTTCCGAATACTTCTGTCCATTTACCCTTTTGTGAACAGGGCTCCTGAATTACCCATTCGCTTTCGGCAATCACATCCCTGGATCCTGCAATATTTCTTAATCTCATGATTTCTTAGCCCTGTGTGCGATTCTCTTATCGATGTACTCTTTGAGCATCAGTACGGTCTCTTCCTCACCAAGCCTGCTGCTGTTTACACACACGTCATAGTTTCTGGAATCGCCCCACTTGATCTTGCAGTAATAATTATGATAATCCTTACGCTTACGGTCACTACGGAAGATGAAGCTTTCAGCTTCTTCCCTGGTAAGCTCGTAGATCCTCATAATACGCTCTACCTTCGCATCCCAGTCGCTCAATACGAAGATGGATACCAGTGCCGGATGATACTTCAGCATGGTTTCTGCACAACGTCCGACAACAACGAAAGACTCTCCGGCATTTGCCTTGTCTTCCAGATAACGGAACTGCAGCTGTGCGATGTTCTCCTCCATGGAATTGGAAAGTCCCTTAACGGTTCTGGAAAAGATCATCTTTTTAGGAACTTCATCATATTTCTCATAGCTTGCCACATCAACATTCTTAGCCTCTGCAATGTTCTGCAGGATATTCTTATCATACAGCTTAATTCCATAAAGTTCGGAAAGCTTCTCAGCGATTTCATGTCCGCCGCTTCCGAATTCACGGCCAATCGCAATAATAATCTGTTCTGCCATACGGTATCCCTCCTTGTTCTGTCTGATTTACAGATATCTTACAAAAATGATAATCATGGAAACGAAAACTACCATAATTGTGGCAGGTGCCATGGCCTTACAATACTTGCCCCATCCAATCGGATAACCTTCCTTTGCTGCCACAGCGGTACCTACAACGTTCGCAGATGCGCCAATCGGTGTTCCGCTTCCACCAATGTCTGTACCCATGGACAATGCCCATGCAAGGGTAGATAAGTCCACACCTTCCATTGCTGCAAGACTCCGGATAACCGGGATCATGGTAGCTGCAAAAGGAATATTGTCAATAAAGGCGCTTGCAAAAGCAGAAACCCAGATAATAATCGCAATCATCAGTTTGATATTACCACCACTGATATTTCCAATAAATTCTGCAATAATCTGCAGGATTCCGGTCTGTTCCAGACCACCTACTACAACGAATAGTCCAACGAAGAATAACAGTGTTTTGTAATCTACCTTCTTTAATAACATCATACTGTCTTTTCCGGAAGTAATCAAGGTTACAATTGCAATAAATAAGCCAATAAATGCAACGCTTAAGCCTGTCTGAGCATGAGTAATCAGCATAACAACCGCACATGCAAAAATGATGCAGCTGATAGTAAATTTACTCTTGCTTGTAATAGCTTCCTTCGGCTCCGGAAAGCTTGCAATGTCAAGTGTTTCCTTCTGTACAAGCTGTTTGTGGAAAATCGCATAAAAGTAAATCAGAGATAATATTAAGCATACGCCGGCAATGAGTCCGGTATGTGTAATAAAGTCTGCAAAAGAATATCCCAGGGAGGTTCCGATAATAATATTTGGGGGATCTCCACACATTGTTGCGGACCCACCTAAATTTGCACAGAAAATCTCTGACAGGATAACCGGAACCGGATTGAATTTCAACAGCTGTGCAAGCTCTACGGTAACTGCTGCCAGGAACAGAATAACGGTAATACTGTCAATAAACATGGACAGAAAGCTTGCCATTAACATAAATGTAATGAAGATCGGAATGGTCTTATACTTAACAGCCTTTGCAATCCGCATGCATAACCAGCGGAAGAATCCTGCATTTCCCATTCCTTCTACCATGATCATCATGCCGGCGATGAAGATAATGGTTTCCCAGTTGATTCCTGCAGAGGCCTCACCACCCTGTCCTGCCGGATACCAGAAACTTAATGTAAAAATCGCACGAAGATTCAGTGTCTCCCAAATTGCCGCCGGACTGTGCATTACTAATCCAAATACAAGAACCAGCACCAGAAGACCACATACCAGTGTTACGATGTGACGCTCGATCTTTTCTGTCACGATCAGCGCAAACATTGCCACAAAGATGATTACTGCTAATATCTGAGCCATTTTACTCCTCCTTCTTTACATAAAAAATACCACTCCGTTGCCATAAACTTCTTCGTTCATGGTAAGTGGTTGTCTTTATGTTTTCTTAATAAATTTTAATATCTTGTTAAGACTTATCTTTTCTAACATATATTGACTGTCTTTGTCAAGCAGTAATCACATATAATAGGTAACTTTTACAAAATTTTTACACCTGAAAAAAATAAGAGCTTCATATAAATCCGGAAATGATGTATGATAAAAAAGCAATAATTCTGTTACGGAGCAATTTCTATTTACGAGGAGTTTTTGAATGAAACGTTTTCTTACTTTCCTGCTTGTGCTTGGATTGTTAATTTCATATTCTGCGACGGCTCTGGCTGCCCCTTCTGCCTCTGTCGATTATAACGAGGAAGCGGAAGCGCGCAAATCCCTTCCGGTTCAGACCAATGAAATTGCCAACTGGCCAACCGGTCCGGATCTTGGTGCAGAGGCAGCTTATCTGTTAGAAGCCAACACCGGTACGGTTCTTTATGCCAAGAATATGGATGAGAAGCTTTACCCTGCAAGTACCACCAAGATTCTTACCTGTCTGATTGCTGTTGAGAACTGCTCCATGGACGAGGTCATCACCTTTTCCCATGATGCCGTATTCAGTCTTGAATCCGGAAGCTCCAACATTGGCATTGATCCAGGACAATCCATGACCCTGCGTGAATGCCTGTACGGAATTTTAGTCGGATCCGCGAACGAAGTCGCAAATGCGGTTGCTGAACACATCGCAGGCTCTATTGACGCCTTTGCCGACATGATGAACGAAAAGGCTGCAGAGCTGGGCTGTACGAATTCCCATTTCGTGAACCCACACGGTCTGCATGACGAAAACCACTACACCACTGCACATGACTTAGCCCTGATTGCCAGAGCCTTTTTCCAGAATGAACAGCTTGCAAAGATTGGCAATACCGGTAATTATCATTTTGAAGCAACCAAAACCCAGCCGGATGATTTCTATATCCGTAATAAGCACCAGCTCATTTCCGGAGAAATTGCTTATGAAGGAATTAAGGGGGGTAAAACCGGGTACACCGAACAGGCCAGACAGACCCTTGTCACCTGCGCAGAAAGAAATGATATGCGCCTGATTTGTGTCATCTTAAAGGAAGAGTCGCCGAATCAGTTTTATGATACCGTAAAGCTGTTTGATTACGGGTTCACGAATTTTTCTCTTGTAAATATTGCAGAAAATGAAACAAAGTACTCGATTAAAAGCTCCAGCTTCTTTCATAATTCCACGGATATTTTAGGAAATTCCACACAGCTTCTTGGATTAAATGAAAGCAGCTATCTGATCCTGCCAAAAACGATTACTTTTGAAGATCTGGATTCGCAGGTTTCATATGATACGGATAATGACCAGGAAATAGCCATCATTAATTACAACTACCACGGTGCTTATTTAGGATCAGCCACGGTAGATTTATTAAGCACAGAAGGCTATAGCGGTGCACCGGCAAAACGGATTTTCTTCCCGTTATGTCCCGTGGAACTGTTAGATAAAACCATTATCATCAATGTGTTTTATGTGATGATCTGGATTTTCGCCCTTGCCCTGCTTGTGATCCTCATCAGCTTTATTCATTCCGTGTTCATCAATTACAATCTGTTTGATGATATGAAACGGAAGCATTACAGGAGACGAACCCGGAAATCAAACAGAGGACCTCATTTTTAGGTCCTCTGTTTTTATCATACCAATTTCTGTTTTGACTTTTACTTACTTTTCTTATGATGTTCCTTCGCCGTTTCCCTTTTCTCTACAAGCTGCTCACTTTCTTCACTTGTAATGAACTTCGAGGTTTTCACCACATAAATCTTATCATCCTCCGACCTGCGGATCCGGATTTTGGACTTCATCAGACCATGCACCGGACATTCGGAAACGCTGTAATAATGCTTCCCGTTTGGTGTAAACCAGCGGATTTTTTTTCGCAGATTCTTATGACAGAGATAACATTTCGTGCTGATGACCTCATGATCTGCCAGAGCCTCCTGCTTATCTTCAAACTCCCGGGAAATATACTTCATATAATCCGGAAAAAGCACATGGATCTCTTCTTCATGGGTTTTTGGAAGAATATAGGTATCGAACGAATAATTAACCCGGACCTCCGGCTCAATCTTCGCAAGAATTCTGGCGGTATAATACGCATCACTGAACGCACGGTGAAATGGAATATCCTTCTCAATATGAAGAAAATCAATGGCAAATTCAAGGCTCCGGCGCAGCTTACGATCCTCATACCGGATACTGAACAGCTTCTGTACATCTAAGAAACGGATCGGTGCAGAAGCTAACGGATCCATATGATAGTACTTCATATTCCGCTGCAGTTCAAACAAATCCAACGGTCCCCACGTACAGAAAATATAATCTTCTCCGCACCAGTCAAGGAACTCCTGCATGACCTCAGGAAAAGGACGCCCCTTTTGCAGATCCTTCATATGAAGATGAATAATCTTACTGGTGATATGATGCATATGCTGATATACCTGGGGTTTCACAAGCTGATTGAATTCATCAATCATTTCATCCCTGTTATTCAGTTTAATTGCCCCAAAGTCAATGATTTCAAAAGGAATCTGTTTTACTTCCTCTTCATCACCGGTATTACTCTGATTCCATTCTAAATCAAGTACAATATAATTCATAGATTCCCCTTATCCTATTCACCGGACATCCATTCCGTATTCACGGTCACAATACAAAATCTTTCCGGTTGTTTCATGAAATAACCGGCATTGATTTCCTTTTTCTTCTGTGCTAGACTAACTCCTATGAAAACTACAAATACAAACCAGACTACAAATTCTATCAGTAAAAAATATTTTTGGAAGAAATTCTTTTCTTATTATAAGCCATATAAGAAGCTTTTCTTCTCCGATATGCTGTTTGCCTGCATCGGTGCAGGCGTTACACTCATATTGCCCCTTATTATACGGTATATTACAAGTGATGTCATCTACCGGGCTGCAGATGAAGCCCTGCAGTTCATTCTGAAGCTGTCTTTGTTAATGCTGGGACTGATTGCTCTTGAATTTTACTGCAATTATTTCATTGCTTATTATGGCCACATCATGGGCGCCAAAATGGAATATGACATGCGAAACGAAATCTTCTCCCATTATCAGAAGCTGTCCTTCAGTTTCTTTGATAACCAGAAGGTCGGACAGCTCATGAGCCGTGTTACCAATGATTTATTTGAAATCAGCGAACTTTATCATCATGGTCCTGAAGATATTGTTATTTCCATCATTAAGCTGATTGGTTCCTTCAGTATTCTCTTATCCATTCACTGGCAGCTTGCATTGATTGCATTTGCCATTGTACCTATTATGCTTCTTTATGCCTTTTATTTCAATATTAAAATGAAAAAGGCCTTCGTAAAGAATCGTGCACGTATCGCAGATATCAACGCACAGATTGAAGATAATCTGTCAGGAATCCGTGTTGTAAAGTCCTTTGCCAATGAAGATATTGAGCTTTCAAAGTTTAAAAAGGGAAACGACCGGTTTGTGGAAAGCAAAAAAGAAAGCTATCGATATATGGGACTTTATAATTCCGGACTTGGTGCTTTTACCACACTTATTAATGTCATTGTAATTGCATCCGGTGCTTTCTTTATTACCAGATCCATCATTTCCGTTACGGATCTGATTACATTCCTGCTTTATATTAACAACTTTACAGAACCGATTAAAAAGCTCATCAGCTTTACCGAACAGTTCCAGAATGGTGCCTCCGGATATACCAGATTCCTTGAAATACTTAACGTTTGTCCGGATATTGTGGATCGCCCGAAGGCCATTGAATTAAAAAACGCAAAGGGCGATATTACCTTTCAAAATGTCAGCTTTCAATATGAGGATACCACAGAAGCTGTTCTTTCCCATATTAACCTTCACATCAAAGAAGGCGAATATATTGCACTTGTCGGTACCTCGGGTGTCGGGAAATCCACCTTATGCAGCTTAATTCCCCGGTTTTATGAGGTTACGGAAGGCCAGATTCTGATTGACGGACGGGATGTCCGTGATTTCACAATGCGAAGCCTTCGTAATAATATTGGTATTGTCCAGCAGGATGTATACCTCTTTGCCGGTACAGTAATGGATAATATCCGTTATGGACGTCCGGATGCTTCGGATGAAGAAATTGTCCAGGCTGCCCGTAATGCCAATGCCCATGAGTTTATTATGAACCTTCCGGACGGATATGATACCTATATCGGCCAGCGTGGAATCAAGCTTTCCGGCGGTCAGAAGCAGCGCCTGTCCATTGCCAGGGTTTTCTTAAAGAATCCCCCGATTCTTATTTTTGATGAAGCCACTTCTGCACTCGATAATGAAAGTGAAAAAGTAGTACAGGAATCCCTGGAAAAGCTTGCTAAGAACCGTACCACTCTGGTTATTGCCCATCGATTATCTACCATCCGGAATGCAGAACGCATTCTGGTTCTTACAGAAAATGGCATCGCAGAAAGCGGAAACCATGAGGAGCTGCTTGCAAAGAACGGGATCTATGCGGAATTATATAATATGCAATTCAGGAAATAGCTCCGCTCCGTTCATAAAAATCGTAACTGTTCAGTTACAAAAAATCAGGATACATCTTTGTGTACAGACACACGGATATATCCTGATTTTTATAGTCGAACTGTTAATTACCACACTCTACGCTGATCCTGTTAAATGTACTCATAATATCCTCGGTGGAAAGTGCCTTTTTATCTTCACCGGACTTATCAATAATTGCTTCTCCCTGATGCATCATGATGAGGCGGTTTCCGTATTCCACCGCATAGCGGAGGTTGTGGGTAACCATAATGGTCGTAACCTTCTTTTCCTTCACGATCTGGTCGGTAAGCTCCATAATAAGGTCTGCGGTCTTCGGATCAAGTGCTGCCGTATGCTCATCCAGAATCAGGAACTCAATCGGCGTCATCGTTGACATGAGTAAGGCAAGTGCCTGACGCTGTCCACCGGATAAGGATCCTACCTGTGTATACAGCTTATCCTCCAATCCAAGATTCAGCTTCTTTAAAAGCTCCTTATATTGTTCAATCTTTGCTTTGTTTATCCCTTTTCCTAGGTTATAAGGCTTTCCTTTATTGTCAGCAAGCGACAGATTTTCCAGTATGGTCATGGAAGGACAGGTACCCTTTGACGGATCCTGATATACCCGGCCGATGCTTCTGTGACGCAGGAAATCCTTTTTCCCAACGATGGAAGTTCCATTTACTACAATATCTCCGGAATCAATCGGTATCGTTCCACAGATAATATTGAGCAGGGAGGTTTTACCGGAGCCGTTACTCCCGACTACTGCCACGAAATCCCCATCCGGAATTTCAAGGGAAAAATTCTGGAACAGGCAGAGTTCATTTACGGAGCCCGGATTATAATATTTATGAATATTCTTTAACTCGATCATGCTTCCGTACCTCCCTGTGCAGTCTCCTCTTTACTATCTGCGGTTTCTTTAATCTTCGCGCTTTTGTTGCGATCCATGCTGACTACTAGGATCACAAGGAATAATACTGCGGTAATCAGCTTCAAATCGGTAGAAGGGAGTCCAAGACGTAATGCTAATGCGACACATCCCTTATAAATGATGGAACCAATCACAACACTGCTGGTTACCCGTACAAAGGTAACCTTCTTAAATAAGCTTGTTCCGATGATTACACTTGCCAGACCGATGACTACGGTTCCGGTTCCCATGGAAACATCAAAATAACGCTGCTGCTGTGCGTAAACGCATCCACCAAGGGAAACCAGTCCGTTCGCAATCGCAAGTCCGACAATCTTTACAAGTCCCTTGTCTACACCGAGGGAAGTAACAATCATATCATTATCCCCCACGGCACGAAGCAGGAATCCTGACTTCGTATGAAGGTAAGCATCCAACAGATACTTTACAATCAGGGTAAAAGTAAGAATGATTATAACGGTCTGATACGGCCGCATTGCTTCCGGGAAAATCCTGTTCACAAGGCCATTATCAAAAATGGTCTCATTGGTATAAATGGGAAGATTGGCACGTCCCGCTATCCTTAAGTTCACCGTATAAAGGGCAGTCATCATAATGATACCGGAAAGCAGATCCCTTACCTTCAGCTTTACATGGATCACACCTGTCAGGATTCCAACAAGAACACCTGCTGCAAAGCTGATGGGCAGTGTAAGCAGCGGATTCATTCCTTTGGAAATCAGGATACAGGTAATCGCTGCTCCCATCGGAAAGCTTCCATCTACTGTCAGATCCGGGAAATCCAGTATCTTATAGGTGATATAGACACCCAACGCCATGATGGCGTAAATCATACCCTGTTCAAATACACTTAATAATAACGACACGTTTCTTCCTCCCCAAACAATCTGTACTCGCTCATTACTCTATTATCATTCTAAGTAATAAGAAAATCATACCATAACAGATCGTGATTACTCTACAATAATTTCATCAAACTTTTCATAAGCAGATGCTACGAAATCATCATCTAAGGCAAGGCTTACTTTATCTGCTGCAGCAGTATTGACATAAAGGCTGGGCTCGCTGATTACTTCGTAATTCATTTCAGATGCCTTTGCTTCACCCTTTAATACCTTTGCTGCCATACGTCCGGTCTGCTTTCCTAATTCGAAGTACTCAAGACCCATGGAAGCAACACAGCCTGCTTTTACCTGCTCTACTTCAGATCCAAATACCGGAATACCGGCATCGGTTGCTTTTGCAATTACGGTCTGAAGAGCAGATACAACCGTGTTATCGGTGAGGTTTGTAATGCAGTCTACCTTTGTTACAAGGTCTGCCGCTGCCAGATCAACATCTGCGATGGTATTAATACCGGAATCCACGATTTCAAATCCATAGCTTCCTGCAGCTTCTTTATACTGTTCAATCGTACTTACGGAGTTAGCTTCACTTGTTGTATACAGAATACCGATCTTCTTTGCATCCGGAAGAATTTCACGGATCATCTTAAGCTGTGCATCAACTGCAAGTGCATCAGAGGTACCGGTAATGTTACCAACCGGGCTGCCATCTGCGTTTGCAAGACCTGCACCAACCGGATCAGATACTGCAGTATAAATTACCGGGATGTCCGTATTCATCGTGGAGTTATAAGCGCTCATTGCACTCGGCGTTGCAATAGCACAGCGCCAGGTTTCGGATATGACAAATGAGCTTCTGA
>UMAL01054021.1_pt1 | contig 20898 bp, 30 predicted proteins | sample 1963691 | NCBI WGS metagenome assembly UMAL01 (sample SAMEA4835914, study PRJEB28245) | human gut metagenome | biome: gut microbiome; material: fecal sample | place: Denmark | collected 2008
AAACTGGCAGGCGGATACGGGGCTACACTGGCAGGCGGAAAACATTCTATCATGGTTTCTGAAAACGGTGGCAGAGCTAAAGGCGGCATGGGTAGTGTGATTGTTATGGTCGAACGAAACGGCAAAGGAGAAATCGTCAATTACAAAGCAATCCAGATTGATGGGGATACATATAAAGAGGACACATGGTATCGGTTGGAAGATGGAGAAATTAAGGAAGTGGAGTGATGGTTATGAAATACAGAAAGAAGCCTGTGGTAATTGAAGCGTTTAAATATGATGGAGATTTAAAAGGTGCAGATGGTAAATATTATGTCCCCGATTGGGCTGTAAATGCCTTTGAAGATGGCATTATGTATTATAGTACCATTCAATTTGATAGTGTAGATGGAGATGAACTCTATATTGATACTTTAGAAGGGACGCACCATGTAAGTGTTGGGGATTATGTGATTCGTGGAGTGAAGGGAGAGCTTTATCCCTGTAAACCAGACATTTTCGAGCAGACATATGAAGCATGTGAGGAGTGATACAGAATGGCAGAAATGACAGCGTTGGAATATTTTAAAGAAAAAAATAGAATGACGAAAAAGTGCAGTATTGATTGCTCTGATTGTCCGCTTAGCAGTGAAAAAAACCCAACTGGTTTCGCGTGTGGCGGTTTACAGAGAAAGTATCCAGAGATTGCAGTTGACATCGTAGAAAAATGGTCTAAAGAGCATCCGAGAAAGACGTTTTTACAAGATTTCTTGGAAAAGTATCCAAATGCACCTTTAAGCAAGGAAGGTATTCCGAAAACCTGTGCAATATCTTTAGGACTTAAAAAAGAAACAATAGAAGGTTGTTACGAAAAAGAATGTAAAGATTGTTGGAATACGCCGGTTGAGGAGGAGGTAGAAAATAATGGCTGAAAATACACAGGTAGCGGAAAAGAAGAAATTTACAACGGCATTAAGCCAGTGGTCTAACGAAATTGTAAGACTGATTGAAAATGACTACTCATCCTGCGGCGTTATTTTTGATGAATATTCCAGAAAATGCGCTATGGAGGCAGTTGGAAGCATTTACAATCTTGTAAAGAACGATGGAAAAGCGAACATGAACTCCCTCGATACAAGCAACTTGAGGGGCATCGTTGAAAACTGTGCAGGGCTGAAATTGAACCCTGCGGCATATCCGAGGGAGTGTTATTTCCAGCTTAGAAATGTAAAGCGTGGGAACGAGTGGGTAAAGGTTGTTGAAATGGGTATCGAGGGTGCAGGATATGATTCCCTTCTCTCTCATTACGGCAAGGATGTCGAACAAGTTTATCCATATTGGGTAGTCAAAGAAGGAGATACCTATATCCCACCCAAACATAAGGGTTTGGAACTGACACCGCCAGAGTGGGAAGAAAACGGATTATCCGATAAAGCGGTTCGGGTGGTATATCCAGTAAAATTGACGGATGGCACAGTAACTTATCTGACAGCCGATAGGGCAAGCGTAAAGGTTAATCTTTTGGCTCACGTTAAGCAAAATATGATGAACGCCACATTCGGCATTTGTGCCGACAGATACAAGGCTACAGATAAACAGAAAGAGGAAATCAAAGCAAAGAAGGATGAAATTCTGAACGCATTGAGAGCGTGCAGCACGGTTGATGATATGTTGGAATGTGAGATTGCCAGACCATTTATCAGCGGCGCATGGTTGGATACACCAGAAAGCATGGTTAAAAGAAAAATGTGCAACAATGCAACAAGAAAGTATCCAAAAAATTATGACCAGATGGCGAGACAGGCACAGATTGAACTGGATGATGCATACCGCCAGACACAGGATGATGTTGTGGAAAGTGCAAATGCCGTTGATTTTGACGAGGAAAACATCATTGATGGGGAAATTGTGCAGGAGGGATGATTTACGAGAATTATTAGTCAGAACGGAAAAGTTGATTTACCGTATGAATTCGTGGCAATCTCAACGCACAATATACACCAAGAGCAAGTTATTGCAGAGCCTATAGCAAATACAGCAAAAATATGTTGTGTAATGGGAGAATACTCAACAAAAGAAAAAGCCGAAAAGGCTATGAAAATGTTGAGAGCGGAATACGTAAACTTCCAAGAAACAAAAAGTATCAACGGAAGTTATTTCGCTTTCAATTATCCGAGAGTCTTTCGATTTCCGTATGATAGCGAGGTGTGATGATGATAGTCGATACAAACACAGAGAATATCTCAAAAACAGAACATGTTGAATTTGTCAATTATACAGGTTCTTTCCCTAATCTTTGCAGGGGGGTATTGACTTTAAAAATTGACGGAGAAATAGTTAAATTCGGTCATGATTATAAGGATTATTGTTTGAAAACATCAAAATTTAATGATTCTAATTATGATTCGTTTTGGCAATCTGGAGGATGGATAGATGAAGAATATCGCACGCACTCAGGAGAATGGGAAATATACTTAAACAAATTACCGGAACAATACCGTCAGTATGCAAGAGAAATAGATTTGGTTTTTAATTCTTGCGTAAGACATGGATGTTGTGGAGGTTGTTCTTGACGAAATTAAGATGTATTACAATAGGAAGATGCCATGTTGAAGGAATTAAATAATCGTTATTATGTCAACTGTGAAATAGCAAGCAGAATGACAGGGATATGCCAAAGAAATATATCTCAAGTCGCAAGCAAAGAGCCATACAACTCAAAAGGCAATGTAAGAAAACAGGCTGGTGGCTATGTATGGGAATTTGAGAAAGGGAGCGAGGTGATGTAGATGTTTTTGAGAACGGTAGTCACAGGCTCAAGTGGAAATTCACACGCTTTAATCAGTGGAACAGGAGAAATTTTGTTACTTGATTTAGGCGCATCAGAAAAGACTATTAAAAAAGGCGTTGATTGGAAAATATCAAATATTGTCGGAGCAGCAGTTACTCATAAACATCTCTGACTTGACCATAGCAGGTCGATAGAAGATTTTAAAAGAATGGGAATACCCGTTTTTGTACCATATCTGAAAAACGATAGTAAATCGGTAAATATGGGCGGATTTGTAGTAAAATCTTTTGACCTTACAACGATTGATGGCAGATGGACACACACAGATGCGGACGGCGAACCTTGTGCTTGTTATGGTTTCCTTATCGAACATGAGGAAATGGGAAGGATGCTTTATATAACGGATACGGCTCTTATCAAATGGCGGTTCAAAAATATAAACCATATTCTTCTCGGCGTGAATTATGACAAGGATATGATTCATCCCGATAACGAAGGGAAAAAGAATCATATTTTCGGCGGTCACATGGAGATTGAGACAGCTTGTGAGTTTGTAAAGGCGAATAATTCTAATTCCTTGCATAACGTCATAATGTGCCATCTGTCAGCTGATAATGCCGATTCCGATAAATTCATCGAGCGTATGAAAGAAGTGTGTCCTACGGCGAATGTGTACGTTGCAGGGCGTAATGACGGGTGGTGGTTGAGTGATGGGAAGGTATGAGTTTTCCTTAAATGCAAATATCAAGGCGAAGGATGGCATTTGCCCCTGCTATGGATGCGAAGGAAGGAGCGCTGGATGTCATTCAAAATGCGAGAAATTCACGATTTGGAATCAGAAGCATTTGAAAAATAAAAAAGAAATGCAAAATAAGGCGTTCATCGAAAATCAGGCAGATTACCGAAAGAACGAATACTTTAGAAGAAAGAGGGACAAGCAGAAATGAATAAATGTATTTTTGTTGGCAGAACAACAAGAGATGTTGAACTCAGATACACGCAGTCCGCCAATCCTCTAGCGGTCGGAAGAACTTCCATTGCGGTCGAAAGAGGATACGGAGACAAGAAGAAAACGAGCTTTTTCAATATCTCCGCTTTCGGCGAAACGGCGGAAACAATGGGGCAGTTTGTAAAGAAGGGTACGAAAATCATTCTAGAGTGTGAAGCTGTACAGAATGAATACACCGACAGGGAAGGTAAGAAGCAGAACAGGGTATCCTTTATCGTGAAATTTTTCGAGTTCGCCGAGAGCAAAGCGGCAAGCAACAACGCAGGGCAGGCGAACGATGCTTCGAAACCGCAGAGTAATGCCGATGGGTTTTATCCCATCGACAATACCATTGAAGATGACGATTTGCCGTTTTAAAAAATAAGAAAGGTGGAGACTGATTTTGAGAATAGAAAATTTAATCGTTTTTTTGAAAGAGAATTTTGAAAAAGGGATACAAATGTTCGATACTGCGAATATTGTAGGCGATTTCATGGTGCCTATTTATAAGAAGGACGATATATCAGTGTTTTTCGCGCCGGAATATGACTATATTGAGATATTCGGAATATCTGATGAAGAATTTGAAAGAGTCGAAAAAGAGGTTAATCGGAAAAGTCGGTGATATTATGGATTTGAAAAACATAAAAACGGAATTGTTTAATGACAATTTCCAGAACTATAAGCGGTACGGCATCCCGAAAGCGCAACTTGTTATTGCTGATATCCCCTACAACGTGGGTACGAATTTCTACGGTAGTAATCCCATGTGGTACAAAGGTGGGGACAATAAAAACGGTGAAAGCAAACTTGCCGGAAAGGCTGCTTTTAATACGGATTTTAATTTCAATCTGTACGAGTATTTTCATTTTTGCAGCAAACTGTTGAAGAAAGAAGATACGAAACCCGTATCACGTGGCAGAAGCAGCAACAGCCCGTGCATGATTGTGTTTTGCAGCTTTGAGCAGATGCCGACACTGATAAACGCTGCTAAAAAGCATGGATTTGTAAACTACATACCTTTGGTTTTCTGCAAAAATTACAGTCCGCAGGTTTTAAAGGCGAATATGCGTATTGTAGGTGCGACAGAATACGCCCTTGTATTTTATCGGGGAAGGTTGCCAAAGTTTAGAAACGGGTGTCAGCAGGACGAGAACGGAAAGAATATTCGCGGCACTGGACGGATGATTTTCAACTGGTTCACATGGGAGAAGGACGGAAAAGAGATTCCTAAAATTCACCCTGCGCAGAAGCCCGTAGCCGTAATTAAGAAACTGATTGAAATTTTTACGGACGAAGGGGACATCGTGATTGACCCTTGCAGTGGTAGTGGTTCGACACTGAGAGCGGCTATGGAGTGCGGTAGAAACTCATATGGATTTGAAATTTCAAAGGAATTTTACAGACGAGCAAAAGATGAAATGCTTGTTGTGAAAGAAGAAATGCAGTTGCATTTGTAAGGCGGTGGAAAGATGGACTATCAGAAATTCAAGAAAGCAAAAGCTATCGAGAAGAAAAACAAGGAACGCCTGCTGAAAGTAAATCCAAAATTGAATGAGGACAGCGGAATTTATTTCCTCACAAGAATTGATGAAAACGGATTTAAGTACGCATATATCGGGCAAGCGGTACATATTCTGACGAGACTTGCACAACATCTTGTCGGCTATCAGCATATCGACTTATCGTTGAAAAAACATGGCTTGTATGATGCGGAAACAAACCAGTACGGATGGAAAATCGGTTTCATGCTTTACAAAGACACCGAGTTGGATAGTGCGGAACAGCACTGGATAAAGAAATATGCTGATGGTGGTTATCAGTTGCGGAACAAGACAAGTGGCTCACAGGGAGAGGGCAAATCGCAGATTGCGGAATATAAAGCCGCCAAGGGATATCGTGATGGCTTGGAACAGGGCAGAAAGAATCTTGCGAAGGAATTATCGAATATTGCCGAAAAGCACCTCACAATCGAAATTAGAGAGGATAAGAGGGGAAACAAGATTTCAGAACGGCAGTATGAGAAGTTTATGGAGTTGATGAAAGGAGAGGTGGATTCGTGAAATTCATTGACTTCTTCTCTGGTGTCGGTGGTTTCCGCAGAGGGATGGAGCTGGCGGGACATGAGTGTGTGGGATTCTGTGAATTTGATAAATTTGCAGTAGCCAGCTACACAGCCATGCACCTTATGACGGAAAAGGATCGAGAGTACATAAGCACGTTGCCGAAAAACAAAAGAGTGGCAGAAGCAGGAAAGGAGGAGTACAGGCATGGAGAATGGTATGCAAATGACATTAGACGGATTTTCGCCGAGGACATACCGAAAACAGACTGCTGGTGTTTCGGATTCCCCTGTCAGGACATCAGCGTTGCCGGAAAGCAGCTTGGCTTTAACGGAGCAAGAAGCAGCCTATTTTTCAGAGTTATGCGCCTTGTGCAAGACCTCGAAGAAAAAGATAGACCCACATACCTATTCATTGAGAACGTTAAAAACCTACTTAGCGTTAATGGGGGAACGGACTTCCTTAAACTTCTCATTGCGCTGGACGAAAGTGGGTACGATGCAGAGTGGCAAGTTATCAACTCTGCCGATTACGTCCCACAAAACAGGGAAAGAGTTTTCGTTATCGGACATCTTAGAGGGAGAAGTACCACAAAAGTATTTCCTATCGAAAGAGCAGACAGAGAAAATAGTGTTCAAATAATCGCACATAGAGAGGGATTCCGCAGGAATATGCAAGTGTTTTCTCCGGAAGGGATAACAGAATCGCTAGACACAGGGCAAGGTGGCGGAAGAGGTCATTATACCGCCATGCCCGTATTTTGCGATATGTCAAAAAGTGCAGGAATACAAACTTATGATAAGGCGTTTTGCTTGCAAGCGAGATACCATAAAGGCGTTTGCAACAGGCGAAAGGAAATAAGTGGCATTTGCGTTCCTGTACTTACTCCGGACAGAGCAGAAAAAAGACAGAACGGCAGAAGAATGAAGGGAAATGGAGAGCCAATGTTTACTCTGACCGGACAGGACCGGCACGGAGTTATGATTTCAACGCCTGACGGAATGGCGTTTTATGCCATTTGGTACGAAAAATATCAGTGCTATATTGCTATCCGCAAACTGACACCGAGAGAATGTTTCCGGCTGCAAGGATGGTCGGATGAATATTTCAATAGGGCTGAATTGGTAAACAGTGACAGTCAACTTTACAAACAGGCAGGGAACGGCGTGACCGTACCAGTAATACACGAGATTGCGAAAAGAATGAGGGCGAATGTCAGCATTTCTGCCCGAATTGCAAGGAGGGATAGAAATAGAAAATAAAATAGCAGACCATAGCAATATTTTTGAAAGTTATCTGGCGCAAGATGTTTTTATTATGGATATTATGAAAAGGTTGTTAATGACTGGATACGAACCAAACGGAAAGAAGGTACTTTCAACAGAGAAAACTTAGAGGATTTCTTTATTGATGAGTTTCAACAGTGGATTGAATTAGGAGTACAAGAATGGTGTGATGAAGAATGGGGATTGGAGGAATGAAACATGACAGAGAAAGAGGCTATAGAATATTTGAAAGGACGTTATTTGGTAGTCGAAAGCCCTTTGAACCCAACAAAGGAAGAATGTGAGAGTCATAATGCGGTTATTGATATGGCAATTGAGGCACTCAGAAAACAAATGCCGATTAAGCCAGTTACTGTACTTGGTGCGGACAGGCGATTGATTAGAGTGTTGAGGATGACGATTGATGAAAAGATTAACCGGTTGAGAGCGGCAGAAAAACGGCTCCGGAAACATCTGTCGGAGGATGAATTTGGAGTGGTCGGAAGAACTGCGGAGGGATTTGGACAGGAAGCTGACTGGCTGGAAGAACTAAAACGCTACAGGGACTTGGAAGAACAGGGGCGGCTGTTGGTGTTGCCTTGCAAGGTCGGAGATACGGTGTATGAAATCCTCGAAGAAACCGTACCGAACCACTATTTTTATATCAGCGAGCACAAGGTGCAGGATGTATCGGTAAAGGCTGTCAAGTATGCTGACGAATGGGCATCGTATGACTATGAAAATCTGTATTTCACAAGAGAAGAAGCGAAAGTGGCACTGGAGAAAAGGAGGAATGGCGAATGAGAAATGAATGGACGAAAATAACTGACGGTTTGCCGCCGATAGGAGTTCCGTTAATCGTTACAGTGAAGGACGGTCTACAGGGTAAGCTGAACACGCTTAGATACCCTGTCTATTACGAAAAAGCAAAAGATGGGTGTGGGTATCGTTGGAGTTGGAGGTTTGGAGATTATGACTATGACTTGGTACCGGAGGTCAGCGAGGTAATCGGTTGGATGGAAATGCCGGAGCCGTTGGAGGTGCAGGAATGATTGATGAAATTTTCAATGTGATGGAGTGTTTTGAGGACTGTTTTGTAAACAGGTTTGGAGAATTGATTATATCAGACAGAGGGAATATGTACTTTACAGCGAAAGGCTGTAAAGATAAGACAGATATTATCTGTAAAATGTTAGAATGGTGTTCCAGACCGATAGCAAAAGGTGAACCGTATGCGTCAGCAAAAAGAAACCAAGAGTGGAGAGAAAAACTTCTGGAAGGATACAACAAGTATCTTGGAACGCAATTCACACCGACTGATATGTACTGGATATATGATAAACTGGGAAATGCTGCAAATCATGAGCTTACATTGAAATTTATCGAAAGCGGATATGATTTGAACCTTTTGTATCCGCAGAAGGAGGCGTAGAAATGAATCTTGACGAGAAAATCAACAATAAATAAGAGCGTGGTGTTGTTTATGGCAATATACAGGAATTTGCATATATCGTTCTGGACTGATAATAAGGTCGAGGATGATTTCACGCCAGAGGATAAGTATTTCTATGCTTATCTTCTGACAAACCCACAGACGAATATCTGCGGCTGCTATGAGGTCAGTTTTAATCAAATGTCGCACCATACAGGGTACACGAAGGATACAATTTCAAGGCTGATAAGGCGTTTTGAAAATGTGCATGGTGTGATTCGGTACTGTGCGGAAACAAAAGAAGTCTTGATTCTCAAATGGTACAAGTATAATTGGAGCAAATCGGAGAAAACACTTGTCGGTGTTGAGAATGTCGCAAAGCATATTAAGTCTGATGATTTTAGGCGTTACGTTATGAATACGGTAAATAAGGTTAGAGGCAGTGCGGACGATTGCCAGACGGAAGAAGAACCGAAAAATATTCCCTCTGTTTCCGTAAAGAAAGTGTCCTATTCGGATATGCTGAATGATATGGTTTCCGAGTTTGCTATTTCCGATTATCTTCTGGAATCGGTGCAGGATTGGATAGCCTACAAGGGAGAGAGAAATTTCAAGTACAAAGAAAGAGGTTTGCGGACACTTTTAAAAACAATATCCGAAAAATCAACACAATACGGAGATACGGCGGTGTCAACAGCAATAAATGAAAGCATTTCAAGCGGATATCAAGGTATTGTTTGGGAGAAAATCGGTAAGGCTTCCAGTAGCGATATAAACTGGAATTTTTAGGGGGTGTGTTTTGTGCTGACAAAAGAGGAAACGAAGAAAATCCTTTATATCATGTATAACTGTTTTCAGAATTTCAGACCAAAGAATATCGTAGAGACAACAGAGGTTTGGGAAATGATGCTTTCAGATTATACATATCAGCAGATTTCGGTTGCGTTGAAATCCTATATCCTGTCTGATACAAGCGGATTTGCACCGACAATCGGGCAGTTGGTTGACATGGTTCATTCCGTCAGCAAGCCACAGGAATTGAACGAAATGGAAGCGTGGGCGTTGGTAAGTAAGGCAATCAGAAATAGCGGATACAGATATACCGAGGAATTTTTGAAACTTCCTGCAATCATTCAACGTGCAATCGGAACGCCAGAGCAGCTAAATATCTGGGCTACGGATGAAGATTATAACGAGACAGTAGTTATGAGTAATTTTCAGAGGTCATACAGACTGGTGTTGATGCAGAAAGATGAGAGTGCAAAGTTGCCAACAGAAGTACAGAATTTGCTTTCTAATAATGAAAATCCTGCCAGAATAGAAATGCAGGATAGGATTAAGCAGCTTTCTGATGCGTTTGAAGAAAAGAGCAAATTACTGATTGAGGGCAGGGAGAAGAAAGAACGAGTAGTGGATGATTCTGTTATGGACACTGTTCATGCAGAATTGGAAAAGATAAAAGCAATGAGTATCAGATAAAAGCCAGAACGGAGGAAGATTTATGAAAACGCCAATCGTAAAATCAGATGAAGGAAAACCACAGCTTAACCTTGTGCCATTGGAGATTTTAGAGCCATTAGCAAGGGTACGCGAATTTGCCGTTGAGAAATACGGTATGGAAGGAATTGAGGCATGGAGAAATATCTCTGATGATAGATTGTTAGCTGCTCTGCTGCGACATACGATTACTTACCAGAAAGACCATGATGCTCTTGACGTGGAAAGCGGACTGCCGGCTGCATATCACGTAGCTATCAACGGTGCATTTCTTGCCATCAAGGCTATGGAGAGAATGAAAGAAAGATGTGGATACCAAGTCAAAGAAATTAGCTTTTACGAAAATCTACCGCCAGAATTGCAGAAAAGGGTAGATAAATTTATTTCTGTGGTTTGCAATAGTGGTATGAAAGATGAATCTGAATCAGATTGAGAGGATACCATTTTCCAAACCGCCAAGAAATGGAACAAAAAATTGCTTTGGTCTAACGAGAATACATAAAGCATAAAGGAGGTACTCTTAATTGGCTTTGCGAGATTTGACAAAGCCAGAATTGCGAAAAATTATCGAGAACGCCAATTTTACCGAGGATGAGATGATGGTATTTCAACTGTCCAGTAACGGTTCCCCTATTGATTATATAGCGGACACGATGAAAATATCATCATCTACGGTGAATCGCATTTTGAGGAAGATTTATAAGAAAATAGAAAGGATTGAGGATATGTCGAAACCAGAAGTACCGATTTGGCAGAAAGTTACAATGACGATTGATGAAGCGTCCGCCTATAGCAATATCGGAACGGCAACGCTCAGAAAACTTGCGAATAACCCAAGATGCACTTTCGCCCTTACAAACGGGAACAGAAAGCTCATTAAGCGAAAGGAATTTGACAAGTTTATTGAAAATACTGTTGAGATATAGACAGAAATTAGCCCTGTATGGTAATATGACGCTGTATGGGGCTTTTCTCAAAATGAAAGGGTGTGTAACGATGGGAAAAGACCTTAGAGGTAAAGAATTAGGCGTTGGTATCAGCCAACGGAAAGACGGAATGTATACAGGACGTTTTACAACAAAATCTGGAAAACGAAAACAGAAATACTTTCATAAGTTGCAGGAGTGCAGGGCATGGATGGCAGATGCGCAGTTTGAGGATGAACATGGTGATGTGTTCTTTTCTGACTCTCCAACAGTCGATGCGTGGTTTGACTACTGGATAAATGAAGTAAAGGGAGATAGCATAAGAATTATAACAGAAAGAAACTACAGAAGTATGTGGAGCTTTTCTATTTCTCCAATTATTGGGAATATGGAATTAAAAGACGTAAAGCCGATTCATTGTCAGAAAGTACTAAATATGATGAATGAAGGGCATAAGACATCTACCATTAAGGTGCATAGAGATTTAATGTGGAGTGTTTTTGAATGTGCTGTCGAAAATTATTTAATAGAAAGAAATCCTGTAAGAAGGAATGTGAAAGCAACTGGTGGTAAAAAAACAGAAGCGCGAGAAGCACTAACTGTTGATGAGCAAAAAACTTTCTTAAAAGAATCAGAAAAATCATCATTTTATAATGGATATGCGTTTGTGCTGCAAACCGGGATTCGGGTTGGAGAATTGATTGCGTTAAAGTGGTCTGATGTAGATTTTAAAAATCGAAAAATAAAAATACAGAGAAGTGCATCGGAGGTCGCGAAACAAGGGTTTGTAATCGGAGAACCAAAGACAAAAAGCGGGCATCGGGAGATACCGCTTACAAAAGAAGCTGTCAATATTTTATATAGTCAAAAAGAGAAGAATTCTCAAAACAAAATTATTCCAATCCAGTATGCAGATTATATTTTTCTGAACAAAAACGGAAATCTAATTCAAAAGTCAGCGTATAATCAAGGAATATATGCTATTTGCAATAGATTGGGAATGAGAAAGTTCTCAATTCACTTGCTAAGGCACACATTCGCTACGAGATGTATAGAAAGTGGCATGCGCCCTAAAACGCTGCAAGCAATCCTAGGTCATAGCAAAATTGAAATGACGATGAATTTGTATGTTCATGTAACGGATGAATCCAAACTGGAGGAAATCGAAGCAATAGAAAAAAACTTAAAATTGGTGTAGAAATTGGTGTAGAAATAAAAAATACATATAGAACACCTTGTTTTATCAATGTTTTTAATAAGTATATACATTTTGGGAATAAAGTGATATGATAGCTTGATGGATTGAAGAATGTCAGAAAATTTCCTTAAAGGATAAGGAGGATACAGCATGAAGGTTGTAATCGTAGGGGACGGTAAGGTCGGCGGCACTATCGCCAGACAGCTCTCCGGTGAAGGACATGACATCATTGTAATTGATAATAATACAAGTGTTCTGAATAATGCTTCCAATACGATGGATATTATGAGTGTGGAGGGGAACGGCGCAAGCATGCTTGTCCAGAAAAGAGCAGGTGTGCCTGAGGCAGATTTGCTGATTGCGGCAACCTCCGCGGATGAGGTAAATATGCTTGCCTGCCTGCTGGGGAAAAAGCTGGGCGTGCCGCATACGATTGCCCGTGTGCGTAACCCCGAATATTATGAGCAGATTAACGAATTGAAGGAAGAGCTTGGGCTGAGCATGACGGTAAACCCCGAATTTGCGGCGGCAACGGAAATCCTGCGTCTTTTGCGCTTCCCCTCTGCTTTGAAAATCGAGGTGTTTGCGAGAGGGCGTGTGGAACTGGTAGAGGTCAAGATTCCGCCCCACAGTGTGCTGGATGGGATGCCTCTATGGGCGATTTATAAGGAGTTTCAGGTAAAGGTTCTGATCTGCGCGGTGCAGAGAGCAGGAGAGGTGCATATCCCCAACGGTAACTTTGTATTGCAGGCAGGGGATAAAATCAACCTGACCGCATCACATAGTGAGATTGAAAAATTCTTCCGTACCATCGGTCTGTTCCGTACGGGGGTAAAATCGGTCATGATTCTGGGCGGCGGCAGAATGGCGTATTATCTGGCGAAAGCGCTGATTCTTTCTCATGTGCGCGTAAAGATTATCGAACTGGATTATAAGCGTTGTGAATATCTATGTGAGGCGCTGCCGGAAGCGGTTGTGATTCACGGAGATGGGACGGATAAGGAGACCCTGCAGGAGGAGGGTCTGGAAAAGACGGATGCTCTGGTCTGCCTGACAGGGATGGATGAGGAAAATATCGTAGTTGCTCTTTATGCCAAGGCGAAAAAGGTTTCCAAGGTGATTGCGAAAATCAACCGTATTTCCTTTGATGAAATTCTGGATGCGCTGGATATTGATGGCTTTATTTCGCCGAAGATGATTGCGGCAAATAATATTGTCCGTTATGTGCGCGCAATGCAGAATTCCGCAGGGAGCAGTAACGTAGAAACGCTGCATAAGCTGGTAAATGAGCAAATTGAAGCATTGGAGTTCAAGGTAAGAGAAAAATCCAGCGTAGTGGGTGTGCCGCTCAAGGATTTGAAGACGAAAAGCGAGGTTCTGGTGGCAACGATTATCCGCAATGGCAGAGTTATTATTCCGGGCGGTAATGACATGATTGAGGTGGATGACAGCGTGATTATTATTACCAGAAATAAGCATTTGACGGACTTGAAGGATATTTTAAAATAATAGATTGAAATTTGGTGAAGGGTTATGAATTTTAATATGATTGCCTATATTCTGGGCAATATCATACGAATAGAGGCTGCCCTGCTTGCAGTGCCTGCCTTTGTTTCTATATGGTATCAGGAGGCAAAGGCGGCATCGGCATTTGTCGCAACCATTATCGCCTGCCTGATGGTAGGGACGGTTCTGGTCAGCCGTGAGCCGGAAAATAAGCGGATTTATGGGCGAGAGGGCTTCGTTGTGGTTGCACTTTCGTGGATTGTGATGTCCGTTCTGGGGGCACTGCCGTTTTATCTGAGCGGCTCTATTTCGGGCTATGTAAATTGCTTTTTTGAAACGGTATCCGGCTTTACCACAACGGGCGCAAGCATTTTGCAGGAGATTGAAACTCTGCCGAAAAGTATTCAGTTCTGGCGTTGCTTTACGCATTGGATTGGCGGTATGGGGATTCTGGTATTTATGCTTGCAATTATGCCCCTTGGGGACGAGCGCACGATGTATCTGATGAAGGCGGAGGCACCCGGACCTCTGGTTTCCAAGCTGGTGCCAAAGGTAAAATCGACAGCAAAAATCCTGTATACGATTTATATTGTACTGACACTGGTGGAGATGATTTTGCTGTTTGCAGGTGGAATGCCTTTTTTTGACAGCGTGGTGCATGCCCTTTCGACAGCGGGGACAGGCGGCTTTTCTGTAAAAAATAGCAGCATTGCGGAATACAATAGTGCGTATTTTGAATATGTCATTACGGCATTTATGCTGCTGTTCGGGGTGAACTTCAACCTGTTCTATTTGATGCTGATGAAGGATTTTAAGAATGTATGGAAAAATGAGGAGCTGAGCTGCTATATCGCCATTGTCTGCATTGCGACAGCGTTGATTACCATAGATATTTCTCGGTATTATTCGACAGTGGAGGGTGCCTTCCGCCATGCTTTCTTCCAAGTGGCGGCAATTATGAGTACAACGGGCTTTGTAACGGCAAACTTCGACCTCTGGCCTGAGTTTTCCAAGACGCTTCTGTATTGCCTGCTAATTCTTGGGGCATGCGGCGGTTCAACTGCGGGCGGTATTAAGGTTTCGCGTTTTGTAATCCTTCTGAAAATGATTCGGCGGGAGATCAGCCATATTGTGCACCCGCGCTCTGTTAACCTGATTAAACTGGACGGCTATAAGGTGGATGAGGATTCTATTCGCAGCGTGACAGGGTTTATTATTCTGTATGTGCTCATTTTGCTGGGGTCGTTCATGCTGGTTTCGCTGGATAATTTCGACTTTATTACGAATGTGACTGCGGTTACAACATGCCTGAGTAATGTCGGACCGGGACTTGCTATGGCAGGGCCTGTTGAAAACCTTTCCTTCTTCTCCGGCTTCGCAAAGATTGTGCTTTGCTTGGATATGCTGCTGGGGAGACTGGAAATTTTCCCGATTATTATGCTTTTCGCTCCATCCATCTGGAGAAAGAGCTACATGTAACAACGCAGAGCCAAACATCTGCAAAAAAAGAACAGCTTACATGCTTGCATGATAGGCTGTTCTTTTTATTGCAGATATTTGGCGAGCACCACAACGAGGAAATGCGAAGTATTTTTGAGATGGGCTCTGCGTTGTTGCATGTGGGTGCCCTGATTTCGATTTTACAGAAAAAGCAGCCTGTTTGGGCTGCTTTTTCTGTAAAGGGGAGGGTATATTACTATGATAAACCAAATATAGGTAGTTGTCTGTTTTTTTCTTTCAATATTTTTCTTCCAATAGGGGAAGGGGTGCCTGCAGCCTTTCGGGGAAGGGGACTGCAGGCGGAAGTAAAAGGGGGCGTCCTTTCGACTTCTTTTGTAGTATACTGTAAAAATATGGACAAAGTGTGAATAGAAACTTAAGGCTTTGTTAAAATATGCGAATGTTTTCTTTATTGTGTTATCAGCGTTTCTGCGGTGTTGGGTTGATGTTTTTGGAGATTTGCCACCCATTTGCCACCGTAAATTTCATTTGGGTGGCAAGCCATTTACAACGCTTTCAAATAAATCCGCTGCGGTCTGTGCCATTTCGTCTGTGTGGTGAACGTAGGTATTCATTGTGGTTACAATGTTTTTGTGCCCGAGCCGCTGTTGAACTGCCTTCACGTTGGCACCTGCCTCAATCAGCTTTGTGGCATGGGTATGGCGCAGGCTGTGATAATCAAAATTGATTCCAAGCTCCTGCCGGATGACTCTCTGGCAATAGGCAAAGCTGTTTTTGGTTGTCAGCTCTCCGTTTTCATCAACGCAGATAAAATTGATTCGCCGCGCGCCTGTGGAAAGGATTTTTTGTGTGCCGACAATTCGCTGTCGAGGCGCTCCTTTTTCGTCCGTAAAATCGACAAGCTGATATACTGTGTAGAATTCGCCATATTTCAGTTCGTTTTTAAGCTGTCGGTTTTTCTCTGCCTTGAGGATTCGGTAAAGGGATTCCCCGAATTTTATTTTCCGCTTGGAGTTGTACTTTGGTTCTTTGAGGGAGAACCCCAGATTGCCGTTGATGTTCCTGCGGATAAGCTGACGCTCTACAGACAACGTGCAGTTTTCAAAATCAACATCGTCCCATGTGAGGGCAAAGCACTCATTGATACGCAGCCCACAGTTCCAGCCAATCATAAGCGGAATATAGTAGCGAGAACCAACGGGAAAGCGTTTCCGGATGCGGTCAAATTCTGCATCCGTCAGAACGATGCGCTCTCTGACCGGCTTTGCGACAGTACCTATCTTTACAAACCGACAGGGATTCTCTCGGATATACTGCAAAGGTTGAACAGCATAATCTATCGCAGTAGAGAGGACAACAAAGATAGAGCGTATGGTCGCTTTGGAATAGCCCTGCGCCTTTAGCTGGTTTATGTATTCCTGAATGGCTGCCGCCTGTAGGCTTTTTAAATAATACGCACCGAACTGCGGTTTCAGGTGCCTGTGGATCAGCGTTGCGTAGGTCTGCTGCGTATTTTCTGTGAGATTCATTTTGCAATACTGCTCATACCAGAAGTCCAGATAATCACTGACGCTGATGGTGGAAGGCTGAAAGACCTGTCCGGAGTTTTCATATTCCGCGATAGCCTTCGCCAGAGCCGTTTCCGCTTCCTTTTTAGTGCGGAATCCGCCCTTTTCGATTTTCTTTCTTTTGCCGCCGATCTGAGCGGTATCAAAATAATATGACCATGTTTTACCACGTTTTCGTGTTCCGCCTTTCATAAGCATTCCTCCTTAATTGAAAAATAGGTATAGAAAATAAGGCGGTATCGTGGTATAATCCTATTGCGAGTAGGTGGTTATACAAATACCGCCGTATGAGAATCCTCTTTCCTGTTGGCGCAGGAAGGGGGATTTTTTATTGTTTATTAAACTGCTGCTTCGGCTAAACGCAAGCTTTCTCTATATTGTTCGGCTTTTGCAACTTGTGTGAAGGTAACGGTTGCGTTATGGTTTTCTTTAACAACCTTTTCAATTTCAGGAAGAGAAACCCTAAAAAATTCTTTTCTGGGATTTACCTTGTTTACCTGATTTGCCTTAAAGGTGTTATGCAAGGTAGTTTCAAGAGTAGGTGCATCTTCGCTGAAAATCATTGCGTGGACATCGAATTCGAAAGGAACAGATGCGTCCCCTAATTCTTTCACACGGTCAAGCGGTTCTAATCTTCTGGTCATGCCGATTTTATAAACATTCTCACCGAAAGAGCCGATATTTGAGATAATATATACATAGCCTGCACGTGTGTTCTGTTCTCTTTCGAGGACGTTTGCCTTATCCTTTTCAACTAATTTCAGCTTATCCTCCAGTTCCTTAATCTTATCAATATACAACTGCTTTTCGATATCAGAGGATTTCTGCAGGTAGTCCATGAGCTTTGCGATTTCGTTTTTGAACTGCTTTTCTTCTTTTTCGATTTTCGCTTTTTCTCTTTCAATTTCACGGCGAACCTTTTCTTCTTCTAACATTTGTTCACGGATTGCTTTCTGCTCTTCCTTTTCCTGTTCCTTTTTAAGCTGATAAGCATAGGTCAGGTTTAGCTCCTCTAATTTACATTCTAAGAAATCAAATGTCAGCTTTACGCCGTCTACTTCAAAAAGCTTATTTAAGTTCTCGAAGGATTTGTTCAGTTTATTTCTTTGGGTATCTACATTTTTTGTAGTTACCGCCTTGATGATAGAGGCGCTTTCAGCCTCGAAGCAACGCAGGATCTGTTTGGAATTATCGCGAATTGCCTTTTTGTCTCCATAGGAATTGATAATAAGTGCTTTATCATTTTTTACAAATTCAGACAGCTTTGTTTTCAAAAGTGCCAGTTTATTTTTATATTCCTCGGAAGAAATCGTTTCATCTACTTCAAAATTTGCAGCAACAACAATACTTTCCTTGGAGAGTTCTTCGATTTCCAGGAGTAATTCTGTTTTCTGCTTTTTTATAGCCTTGAGATCTTTGTCTGCGCTGGAAATCTTTTCATTCCATTGTTTTAAATCAATTTCAGCCTGAGAGGTTTTTTCATGATAGTAGCTATCTGCAGCATCGGTTCTTTTGGAATGGTACTCATCGGCGGATGCGTGCCGTTCAGATTCATAAGCATCTGCATCCGAGTGTTTTTGTGTAGCATAAGCATCTGCATCTGTGATTACATCTGCTTTCTCAAGTGCTTCAAGAAAGACCCTCCGTTTTACAAGCAGCAGAATGATAGCCACTGCAGCAAAGACAGGCAGGAAAAGTGAGAGCAAAGAGAATGCAATAAGCAATGCCCACCAAGTAGTAAATGTTTTTTTCATAGTATAATCCTCCTTAATTTGACAATATTCACATAGTGTGATATTTTTGTGTTAAGAAGGCTACTGGACGGTGACTTTCTTTTCCCCTTACAGTATTCGCGGTACTGTAGGGGGAAACTTATATTTTGTGGTTCAAAAAGTTATCCACAGGATATATTGTACCCCCTTTATTTTTTGACATTTTTATGGTATAATCAATCTTACCTTCTGGATACAGGTGAAAGGTACATAAATACCAATGACTGATTTCGAGTTTGTAAGTGTTCTTTTAGACGTTACAATGGTAGTGTTAATGTTATTTAAATAACTAATAAGTTTGAGGCTATACGATAGCTTTTGGTTGACAACACGGAGGTTGCCGCCTTTTCGCCAGCGTAGCTTATGAAAACCCTGTATTGTTGTGGTACAAAGGCGAAGGGATGGTCTCAAACTTGACACTTGCATATATTTGTATTATAATAATTAATGAAATCGTCATTGGGTGATAAAAATGTACCTTTTGAGGAACAATGAGGCGGCAAACTCATTGGTTATGGAAAGAAATTAATTTATTACCATCCTCACCATTTTTATCCACCATTAGGAAAAAGTAGGTTTGAAATATAACCTGCTTTTTTCTTGCAATAAATTTCTTTTCCCTCTACGGTATTAGCGGTACTGTAGGGGGAGTTTTTTATTTAAAATTCCTTCCTAAGCTGCATCAGCCTACCTCGGATATGTATATTTTCCATATCCTTGCCAACAAAGATTTTCGGTTCACAGGCGGGGTTTTCGGGTTGGAGAATCAGCGCATTTTCCTGTTTTTTCACTCTTTTCAGGGTAGCCTCGTCACCATTGACAGCAACAACGGCAATATCTCCATTATCCACATCAGCCTGTTGACGGATCAGGAGCAAATCGCCATGATGGATGCCTGCGTTTATCATGCTGTCCCCCTTAGCCCTGAGCCAGAAGTAGGTTTCGCCTGTCTGGAGGTCAGATTCGGGGGTGGGGATGTAGCCTTCGATGTTGTCCTCGGCGAATAGCGGCGTGCCACAGTTCACAGAGCCGACCAGAGGGACGTTTACCATTGGTTCGGGAACGTAGGGGATGGCACCTTCGGGGAGGGACTTATCTCGCTTTTCGACTAAATCTGATTTTTCAATGCCAAAATAATTTGCTATCATTTCGATTTTATCAATGCGAGGGTATTTTTTCCCATTTACCCAATCAGTAAAGGTGGAGTATTTGAATCCAAGAGCCTCACACATATCATTTCTTGACTTATTATTTAAATCCATATAGTATTTTATATTTTCAGCCATAATGGCTTTGTTTCCGAGGTCGCTCATAGGCTCACTCCCTTTCTAATGACAATATACGCTAAAAACAAAAAAAAATCAAGATAAAAATAAAAAAATTACGCTTTTAGCATTGACAAAACGCATAAAGCGTATTATTATCGTAGTATGAAAGGGGTGAGAATTTTGAAAATTACATTGAAAGCAGCCCGAGTAAGCAAGGGCTTGACACAGAAAGATGCGGCGAAATTGATTGGAATTACGGTAGAAACCTTGGCAAACTACGAAAAAGGAAAGACTTATCCGGATATTCCGATTCTGAAAAAGATTGAGGATACATACGATGTGAGATATAATCAGCTTATTTTTTTGCCTGAAAATAACGCTTAAAGCGTTATTGAAAATAACGAAGAAAGACCAGTAAAAGGATAAGGACGCAAGCGAAGGGAGGTGAATGTGCTTCTCATGAGCATACTGATTTCAATAGCATCTATAGTCTGTGTATACAGCGGATATAGAATAAAGAACCGCGAATGCCGGTCTAAATTTTACAATCTCGGCATGGCATTTGCGGTTATGGCGTTAGTACTTGCCATTAAATAGGGTATTCAAAATCCTCAATGGCAAATTCCAAGTTCAAAGAAAGAGAGCGAACACAGAACATATAGAGAGTTTCAATTTTTTCTTTAGATTCATTATTTTCGAGACAAGTAATGCACTCTAAGGCATCTTTGTAAAAATCTTTATTGGCATTTAACATAAAGCATTTATGTGTTGCAGAGCGAAACTTTGAAATATTCTCTGGGCTGGGATTTGTTAAAGCGAGCGCATATGAATCAGCAAACTCAAAGTATACCTTTTGTTTTTCGAGAAAAAATGTGTCTAATTTTTTCAGTCGAATTTGGTGTTCATTATTTTGCTGGTTTGTGATAGCAGGCACAATGGCAGATATAACGATTGCAGCAAGTGCAACCAACAACTCAATATTCATAAAATTATCTCCTTTCCTATGTACTCGGCTGCGGCAACAGCCTGTATTTTCAGGATAGGACAGGGGGAGAAAAATGTCAAGGAAAGTGAAAAAGATGTTGATAACAGGAGGTGTTCTTATGGAGCCGATGCTTTACACAGTAAAGGAAGTTGCGCAGATTCTGAAATGCAACGCGACCAGAGTATATGGTCTGAAGGAT
>UMAL01069242.1_pt1 | contig 20764 bp, 18 predicted proteins | sample 1963691 | NCBI WGS metagenome assembly UMAL01 (sample SAMEA4835914, study PRJEB28245) | human gut metagenome | biome: gut microbiome; material: fecal sample | place: Denmark | collected 2008
GGTGAGGCTGGTTTTCTTGCCGAAGAAATCCTGACTGTAATCCACCTGGCCCTCCGGGGTCTTGGGCACGTTGTTCAGGTCCAGGGTGGTCACCTGGAACATCTCGCCTGCGCCCTCGCAGTCGGAGCCGGTGATGATGGGGGTGTGGACATACACGAAGCCCCGGCTCTGGAAGAACTCATGCACGGCATAGGCCGCCGCGCTGCGGACCCGGAAGGTAGCGGAAAACAGGTTGGTCCGGGGGCGCAGATGCTGGATGGTCCGCAGGAACTCCACGCTGTGGCGCTTTTTTTGCAGGGGATAGTCGGGGGTGGACCGGCCCTCCACGGCGATCTCGGCAGCCCGCAGCTCCAGGGGCTGCTTGGCCTCCGGCGTCAGCACCACGGTGCCCCGGACGATCAGGGCCGCGCCCACGTTCTGTCCCGCGATTTCCTTATAATTATGCAGTTCATCGGCGCTCATGACCACCTGCAAATTGCGGAAGCAGGAGCCGTCGTTGAGCTCGATGAAGCCGAAGGTCTTCATATCCCGGATGGTGCGGGCCCAGCCGCACACGGTGATCTCCTTGCCGCCCAGTTGCTCCTGGTCGGCAAAGATGGCTGCGATTTTCATGCGATCCATCTTGATCTCTCCTTGTAGTACAGATAATTTATTATTATATGCCGTTTCCCCGGGCTTTGCAAGGCTTTATTGCAGCTTTTGCTGCCGCATCCAGACGTCCATCACCAGGCTGTGGGGCAGCAGCTTCGTCAGCCCCGCCTGGAACCGGGCCACAAAGCCGTACTGGGACACATCCTTGCCCCGCTTGGCGTCCCGCCAGGCCCGCTGCACCAGCTGCTCCGGCTCATACATGGCCACATATTTTTTCACCACGGATTCGCCGCCGTCGCCGGTGGCCCGGTCAAAGAAGGCCGTCCGGGTCCAGAAGGGGCACAGGGCCATCACCCCAACGCCCCGGCTCCGCAGCTCCCGGTTCATAGCCCGGCTGAAGCTCAGCACAAAGGCCTTGGTGGCCCCGTACACGTTAATATAGGGGATGGGCTGGAATGCCGCCACCGAAGCAATATTGATGATCTGCCCGCCCCGGGGCATATAGGGGGCCGTCAGCTGGCACAGGGCCACCACCGCCTGACAGTTCAGGTCCACCATGTTCAGGTTGGTCTCCAGAGGCGTGTCCACCACGGCCCGGAACTTGCCGAAGCCGCTGGCGTTGACCAAAAGGCCCACCTCCACCGGTTCCTCCGCCAGGGCGTCGGCATAGGTCTGGAAGCTGCCCCGGTCCGTCAGGTCCAGGGCCAGGGGGCGGATGGGATAGGGAACCCGGTCCCGCAGCTCCTCCAGGGCCTTTTCATGGCGGGCGATGACCCATACCTCATCGAAGCGGTCGAAGCTGTCCACGGTTTCGGCGAACCGGCGGCCCATGCCGCTGGATGCGCCGGTGATGACGGCGATTTTCTTCATAAGGATGTCCTCCTGTGGATTTCTGGGGATGATTATACCAGAAAATGGTTTCCGTGACAAGGGAAAAGCCGGTGTTCTGCCGCCGGGAAGCCGGGCATATAGTGATGGTGCATAGTATGGCTTAGGAGTGGTGCGCTATCAAAGGGAACATGGAGGAGCGGGCCTGTCAGCTGGCCCTTTACCTGATAGAAAACCGGGCAACGGTGCGTGCGGCGGCGGGGAAATTCGGCGTCAGCAAGTCCACGGTGCATAAGGACCTGTCCGAGCGGCTGCCGGCCTATAACCGGGCGCTGTATCTGCAGGTGAAGGAGGTGCTGGAGGAGAACAAGGCCCAGCGGCACATACGGGGCGGCCTGGCCACCCGGCGGAAGTATAAGGGGGAGTAAAATATAAGGTGCGGGATGTAAATCCCGCACCTTATATGCGCTTATGCCGCCCCGGTGGGGCTTTGGGGCATGCCGGCAATGTAGGCATCCGCCACCGCCGGAACGTAATAGGGGCGATAGCACACGCCCTGCTCCCCGTCGTCACATTCCGCCCAGAACACATAGTAGGGCATGAAGTACCGGTCCGTCTGCCGGGCCAGGTATTGCAGGTCCACCCGCTTGACCCGGTCCTCCCCCGGGAAGGGCTCCCAGGCGGACAGGTGCTGCCCTGCCGCCAGCCGCTGCCGGGCCTGGTCCACAGTCACCAGCGGATAAGCTCCCACCGTGTTGGCGTCGGACAGCTCCGGCCGATACAGCCGGAGCTCACAGCTGCCGCCGGACAGCCGGACCCACGTTTTCAGGATGCTGCGCTGAAGGATGCCCTGGGTCAGGTCCTCCTCCGGCCGGTAGAAATACAGGGAATAGCCGCCGCTGTCCCGGGCGGCCATAAAGTACCGGGTCTGTTCCCCGAAAACGGCCCCATACTGCTCCAGCAGCCACGCCGCTGCAGCGTCAGGGGTCAGAGATGCCAGCTCCGGCCGGGAAAGCTTCACCCACAGCTCTCCGCTCTCCCCCACGGTCACGGTGACATCCTCCCACGTCAGCGCCAGCTCCGTGGGACCCCCTCTGACGGCAAAGGTCACGGCGCACTGCCAGGAGCCATCGGCCCAGGCGGCCTCCATGGCCTGCCGCACCGCCGCGTCCGGCACCCGGGCCTCCACGGCGGCCTGGGCCACGTCCGCCCCCGCCGCTGCCGCCAGCCGCTCCATGGTCCGCCGCAGCTGTGCATAGTCTCCGCCGCCGGTGCGGAAGCCGTTGGCCACGTCCATGCGAGTGGTGTTGCGGAACACCGGCAGGGCGGCAAGCTCCATGCCCTCCTGCCACGGCCCGCCGTCATAGGCGGCAAATTCCTCCGCCGACAGCGGGTAATCTCCCATGCCGCCGTAGTCCCTGTCGATGGTCAGCACCGGCAGGTCCGGGTCCGGGGTGGGTTCCGCCGGGCGGCCTGCCAGCGCCCAGGCTCCCGCCGCCAGCAGCAGACACGCCGCCGCAGCGGCCAGCGGCTTCCACCGCAGCCTCCGCCGGGACCGGGCGGCCTGGGTCTCCTCCAGCAGGTCGTCGGGCAGATGGTTCAGCGACTGGCTGAGTTGATAGCGGTTCATACGTCAAAGCCCTCCTTTTCCAGATACGTCTGCAGCCCCTGACGGGTGCGGTACAGCTGACTCTTGACCGCCGGTACGCTGATGCCGCAGACCCGGGCCGTCTCCGCCAGGGAGTCGGCATAGTAATAGCGGCAGAGAAACGCCCGGCGGGCGGGAAGCGGCAGCGTCCGGAGATAGTCCCCTATGGCCCGGCCCAGCTCCGCCAGGTCCAGGGCCTCCTCCGGGGTGGCAGCGCCGGACACGCAGTCCCCCAGCTCCTCCAGGGACAGGGCGTATTGGGACCCGCCCCGCTTGGCCCGGCCCCGGGTCCGCCACCGGTCGATGGACAGCTGCCGGGTGATGCGGCCCAGATAGGTGGCCAGCACCTGGGGCCGGTGGGGCGGCATGGAGTCCCATGCCCGCAGATAGGTGTCGTTGACGGTCTCCCGGCTGTCCTCCCGGTCCGCCAGGATGCCGAAGGCGATGGACGACAGATACCGGCCATACTGCCGGTCCGTCTGACGGATGGCCTCCTGATCCCGCTGCCAGTACAGGGTCACGATGTCGCGGTCCTCCATGGTGACATTCTCCTTTCGTGTTGCTTCTGCCTGTCATCCCGTCAAAAAATCCCGGTGGTTTCGCGGAAAAGGGGAAAAATTTTTGTATACTGCCTCTATTATGCCGCCGGGGCCGGGGTCCGTCAAGACAAATGCGCCGAAAAAGGCTTGCCCAAACACCCCCCCGGCTGTATAATGGAGAAAACAGTCACAGGAGGGCAAATAATATGGGAATCGTGGTGCTGGGCGCCGTTTTCGTGGACATCAAGGGGTATCCCACGTCCACCTATATCCCCGGCGGGCGCAACGTGGGCCGGGTGGAGCAGGTCCCCGGCGGCGTCAGCCGCAACGTGGTGGAGGACATCGCCAACGTGGAGCTGCGGCCCACCTTTGTGAGCCTGGTGGACGACACCGGCCTGGGGGCCGACGTGGTGCGCCAGCTGAAAAATCACAAGGTCAACACCGATTATGTCCTGCCCACCCCTGATGGCATGGGCACCTGGCTGGCGGTGTTCGACAACCAGGGGGATGTGTGCGCCGCCATCAGCAAGCGCCCGGACCTGCGGCCTCTGATCGCCCTGCTGGACGAAAAGGGGGACGAGATCTTCCGGGATGCCGACAGCATCGCCCTGGAAATCGACATGGACAAGGAAATCGTCAAGCGGGTGTTTCAGTACGCCAAAAAATACGGCAAGGACGTATACGCCGTGGTGTCCAACATGAGCATCGCCGTGGAGCGCCGGGACTTTCTGCAGCAGACCAGCTGCTTTGTCTGCAACCAGCAGGAGATGGGCATCCTGTTCTCCGACGACTACTCGGAAAAGACTCCCGAGGAGCTGAAGGAGATCCTGGCCCTGAAGATCCGCAGCGCCCGAATCCCCCGGATGATCGTCACCATGGGGAGCCAGGGGGCCGTGTACGCCGACTGCACCGGGGAGCGGGGCGCCTGCCCCGGCCGGAAGGTGGACGTGAAGGACACCACCGGCGCGGGAGACGCCTTCTTTGCCGGAGCTACCATCGGCCTGACCTATGGCAAGACCCTGGCCGAGTCCTGCGAGATCGGCACCCGGCTGGCCGCCTCCACCATCTGCACCAGCGGCAACGTGTGTCCCCGGTTCCTGCCGGAGGAGTTCGGCCTGAACGTGGCGGTAACGGACTGAGGAGGGCGGCATGAAGCGGATCGACGAGTGCACGAATATGACCGTGCTGGTGGCCCTGCTGGTGGTGGGCATCCTGCTGGTGATGGGGGCCTACCGCATCTTCTCCTATCTGTGCGAAAATGCGGCCCTGGACGCCCGGACCTTCCTGCTGGGGGCGGCCTGCCTGCTGCTGGCGGTGGTGGGCTTTCTGTTGGCCCGCCGCAGCTTCCGGCGGCTCCAGTACCTGCGGGACAACGAGGAATAGGGCTGACTATAGGCAGCGGCACCCCGGAACAGGGCGGGACACCCCCGGGACAGACCCGGGATAAAACGGGACAAAACGCACCCCTCGGCGCAGACGCGCCGGGGGGTGCTGAAATTTTATCGGGCCAGGTCGGCCACCGCCCGGACGGCGGTGTCGATCTCCTGAGGGGTGTTGAAGGGGGAGAAGCTGAAGCGCACGATGCCCTGGCGCTCCGTGCCCAGGGCACGGTGGAGCCGGGGAGCGCAGTGGGCCCCGGGGCGGGTGGCGATGCCCCAGCCCTGTAAGAGGGCGTCGGACACCTCGCCGGAGTCCAGGCCCCGGATGTTCAGGGACACGATGGCCGCCCGGCAAGGGGCGGAAAAGTCGCCGTATACCCGGACGCCGGGAATGTCCCGGACTCCCAGGTAAAACCGCCGCATCAGGGTGTGCTCCCGGGCGTACAGATTCTCCACCCCCTCTGCCAGGAGATACTCCAGGGCGGCGTGAAGCCCCGCCAGCCCGTGGCTGTTGAGGGTCCCGGCCTCCAGCCGGGTGGGGTAGGCGGCGGGCTGGTCCGGGTCGAAGGAGTGGACGCCGCTGCCGCCCCGCAGCAGGGGCCGGATCTCCACCCCCGGGCGGATGCACAGGCCGCCGGTGCCCTGGGGCCCCAGCAGGCTCTTGTGGCCGGTGAAGCACAGAACGTCCGCCCCCAGGGCCGTCATGTCCAGGGGGACGGCCCCCGCCGTCTGGGAGGCGTCCAGGATCAGGAGGGCCCCGTGGGCATGGGCCAGGGCGGCGATGCGGGGGATATCCGGCATATCGCCGGTGACGTTGGAGGCGTGGGTGCACACCACAGCCCGGGTGTTGGGCCGGAACAGCCCCTCCAGGGCGTCATAGTCCAGGCGGCCGTTTCCGTCCGCCGGAAGGAAGCTCAGGCCCATGCCCTGCCGCTGCAGGGCATACAGGGGCCGCAGCACCGAGTTGTGCTCCAGGTCTGTGGAAATGGCGTGGTCCTCCGGGGTCAGCAGGCCGCAGATGGCCATATTCAGGGCCATGGTGGAGTTGGCGGTGAAGGCCACATGGTCCGGCCGGGGACAGCCCAGCAGCCGGGCCGCCAGGCACCGGGTATCGTACACCGTCCGGGAGGCGGCCATGGAGGCCCCGTGGGCTCCCCGGGCGGCGTTGCCCGCCGTGCAGATGGCCTCCGCCACTGCCCGGGCCACCTGGGGCGGCTTGTGCAGGGAGGTGGCGGCGCTGTCCAGATAGATTTCCGTCATCAGAACATCTCCAATACGCAGCAGGGGCCGTGGCCGATGCCGTTTTCCTCTAAAGCCGCCGTCAGGACGGCTTGGTCGCCGGGGGCCGCCTTCCAGGCCAGGCCGCACCCGGCGGAGATCCGGGAGGGCAGGGGAATGATGCGCCCCGGCAGGGACAGCCGGGTGAACAGAGCCTCCGCCGCCAGGGCCTGGGCCGTCTCCTGAAAGGAGATCACCAAGGCGGGGGTGCGCTGCCGGTTCTTCGGTCTGTTCGGCCGGGGCGAGGATTATTACATTCCCTGGGACTGCGTCCAGCGGTTCGGAGAGGACATCATCCTCATCGACAAGCCCTTCCAGCGCCGGGAGGGCGAAAAGAAAAAGCGGCGCTGGTAAACACATGGCCGCGCCTACAGGTGCGGCCATGTGTTTACCCTGCAAAAAAAATGCCGCCGGCGCGGCAAACCCTGCGTCGGCGGCATTCCTGCCGATTTTATTTTTCCTGCTGCTCCGTATCCTCTCCGCCGATCAGCAGCTGCCGCTGCTGGTTCAGCAAATAGGAGAGGTGCTCCCGGTCCGTGGTGTAATAAATACGGTTTCCCTCCACCAGGCAGGTAACAAGCCCCGCATTCACCAGCTTGCTCATATGGTGGTGAATGGTGTTGCGGGCCAGGCCGAAATGGTTGCACAGCTGCTGACCGTAGACCGCCGGATGATCCCTCAGATAACAGAGAATGTCAAACCGGGTCTTGTCCCCGATGATCCGGATGGCGTCATATACCTGGGAGGCGCTGCTGTTTTCCGCCAGGGTGCGCCGCAGCGACAGCCGCATAACTCCGCAGCAGATCAGCACGCTGCCGTCCTCCTGCTCCATGGAGAGGTTGGTATCCGGTCCCATCAGAAAGGGAATCAGGTGATAATGCACCTCCGGCGTGATGGCCAGGCTGGAGGTCTCCCGGAGATAGCTCTCCGTCCCCAGGCCCTCCACCTCCCGGCAGAAGGCCTCTATGATCTCCTGAATGCGGCCGGACTCCGTCTCCAGCGCCGCTATGGCCGGGCGCAGACAGGCTGCGATCTCCGGCAGCAGAGTCCGGTAATTCTGGTGGATCTCCAGCAGAGCCAGGCGGCTCTCCGTGGGGATCGTCAGCGCCAGCACCCGGGAAACCAGCTTTGCGGCAGCCCCGGCGGCAGGGCCGGACTGCTCCTCCAGGCTCAGCGAGATCATCATGTTTCGCGCCGTCTCGTCCGGCGTCAGGCGCTCCATCTGCTGCATCAGGGTCTCAAAGTCCTGCCGGCGGGACAGCATGGGATAGAAGAACAGAAAAGCCGGACTATAGGATCCGATGGTGCTGTAGGAAAAGCCCTTGATGTCGCCGAACAGACGCTGCAGGGTCTCTGCCGGGACGGAAACCTCCGTGTCCAGGTCCTGCAGCAGCTCCCGCAGGGCGGCGCTGGCCCGATGGAAGGGCTCCGCCTTCCGGACGCCCCGGGCCTGTAAGCGCTCCTCCAGCCGGTCCAGGGTATGGCCGTTGGCCCGGGAGCCTAAGTACGCCAGAGCCTCCAGCGCCGGGTTGATCTCGTGCAAAATTTCCATGACAGTGCTCTTCCTTTGCTTCTTTGACGGATGCGGACAGGCTTTCCCGGGGAGCATCCCGCGGTTTTCTCGCCCTGTCCCACTGGCCTTGATTATACATCCTTTTTTCCGGCAAAACAAGGGGACTCCGCGCCGCTGCGGCGGTTTTTTGCAGTCCTGCAATACAGAGCCGTTTTGCATGGGGCGGACCGTTGACTTTTCCGGGGGAATCGTGTATGATAAGAATGGCTCTGTGGGGACACGGGGCCGGAAAGTGAATCATGTCCGAGGATGCTGTGTGGCTGTCCGCTGCAAAGGCCCCTGTGGGGGTCAGGCGGCAGCCTGAAAGGAACGGGGTCGGAAGCCCCACGCGAACGGCACTGTGGGCGCAAGAATGCACCGAAGCGGCCTTGGCCGCCGGGACGAAAGTCCGCCATTGGGAGAACCCCCCCGAGAAGGTAGGATGCAGACGGGGAGCGGAGGCTCCGGGGCGCGAGGCAGGAGAATTGCACGGCGGAGGACATTCAGCGCGGCGGGCGTTTTCTTCGTTGGGCGCAGACAGGATCCATGCGCCGCCGGTGTCTCCTTTTTCAGGGGATGGACCGGCGGTTTTTGCACCGGGTGTGTATCTGCTTTTCCTCCGCCGCAGACACACTTCGTTGACTTGCCGGAAACGGCTGGGCATAAATATTTCACAGGAGGAAAATGCATATGAAGAAACGCATCGTTTCTCTGCTGCTGGCATTGGTGATGGTACTGAGCCTGGTACCCACCACTGTCTGGGCAGCAGAGAACCACGACGGCCAGGTTCGGGTCATCGTGGAAAACACGACCTACGCAAAGGCCGACGGCGCTGCCTGGGATGGCACGCTGGTGGACAAGTGGGTGGACCTGGTTCCCGGGTCCACCATGATGGACTGCATCGTCTCCGCCCTGGGGAGCTATTCCCAGACCGGGGCCGACAGCGGCTACATCACCGAGATCAACGGCCTGACCGCCGGTGACGGCGGAGCCGCCTCCGGCTGGATGGGAACCCTGAACGATTGGTTCACCAACGTTGGGTTCAAGGACATCAAGGCCGGGGACAAGCTGTTCGCCGGGGATGTCATCCGGGTCATGTACACCGTTAACGGCTACGGCGCGGACATCGGCGGCGACTGGAACACCCAGAGCGACACCAGCCTGGCGGCCCTGTCCTTCAGCGAAGGCGTCCTGACTCCCGACTTCGCCTCCGACAAGACCGCCTACACCCTGACCCTGCCCCAGGGCGTCACCGGCATCCGGATGACGGCCACCGCCTCCAACAAGAACAATCAGGTCTATCTCTCTGCCGACGGCACCGACTATCGCCGGGTGGAGACCGTGCCCGTCCATAACGGCACCGTCCTGACCATCCGCTGCGGCGACGCCGCGGAGGCCACCGAGTGGTCCCCCGCCATCACCCCCACCACCTACACCGTCACCGTGTCCCAGGAGGGCGACGCGCCCCAGGGCGACATGGACGTCTCCTTCAAGGGCCTGCACAATGCACAGCTGTCGGACATCAAGGTCTACTCCTATACCGATGGCGTGAAGGGTGACAAAAACCTGCTGGAGGGCGTGGACATTGAGCCCAATGGCTACGGTCTGATGTACAACACCAAGCTGCCTGTGGGCGACTATCTGGTGGAGGGCTACAACACCGAGGGTCAGTGCAACGGCACCCTGGTGCTTACCGTGAAGGCCAATCAGGACAACGTGTTTACCCTGGTCCGGGCCTACGCCATCTATGCCACCAACGACAGCAGCAGCTGGGTGGAGGGCAAGGATTACACCATCGACGTCACCGTTACCGGCCCCGACGGCACGGACCTGCAGGCCAAGACCGGCGTCTCCACCACCTATGGCAGCACCCACACCGCCTGCCTGTTTGTGGAGGGCGGCAGCCTGAAGATCACCCTGACCCCCATCGGCGACAAGGCGGCGGGCTATCTGCCTGTCACCACCACCATGACCAACAAGCAGACCGTGGGCTGCGGCGCCAAGAGCTTCTCTCTGACCATTCCCAAGGCCCTGGACATCACCGTCACCGCCCCCGCCGGTTCCACCCTGCGGATGGGCACCTTCGGCAGCTACTATAGCTATACCTTCCTGGAGCCCGTTTCCCAGGAGACCAAGGGCGACACCATGACCGCCTCCTTCCGCCTGCCGGAGACCGGCAGTCAGCAGTTCCTGCGGGCCCAGAATCCCGACGGCGTCACCTACTGGACCTTCGGCAAATTCACCGGCGGCCAGGAGCTGGCAGTGACCCGGGACGACCTGCACCTGGATGACGATGTCACCGCCGCCTCCGTCAACCGCTTCGACAAGAACGTGTATGACCTGGGCAACATCTACCTGAACATCAACCGCCAGGGCTACCTGAACATGGATGCCGGCCAGACCTACGAGCTGAACGTGCTGCGTAACTGGCAGGCCATCGAGAGCTTCATGAACAGCCAGATCGCCCTGCCCGACGCGCACTATCGGGTGCTGAGCCTGGACGGCGGCGACAGCGACGTGGTGACCATCACCCCCGATGCCAACAACTCCTGCCTGGCCACCATGACCGCCAACCGCCCGGGCACCGCCATCGTCCAGGTGACCTATGACGCCATGACCTTCGCTCAGGGTATGGGCGGCAAGGACTTCAGCGCCATCTGGCCGGAGTTCACCGGCGTGTTCGTGGTGTCCGTGGGTGCCGACGGCTCCTCTATCCAGACCAACACCTTCATCGACCGTCCCACCGTGAACATCACCAAGGACGAGCAGAAGTATCTGGACGCCGAGCACGACATCCTGTTCTATGTGGGTACCCAGGGCGCCAGCTACAGCTTCACGCCCCAGGAGGGCTGCACCGTTACCGTGGCCCGCTCCACCGTCACCGATAAGATGACCTTCAACGGCTTCACCAGCCAGGGCGTTTCCGTGGATAAAAACGGCCAGGTCACCGTTACGGGCCTGACCACCGGCCGCCACATTCTCCGCATCGAGAAGGACGGCATGGCCGCCTACCAGGTCATCACCGCCCGGGGCGTCAGCTATGACATCATCGACGCCGACGGCAACGTCCTGCCCCAGGATGCGGAGCTGGTTCCCGGCCAGGCCGTAAAGGTCCAGTTCCACGACCTGGTAAGCCCCAAGGAGAAGATCTCCGGCGTTTACAACTTCAATTTCTCCCTGGTGTACCTGGATGCCCAGGGCAGCAAGTATCAGACCAACCCCGGCACCCCCTTCGGCCAGTATGACTTCAGCAGCAATCCGGCCCGTCAGCTGCTGAGCGTCACCATCCCCGAGACCGCCGAAGGCTACAGCTATGACCTGACCGGCACCATCCGGGTGGGCGGCTTCGGCGGCATTCCCACCCACCGCGGCGTGTCCTACCGCTCCGGCATGGACCGCCAGTACGGCACCACCACCGCCGCAGTCCTGACCCGTCTGCCTGAGCTGGTGCTGCCTCTGACCGGCTGGTACGTCCACGATGTGGAGCAGAAGATCGCCGCCATCGGCGAAGTGACCCTGGACTCCGAGGAGGCCATCCAGGCCGCCCGGACCGCCTATGACGCCCTGCGCCAGGAGCGCAAGGAGCAGGTCAGCAATTATGACGTGCTGGTGGCCGCCGAGGCCCGGCTGGCGGAGCTTCAGGACGAGGCCGTGGCCAACGTGGAGACCCTCATCAACGCCATCGGCCAGCCTGTGACCCCCGCCTCCCGCGCCGCCGTGGAGGCCGCCCGGGCCGCTTATGACGCCCTGGCCCAGAAGCTCCAGGCCCGGGTGGGCAACTATGACGTGCTCCTGGCCGCCGAGGCCCGGCTGGCGGAGCTGAACGCCGAGAACATCTATAAGACCACCGGCGACTATATCGCCGCCAAGGGCGCCCCCGTCACCGGCTCCATCGGCGGCGAGTGGGCGGTTCTGGGCCTGGCCCGTTCCGGCCGGGACATCCCCGGCACTGACGACTACTACGCCTCCGTGGAGGAGTATGTGCGCAAGGCCATGGACGAGGACGGCCGCCTGAACCGCTCCCGCTCCACCGAGAATTCCCGTCTGATCCTGGCCCTGACGGCTATGGGTAAGGACGTGACCCATGTGGCCGGGCGGAACCTGCTGGACGGCCTGGATTCCATGAGCTTCATCACCAAGCAGAGCGTCAACGGTCCCGTGTGGGCTCTGCTGGCTCTGGACAGCCATGACTATCCCGTCTCCGGCGACGTGACCCGGGAAAAGCTGGTCCGGGCCATCCTGGATACCCAGCGGGAGGACGGCAGCTGGCCTGTCATCGCCTCCTCCCAGGTCCCCGATGTGGATATGACCGCCATGGCCATCCAGGCCCTGGCTCCCTACTATGAAAACGCCCAGGTGAAGGCGGCTGTGGACGCGGCCCTGACCTTCCTGGCCGGTGTGCAGAACGCCGACGGCACCTTCAGCGAGATCCCCGGCACCGATGCCTCCGCCGAGTCCACCGCCCAGGTCATCGTGGCCCTGACGGCCCTGGGCATTGATCCCACCGCCGACAGCCGGTTCGTAAAGAGCGGCGTCAGCGTCGTGGACGCACTGTGCGGCTTCTATGTCACCGGCGGCGGCTTCCGCCACCTGATGGCCGACAAGACCGTGGACGGCATGGCCACCGAGCAGGGCTACTATGCCCTGGCGGCCTACTATCGCCTGACTGCCGGCAAGACCAGCCTGTATGACATGAGCGACGTCACCATCACCGTGACGCCCGATCAGCCCGCAAAGCCCGACGCCCCCCGTACCGGCGATGAAAGCCCGGTGCTGGTGTGGATGGGTATGGCGGCTCTGGCCGGTGCGGCCGTGCTGCTGATGCAGAACAAGAAAAAGCGCGCGTAAACCGCCGCAAATACACCCGCGCAGGGGCGTCTTCGGACGTCCCTGCGCATGGTGCTATAAATGGAGGTGTTCCCCTATGCGGAAAAGATACGGAAAATTCCTGCTGGCCCTGGTGCTGGCCCTGACATTGCTGATGGCGGGGTGCGGCAGCCAGACCCCGGACACGCCGGTAACGCCGGTGAACCCCGGCACGGAGCAGACGGATCCCCAGGACAAGCCCGAGACGCCGGATACCCCGGATACCCCCAACGAGCCGGACACCCCGGACACGTCAGAGCCGTCCGGCCAGGACCAATACCACACGGACCCGGTGCCCCAGGGGAAGCCCCAGCCGGTGGAGCCGGAGGAGACCAAGCCCGACACCTCTCAGCAAGCCACCTGCACCATCTCCATCTCCTGCGCCACCATCCTGGATAATATGGACAAGTGCGAGGAGGCCAAGCGGGCGCTGATCCCCGCCGACGGCACCATTCTGGCGGCTTCCACGGTGACGTTCTCCCCGGGGGAGAGCGTGTTCGACGTGCTGCAGCGGGTGTGCCGGGAGCGGAAGATCCCCATGGAGTTCAGCTTCACGCCCATCTATAACTCCGCCTATATCGAGGGGATCTATAACCTGTATGAGTTCGACGTAGGCGACGGCTCCGGCTGGATGTACAAGGTCAACGACTGGTTCCCCAACTACGGCTGCTCCCGGTACCAGGTGCAGCCTGGCGATGTGATCTGCTGGGTGTATACCTGCGACCTGGGGTATGATGTAGGAGGCGGCTTCATGGGCGGCTGAGCCTGTCCCCAAAACGATTCTGTGAAAGGAGGCCGGAGCCGTGGGCGACGCCTTTTCCCGCTATCACCCCCTGGTGAACTTCCTGTTTTTCGCCCTGGTGCTGGCCTATTCCATGGTGCTGATGCACCCGGTTTGCCTGGCGGTGTCCCTGCTGGGGGCGCTGCTGTATGCCGGGCAGCTGGAGGGCCGCCGGGCCCTGGCAAGGCACCTGCGGGTGGCCCTGCCGGTGCTGCTGCTGGCGGCCCTGGTGAATCCCGCCTTCAACCACGCGGGTGTCACCATTCTCATCTATCTGCCCTCCGGCAACCCCCTGACGCTGGAGAGTATTCTGTATGGTCTGGCGGCGGGGACCATGCTGTGCGCCGTGGTGCTGTGGTTCATGTGCTTCAACCGGGTCATCACGTCGGACAAATTTGTGTATCTGTTTGGCCGGGTGATCCCGGCCCTGTCCCTGGTGCTGAGCATGACCCTGCGGTTTGTGCCCCTGTTCCGCCGCCAGCTGGAAACCGTGCGCCAGGCGCAGTTCTGCATCGGGCGGGACGCCTCCACCGGCAGCGCATGGCAGCGGGCCAGAAAGGCCGTCACCATCTTTTCCATCATGGTGACCTGGGCTCTGGAGAACGCCATCGAAACCGCCGACAGCATGAAAAGCCGGGGCTACGGCCTCCGGGGCCGGACGGCCTTTTCCATTTACCGCATGGAGGACCGGGACAAATACGCCCTGGGCTGGCTGGGCTTCTGCGGCATGTATCTGCTGTGCGGAAGCCTTGCCGGGGGCCTGAAATGGTGGTATTTCCCCATGCTCCAGGGAGCCATGGCCCAGCCGTTTTCCATCAGCTTTTACCTGGCGTATCTGGCCCTGTGCCTGACGCCGGTGATCATAGACCGAAAGGAGGCGCGGGTATGGCGCTGTTCACCGTCGAAAATCTGACCTTTTTCTATCCGGGGCAGACCGCCCGGGCCATTGACAGCCTGTCGCTGACGGTGCCGGAGGGTGCGTTCCTGGTGCTGTGCGGTCCCTCGGGCTGCGGCAAGTCCACGCTGCTGCGGCAGCTGAAGCCCGCCCTGGCCCCCCACGGGACCCAGCAGGGCCATATTCTGTTCCGGGATACGCCGCTGGACCGGGTGGACCAGCGGACGCTGGCGGCCCGCATCGGCTTTGTCCAGCAGTCGCCGGAAAACCAGATCGTCACCGACAAGGTCTGGCACGAGCTGGCCTTCGGGCTGGAGAGCCTGGGGGTGGACACCCCCACCATCCGCCGCCGGGTGGCGGAGATGGCGGCATTCTTCGGCATCGAGGACTGGTTTTACCGGGACGTGGCGGAGCTGTCCGGCGGACAGAAGCAGCTGCTGAACCTGGCCTCTGTCATGGCCATGCAGCCGGACGTGCTGATCCTGGACGAGCCCACCAGCCAGCTGGACCCCATCGCCGCCTCGGACTTCCTGGCGGTGCTGGGGAAGATCAACCGGGAGCTGGGCACCGCCGTGGTGCTGACGGAGCACCGGCTGGAAGAAGCCTTTCCCCTGGCCACTGCCGTGGCGGTGATGGACCGGGGCAGGCTCCTGTGCACCGGCACCCCCCAGCAGGTGGGCCGTCAGCTGAAAACCCTGGGCCACGGGATGTTCCTGGCCATGCCCGCCGCCATGCGCATCTGGGCCTCGGTGGAGACGGAGGCCCCCTGCCCCGTCACCGTCCGGGAGGGGCGGGACTTTCTGCGCCGATATGCCGCGGAGCGTCCGCTGGGCCCCCTGCCCCGGGAGGAGGCGCACCCCCGGCGGGAGCCGGTGATAACGGCCAGGGGGGTGTGGTTCCGGTATGAGCCGGACAGCCCGGACGTTGTAAAGGGGCTGGACCTGACCCTGGGCCGGGGGGAGTTCCTGGCCCTGCTGGGCGGCAACGGCGCGGGAAAAAGCACCACCCTGCGGCTGCTGTCCGGCATGAAAAAGCCCCAGCGGGGCGAAATTTCCCTTCGGGGACGCATGGGGATGCTGCCCCAGAATCCCCAGACCCTGTTTGTGAAGAAAACGGTCCGGGAGGACCTGTTTGAGATATTCTCCGGCACGAAAACACCCCGCCCCCGGCAGGAGGAGCGGGTGGCCCGGATGACGGCCCTGTGCCGCCTGGAGGACCTGCTGGACCGGCACCCCTACGACCTGTCCGGCGGCGAGCAGCAGCGGGCGGCCCTGGCCAAGGTGCTGCTGCTGGAGCCGGAGATCCTGCTGCTGGACGAGCCCACCAAGGGCCTGGACGCGGAGTTCAAGCAGACCTTCGCCCTGATTCTGCGGACTCTGCTGCGGCAGGGGGTGTCCCTGCTGATGGTCAGCCACGACGTGGAGTTCTGCGCCCGGTACGCCCACCGCTGCGCCCTGTTTTTCGATGGCGGCGTGGTGACGGAGGCGGCGCCCCGGGACTTCTTCAGCGGCAACAGCTTCTATACCACCGCCGCCAACCGCATGGCCCGCAGTCTGGAGCCCCGGGCGGTGACGCCGGAGGACGTGATGGCCGCCTGCGGCGGCACGGTGACGCCGGAGCCGCCTCTGCCGGAGGATATCCCTCCTCTGCCGGAGGCCCGGGAGGAGACGCCGGACTGGAAGCCGCCGCGGCTGCCCCTGTGGCGCAAGGCCCTGGCCGCCGTGTCCGGGGCGGGGGCCATGGCCATCTTCCTGTATGCCGCCAATGTCACGGACCTGTCCGCCGTGGTGGACAAGGGCGGGCTGACGGCCCTGGGGCAGAAGCAGCTGGCGCTGTATCTGGTGTTCTGCGGACTGCTGCTGATCCTGGCCCTGGCCATCGGGCGGCGGTCCAGGCCCCCGGCGCAGGTGCAGCTTCCGGTGGAAAAGCGCAGGCTGTCCCGCCGGACGACGGCGGCTGCGGCGTCCATCCTGCTGCTGATCCCCGTGACCCTGTTCGTGGGGGTGTATTACCTGAACAACCAGCGATACGGCCTGGTGTCGATGCTGGTGCTGCTGGAGTGCATGGCCCCGTTTTTCCTGGTGTTCGAGGGGCGGCGGCCCCAGGCCCGGGAGCTGGTGGTCATCGCGGTGCTGTGCGCCATCTCCGTGGCGGGCCGGGCGGCGTTTTTCATGCTGCCCCAGTTCAAGCCCGTGATGGCCATGACCATCATTTCCGGCGTGGCCCTGGGCGGCGAAAGCGGCTTCCTGGTGGGGGCCTTGTCCATGCTGGTGTCCAATATGCTGTTTTCCCAGGGGGTGTGGACCCCCTGGCAGATGTTCTGCATGGGGATCATCGGCTTTCTGGCGGGTGTCCTGTTCCGGAAGGGCCTGCTGCGGCGGACCCGGGGGAGCCTGTGCACCTTCGGCGCCTTCTGCGCCATCGTGATCTACGGCGGCATCATGAACCCGGCGTCGGTGCTGATGTGGGCCGGGGCGGAGACCCTGACTTGGAAAACCCTGCTGACCTATTACGTCACCGGCTTCCCGGTGGACTGCGTCCACGCCGCGGCCACGGTGTTCTTCCTGTGGATCGCCGCGGAGCCTATGCTGGAGAAGCTGGACCGCATCAAGGAGAAATACGGCCTGCTGCTGTGAGGGCTGCCGGGGGGTTGCAATTTCCGGAAAAGTGTGGTATACTGATCTACCAACCAAAAGAGAGGAGGTCCGCCATGGAAAAGCGGGGTATCAAGATCGCGGCCCAGAACCGCAAGGCCCACCACGACTATTTCGTGGAGGACCGATACGAGGCGGGCATCGAGCTGGCCGGAACGGAGGTCAAGTCCATCCGGCAGGGCCGGGTGAACCTGAAGGATTCCTACTGCGTGGCCAAGGACGGCGAGATCTACGCCCACAGCATGCACATCTCTCCCTATGAGCAGGGCAACATCTTCAACAAGGACCCGGACCGGCCCAAGCGGCTGCTGATGCACAAGCGGGAGATCCGCAAGCTCCACGACCTGCAGAAGCAGGACGGCTATGCCCTGATCCCCCTGAGCCTGTACTTCAAGGACAGCCGGGTGAAGGTGGAACTGGGCCTGTGCAAGGGTAAAAAGACCTACGACAAGCGGGACGCCATCGCCAAGCGCGACGCCAAGCGCGAAATGGAGCGGGCCGTCCGCGAGAAAAACCGGTAAAAAAGGAGCGTATCCATGAACAATCCCATTGTTACCATCGAAATGGAGAACGGCAAGAAAATCACCGCTGAGCTGTATCCCGATATTGCACCGCAGTCTGTGCGGAATTTCATCTCCCTGGCCAACTCCGGCTTCTATAACGGGCTGATTTTCCACCGCTGCATCTACGGCTTCATGATCCAGGGCGGCTGCCCCGACGGCACCGGCATGGGCGGCCCCGGCTACTGCATCAAGGGCGAGTTCGCCGCCAACGGCGTGCCCAACGACCTGCGCCACACCCGGGGCGTTCTCAGCATGGCCCGGGCCCAGGCTATGGACTCCGCCGGCAGCCAGTTCTTCATCATGCACAAGGACGCGCCCCATCTGGACGGGCAGTATGCTGCTTTCGGAATGGTCATCGACGGCATGGACGTGGTGGACGAGATCGTCTCCCAGCCCAGAAACATGATCACCAACAAGCCCAAGAAGCCCCAGGTGATGAAGTCCGTCACCGTGGACACCCAGGGCGTGGAGTACCCGGAGCCTGACAAGCTGCCGGACCCCTTCCACAAGTAAAAATGTTTTCAAGGTATCCGGGCCGGTTTCCCGGCCCGGACGCCTCCTATCCCATATACGGGGCTGTACCGGTTTCGACGGGGGTGTGGAGGCAGGATAAGCGGGCGGCGGCGCCTGACCGCCTTAAAACGGGCAACTTTAAAATTAACTGACAACAATCGTATTGCTGTCGCTGCCTAACTAAAGGCAGCCGTCTGAACCGGAGAGGCCACAGGCCGGGGAAGGCGTCGTTGATGTGGCGGACGTGCGGCGGGTAAGAGTTGCCCCGCCCATGCATCATGACTCTACTGAACTGTGCAGTCTGGCCAGTGCCTGCCCAGGGAGGGAATGCTGAAACTGTCCTGCGCCCGGAGAAGGTCCTGTCAAAGTGCTTTCGGACAGGGGTTCGACTCCCCTCAGCTCCACCATAATGTGGAGACAAAAAAGATGTCTCCTGCGAAAAGCCCGAATATATCGGGCTTTTTTGCTACCCAAACGGCGATTTTTCTCTGTACCAAAACGCAGATGTAAAATCGCCGTTTTCCCTTTGTGGATAGACTTGAACTCCCGAAAAGTAAATATCAGATACACAGGCAGATAGAAAGCAAAAATCTATTGCATCTGTAAAATGAAAGTAGACACTCACAAAATGTTAGTACCAGATAAGAAAACATTGAAAAAGTCAGTAATATCAATGTTTTTCAAGGTACAAACACGGTGCGAAGTCGAAAAAATCAAATACTGACAGGCATTAAGGGCGCTGATACGCAAAATATCAGCGCCCTTTTCCTGTTCTTACGCCGTAGGTTAAAAATCCTATGGCGTTTTTTATGCCCTGTTTTCCTTGTGCCTTTGAAAAAATGTATGAATTAGGGTGGAAAAACCGCAGTTCTTTCCTCTGTAACCGTCGCTTTGTGATGGACGTGGGTGTTTTCCTTTGTAGAGGATAACGGAGGGATACAGACGGTAAAAACACCGAAAAACAACACTTTTCAATTTTACAGGAAGGAGGTACGGAAATGGCAGTATTCCGCATAGAAAAGACCCGTGATTACACGGTCATGTCGAACCATCATCTGCGTAACACGGGATTGTCCCTGAAAGCGAAGGGGCTGCTCTCTCTTATGCTCTCTCTGCCGGAGGAATGGGACTACACCACAAAAGGTCTCGCCCATATCTGCAAGGATGGCGTGGACAGTATATGCGCCGGAGTGCGTGAGCTTGAGGAACACGGGTATGTGATCCGTGAGCGCGTCCGAAACGAAAACGGTCAGCTCGGAGCCATCGAGTACACCATTTTGGAACAGCCCATAGAACCGTCACCTAAACGGGAAAAACCTAAACAGGAAAATCCAGTTCAGGTAAATCCAGTCTTGGATAACCCTGTCTTGGGAAAACCTGAACAGGAAAACCCCGCACAATTAAATATAGATATATCAAGTAACTATGAATCAAAAACAGATTTATCAATTACTGAACCATCAAATCCTATCCCATCAAATCCCCCAGCCCCCACGGGAGACGGTGAGCGCACACGCTCACGGATAGGAACGGATGGGATGGGAGCGAGAGAAACATACCGTGAGATCGTTTTGGAGAATATCGACTATGACATTCTCATCGAGGACCCGAAGATGGACCGTGAACAGCTTGACGAGATCGCGGAGCTTATCGTGGATACCGTATGTTCGGCAAGAAAGACGATCCGCATAGCCGGAGACGATTTCCCGGCGGAGGTGGTAAAATCCCGTTTCCTGAAGCTGGACAGCTCCCACGTTCAGTACGTGATGGATTGCATGAGGGACAACACCACCTATGTCCGCAATATCAAGAAATATCTCCTGGCAGCGCTCTACAATGCGCCCTCCACCATCAACAACTATTATTCCTCCCTGGTACAGCACGATATGTACGGGAACGGACGAAGGGGGCGTGAGTAAATGCAGGAAGAAGTAACTGGCAAGGCAGTAGCCATTATCATCGATGGTGCCAAGATCAGCGAGCACACCCTTGAAAAAGCACTCAAAGCCTCTGCTCCGCTTCCGAGGACAGGCAGGAAAAAGCTGCAAGATCCATTCGCCAGCGGAAGCAGCGCAACGAGAAGCGTACCGATGAACTGACCCGCCTAATCCGAAAGCTCTATGAGGACAATGTAAGTGGCCGACTTTCCGATACCCTTTTTGAACAAATGCTCAGAGATTTCGAGGCCGAGCTAAGCGATTTGACAGAAATCGTTTCCCAAGACCAACAGGAACTTGAACGCATAAGCAGGGAAACCATCAACGCCGAAAAGTTTCTTTCCCTTGTCAGAAAATATACAGACTTTTCCGAGTTGACCCCTGCCATGATAAATGAGTTTGTAGAAAAAATCCTCGTCCACCAAGCCCAGGGCAAAGGAGCAAGCAGAATACAGGAAATTGAAATTTTCTTTAATTTTGTTGGTAAGGTGGACATCCCTCACAAGGAAGTGGAACTGACCGAGGAAGAAAAGGCCGCGTTAGCGGAACAGGAACGCCGCCGAGCGAAAAAAGCAGAGTACAATCGACGCTATATGGAAAAGAAACGCAGGCAATGGAAAGAGCAGCAGGAGCAGGAGCAAGCCGAGCAACTGCCCCTTGCCGCCGAACAGAAAGGAGAACACATAGCATGAGCTAATTTATGTTTGACGGTCAAGAGCCGGAAAAAACAGAAATCTTGC